>Ga0105047_10003146_pt1 | contig 29200 bp, 23 predicted proteins | sample MAT04_FD_78384 | JGI IMG/M metagenome (GOLD analysis project Ga0105047, IMG submission 78384) | Freshwater microbial communities from Lake Fryxell liftoff mats and glacier meltwater in Antarctica - MAT-04 (megahit assembly) | ecosystem: Environmental > Aquatic > Freshwater > Ice > Liftoff... | reverse complement strand
CGGCACCGCCACCTGATGTCGTTCCGCCCGCACCGCCGCCGCCTGACTTCGCTCCGCCACCGCCACCGCCACCGCCGCCGCCGCCTGACTTCGCTCCGCCACCGCCACCTGACTTCGCTCCGCCACCGCCGCCGCCGCCTGATTTCGCTCCACCTCCGCCACCGCCACCTGACTTTGCTCCACCTCCGCCACCGCCTTTTCCTTTCTGAAAGTGGAGCGGTCCGTTTCCGATCAAAGCATCGTGCGATGTCACGCGAGGAATCAGGTCTTCGAATTCCGCAAAAGTTGAAGCTGGATGGGTCAGGAGACAGCAGGATAGTGCGAACCCGCCGCAGATCGCAGATTTCCAGAGATTTTTATACATTTCAATTTTCCTAACAGAGTTGACTAAGCACCGGTTTCGGGGGCTGAAGTCTTGCGTTGAATTATTGTGCTTTAAACTCATCGCGCGCCCGTTTCGTCATCTGCAATGGCCCGAACGGGATTCGGCGATAAACGAACGATCGTGAAAATCTCGCTGTCGGGCTGCAGTATCCCTGCGATCTCGTGATCAATTGACTGCCAGGTCATCGTGTGTTCATTGACATAGGTGTAAATGCTGGTACTGGACGCCGCCTGGCCATCGGCCATGACGCCAGCCGATTTTAGAATCCACCGGTTATTCTCGTCGTCACGATGCCAAAGACCTTCTCCATACGCGCCTTCGGAGTCGAAGATCCATGTTCTCAACTTTCCAGTCAACGGATCCCAGCCAATTCGCTGTGTGCCAGTCATTGCTTCCTGACCAGCCAGGACGATGCTGAAGCTGCGAATCAGAAAATTGCCATTGTCGATCGCCTCACAGGAAAAGGTCACAATGGAATCATCGCCTTCGTCAATCCAGTCGCCCTTCAGCCAGTCGAGTTGTTGAAGCTGAACGGAGTGTTCACGGAGATTTCGCGGAGCGCGGTCCCGGATGCTCGCGGTCAGCCACTCACCATCTGTCTTCACATAAACGCTGGTAAAGTGGCACTGCACCGGGGCCAAGGCTTCCTGCACCGTGACCGAACTGCGTCCATCAACGATGGCAACGCCTGGGCTGATGAAGCGAACAGAATCGATCGTCATTTCCAGTTTGCAGGCGGGATTTTTTCCAAAGAATTCAGACAGGCAGTTCTCAATGGCTTCACGTCCTTCAAAAGCTACCCCTGACTCATCAACGTACTCGGCGTGTTCCGTAAACTGAGCTGCTGCAACTTTTGCATTTCCAGCTTCCCACGCTTTTATGAACCGATCATCAACCTGTCGAATCGCGTCCTCATCCGCAGTCAATTGCTTGTCATGCAGCGGTGATGTCGAAACGTCGCCTTGCGAAGCAGCCTTCGAGGCGGTGCCTGTTACCTCCGCGCTGACAATCACCGGGCGTTTCACCACTCCCGGTTCATCAAATGCGTCAGATGAAAGAATTCCTCCCAGAACCGCGATACCTGAGCAGAGTAATGTTTTAAAGATCATGTACGTTTTCCTGTGATGACGAACGAAATTCTTCTGATCACCTGTCGCTCTGCAAAAGCATCCTGCTTTCGCAGACCGAGCGGCGACAATGAGACAGTTGTCTCACGACGCCTTCGCCAACGGGCTGCCCTGATTGATTCGATCCCAGACTTCAAGTCGATGCACGGCCACACCGGCCGGAGCTTCGATTCCCAGCCTGACGAAACCGCGACCGACCTCCAGCACTGTGATCTTGATCAACTGCAGAAGTCCTTCGTCGTCCCTGGCGTTGCCGACGACGATGGCTTCCGATTTCTTCCTTGACAGTACCAACATCATTTAACTCCCCTGTTCGATGTACGCTGTGGCAGTCTGAAACCAATTCAGTCTGCTATCGACAATGCTTTCCTGATCAGAAAAACCTGCACCGTAGTGCCACTGGCGAATGCGCTGACAACAGTTCTTGTCGCTGGTCTGGCGACGGAACAAATATCTCTGATGTGTCGCTCTGAGATCAGAACAGCAACTTCATTCTGCATCACCCAGCTGCGACGACTTGAGTCCGTGAGCGCTACGATTCGACCGCGTGACTTGTCACCATACCGCGCGATCGCTCCGACAGGACCATTTGCCCAGCGTGTCAGACACCTCGCCGCAAATCCCAAGGCACATTGAATCATTCAACTCGTCTCACTGTGAAAAGCAGCACCCAAGCCGCAGGCAATAAAAAAAGCCGACAGGGATTGAATCTTCGTTTGAAGATTCAATCCCTGTCGGCTTACCTATGAACTCGCCCACCAGATAAATCTGGTCTGCGACTAAATTAGTCATCCGAAAATTTACTTCGACGCCAAGGCTGTCAGCAGACAGCGTTGCCATCCCATGTCACAATAACCGCCTCGATCTAAGTGGCAATCCCTTTAATAAATCTATTTTTGTATTTCGTGCAAACAATACGGTTGTTTAGTTTCATGCCGATTGCACTGATCTCGGAGGCGATCCAGACGGTGCTCCCCAGCGATCGGGCCATGTGGAACCGTGCCTTTTAATTCAAAAGGAATACATAATGAACGTCCTGTGAGCACTTGATGATTACGTTACTGCTGGAATCCACAATCGCAAGATTGGGCATCTCCAGGAATAAATTCAAAATGGCTTAACTGAGAAAAGTAACCGTTCACGGAATTGATTTCGAATTCGCTGGACAAGAGCTACCAGGAACTAAAGGATGCGATCCCTTATCCGGAACAGCTCGGCAGCGATGAGACGACCTTCAAAAACAACGGCAAGAAGAACTGGATCTGGTGCATCGCATCGGCCCTCTTCACGGTGTTTCACGTTGCTCCGACGCGATCGCGCACAGTACTCGAAGAACTTGTCGGTGAAGAATTCGCGGGCTATCTGAACTTCGACTACTTCTCAGCCAACTGCTCGTTTGCGTGGAATTATTGGATTAAAGCCCGGTACTGCACGGCTGATACCGTGAACGGTTACTTAAAATCTTGTGAATTGGCAGCCGGTCGTTTCTTTGCAGACGTCGCAGCCGGGTGCGGTCTTGTGATCGGCTTTTGCGGTCGCGTTCTGAAGACAGCATTCAATGCGGTCGCTGATGATTCTGTTCATGTCAACATGCAGACCAAACGGAGCCGTCACAAGCCACTCAACGCCGGGGTGTTTTTGTGCAGCTTCCGCGACCAGTGCCGGAATGTCCTGGCTCCAGTGTCGGCCCGGCGAAAGGAAGTACGGAAAAACGATCACCCGTTTTGCGCCGCGTTGAACACATCGCTTGAACGCCGTCGAAATTGTAGGCTCGGCCAGTTCCATATGAGCCGGTTCCACAATCTGACAGGCGGAACTCGATGCAAACCGTTCCGTCGCCTGAAGAAGTGAATCGTTACTTTCGGCTCGTCGTGACCCGTGGTCCACGATGATGATCGCGGTTTCAATTCCTGATGTGTCCGACATGTTCGTCATGATGGCACAGTCACGTCGTCGATAATGATCCGCAGAATCTGAGATGCTCGCGGCCGATGGCCTTCCCTCAACGCCCCGCGGCAAACAATTCGATGTGCAAGCACCGGGATGGCCGTCTCTTTGATGTCATCAGGAATGACGTAACTGCGTTCCGAAACAAGTGCTGCGGCCTGAGCGGCTCGGTACCATGTCAACGCGCCCCGGGTGCTGACACCGAGCGTCAGTTCATTATTTGATCGTGTGCGCGAAACGATCTCCAGCATGTATTCGGCCAGAGCGGAGTCAACCACAATGGCCTGGACTTTTCGCTGAAGTTCCTGAACTTGCGCGGTTGTCGCTGATGCTGTGAGTAGATCTACCGGTTGCCCGTCACGATGGCGATGCAGGATTTCAAGTTCGGATTTCCGGTCGGGATATCCGATGCTAAGACACATCATGAACCGATCCAGTTGATTTTCTGGCAACGGATATGTTCCTTCGAATTCAAACGGATTTTGAGTGGCAATCACCAGGAACGGATCGGGAAGCATGTGAGTTGTTCCTTCAATGGAGACTTGTCTCTCACTCATCGCTTCCAGCAACGCACTTTGAGTTCTAGGGGTCGTGCGGTTAATTTCATCGGCCAGCAAAACGTTCGTGAAAATTGGCCCCGGACGGAATTCAAATTCACCGGTTCCGGGACGATAGACATTTCCACCCAGAATGTCGCTCGGCAAAAGGTCAGGCGTAAACTGCATTCTTGTGAAGCCACAACCAAGAGTTTTCGCCAGCGCTCGAGCCAGCGAGGTCTTGCCAAGGCCTGGAGCGTCTTCCAGCAGAATGTGGCCACCGGCCAGCAAAGTTACCACGGCCAATCGAACAGTCGCCGATTTGCCAAGGACTGCGGATTCCACGTTCGCAATTATCTGACGCACAACTTGCTCAGTCACTATTCCCCCCGGAAATTATTGTCCTGTTTTGTCGTTTGGATCAACAGCGGAGTTTTGTTCAGAATCCGCCCAGATGCCAAGGTCGTATCGCTTCCAGAAATCATCTGCCGACTGATCCTGTTCGACCGATGTCTGAATATAGACCAGGCTTTTCATGTTTCGAATCACGTCCAGTCCCGCCTGAATCCGTTCGGGTGACATCACAATGCGTTCCAGGCTCAAGCCAGCCAGCGGGCTCAAATCTGTCACTGCCGTATTTGCAATGTTCAGTCGCTTCAGGCTCGACATTGTGGCCAAAGTGTCAAGACGGCTGACTTCTGTTCGCTCAATGTCCAGACTCACAAGACGCATGCCCGACAAACTGGTCAGATCGGTCACTTGCGATCCCGTCAGCCACAACGTGTTCAGCGGCATGCCACGGACAAGACTGAGATCGCTGAACGGCAGATTGAGGACATTGAAATGTGTCAGTTTCATGCCTTCCAGAAATAAGAAGTCCGTAACTTTTGTATTCTGAAGTTTCAGCACTTTCAACGGCATGCCTTTCAGTGGTGTTAAATCTGAGACGCTCGTGTTTTCAAGCACCAGATTTTCCAGTGGCATGCCCTTCAATGGCGAAAGATCGGACACATACGTAAAGCCCAGATCCAAAGCCCGCAACGGAAGCCCTTTCAGCGGTTCAACAGAACGCAGTCCCGACCGAAACAGATTGGCTTCGACAACGTCATTGCCTTCGACCAGAAACTTCGCCATTTCGTTTGTGCCGAGTTGCTCGCGCAGCGCTTTTGGATCGGCACGCAGCGTCGTCGTATTGTGTGCAGCCGCGCGGCGAGCGTGTTCTGACGCGGTCAGCGAGACTTGTTGATCAGGTTTGCTGCAACCTGCCACTATCAGAATGCAGAGAATCGCAATGCCGTTTTTCATCTGTCGCGATCTTCGCATCATTGATCTGGACTCCATTCCCTGGCCAAGGCGGAAAACTGGTCTCCGCGCTCTCGAAAATCCTGAAACCATCCGTAACTTGCACAGCCCGGAGAAAGCAGCACGATATCGCCTTCCAGACTGAACGCAACTGCACACCGAAAAGCATCTCGAAAGTCCGACGCAATTCTGATCTTCACATCAGAGGGTTCAGTTGTCAGAAGTTGATGCAGAATCGGCTGCGTTTGCCCCATCAGGACGACGGCAGCAACCCGCGATCGAATTTCTATCGCAAAACTGGCGAGATTCTGGCCTTTGTCGTAACCGCCAGCCAGCAAAACAATGCGGCCCGGGAAAACTCTCAGAGCCATCATTGCGGATTCCGGAGTTGTGGCGATCGAATCATTCCAGAACTGCCTGCCAGCGGTCTCCACCACAAGTTGCAGTCGATGGGGTAAAGGGCGAAACGTTTCCAAAGCTGCAGAAAACAATGTCGCATCGGCTCCGGCCAGCCATGCGGCACAGGTCGCAGCCGCAATGTTGAGTTGATTGTGCTTTCCGGGCAATTGTCTGGGCGTTTGAACGCGGATCACATCTTCGTTGTGTCCACTGCGCAGGATCAGAAGGTCGTCTTCAAGAAACGCACCTGCCTCGCCCTGATCACTGAGTCCAAATCGAAACTGATTGCCACGAACTCGCCATGCACTTTCGCCTGAAGCAGCCGTGTCGTCCGGAATGACGGCTGCGTCTGCGGACGTCTGAGCATCAAAAATGGCCTGCTTCGCTTTTCGGTATTCTGCTTCCGTTCCATGCCAGTCCAGATGATTGGGTGAAAAGTTTGTCATAATCGCAATGTCCGGGCGGAAACCCTCGGCCCGCAACAGATGCAATTGAAAACTGCTCAATTCCAAAACGACGATATCGTGTGGCTGAATTGTTGGAGTCTGATCGAGCAAACTGATGCCGATGTTACCACCGAGCCAGACGTTTCCTTCAAAAGATGGCCAGGCGTGCAGCAGCAGATGATGAATCAATGCGGAGGTCGTCGATTTTCCGTTGCTGCCAGTGACGGCGATGACGGACGCCGGATTGTGTCGGAGAAATAGTGCGATTTCCGTCGTGACGTCTATGTGGCGGTTTCTGGCCTCGGCCACCAACGGATGGTCGGGATGTACCGCCGGATTGACCACTAAAAGCTGGCAGTCTGCCAGCACGGATTCAGGATGTCCGTTCAGTTCATAATGCGCAATTTGGGAATTGCTGAGAGTCCTGATGGAATCGGCAAGAACTTCTGCGCTGCGGAGATCTGTGACGGTGACAATGGCTCCCTGATTTGCGAGGAATCTGGCGGCTGCCACCCCTCCGCCAAATCGCCCAAGGCCCATCACAGTGACGTGTTGGCCGGAGTATTCAGAAGTCACAGATTTGTTTGACACATTTTTACTTTGTGCGCAAGTTGACGGACAGTCTCGGGTCTGCACTACTCGAAAACAGTGGGAATTCCGGTCGTGCAGAATCCTGAAAACCACTGCGGTAAACTCACCGGCGACTATCTCGATCGCCAGTTAGCCGCCGGCTTTCGACCGTAAGCAGAAATCTGCGGATCGCCTTCCCGGCAGCATTGTTCCTGGCGGGATAGCCTATAGAATGGGGGTCAAATGACAACAATCGACTGGGCAATCTTTAATGTTTTTCTTGTCCTGATGATCGTGATCACGATCGTGGCCTGCGTTCGATCAAAATCGCCTGACGAATACTATACCGGCGGCAGAAGATCGAGACTTCTCACAACACTGTTTTTTGCATTCGGTTCCGGGACGAGTAGTGATTCGCCATCGACAGTCATGGCCGGGGCATGGAGAAGCGGCCTGGCAGGACTGTGGTGGCAGTTTGTCTGGCTCCCCGTGACGCCATTCTACTGGATTCTGGCCCCGCTGTTGCGTCGCTTACGAGCTGTTACGACTGCCGATTTTTTTGCGATGCGGTTTGGGCCTGGTACTGCTGCACTGTATTCGGTGTACGGCACTGTGATCTCGATCGTGCTGATGGCGGGCGTGCTGTTCGGCAGCGCCAGGCTCCTGGGAACAGTCACCGATCCGTACTTTTCCGATGTCGCCAGGAAACTCAATATCGAATTGCCGATGCTGAATGGAAGCGTTGTCTTTGTCGCTCCTTCTGAAGAACGCCCGTCTCTGATCACATGGAAGTTTGTCAATCGCGACCAACTGATCGCAATCGGATTGGGTGTCATCCTGATCGTTGGTACAGGTTTCGGGGGACTGCGAGCTGCGATTCTGATCGATGTCATTCATGGTGTCCTGGCCGTCGTACTGTCACTGATTCTGTTGCCATTGATTTTCAATCGGATTGGTGGATCCGGAGAACTCCACAAAGCCGCAGATTTGAAATCCGGGATGTTTCGATTCGTCGCAAACGCGGACGCAGCGCTTGACGGAGGTCACGAGCCATTTACACCGTTCTACCTTATTACGCTTTCGGTCGCTGCCCTGACCGGCATTCTGGTACAGCCACATATTATGGGAATCACCGGGGCAAGCCGCACAGAAAGCGAAGCTCGCATCGGGTTTACGTTTGGCAATCTTCTGAAACGGGCAATGGCAGTCGTGTGGACATTGACGGCACTGGCAGCGATCGCCTGGTACCTTGGTCCGGCAAGTCCGCTGAGAAATGAGAACGGGGCTGGCAATAAAACACTGCAGAACTCTTTAACAACGGCTGCCACTGGTGTCACAGCCGATGTTCCAGCGGACGAACTTTTCGTTGCTCGACGTGTCGATCGCAATTTTTCGGAAGATCTGTTCGGCAGACTTGTCCGAGACGTCCTGGGAACCGTTGGGCCAGGATTGCTTGGGCTTGTCGCTGTACTTGCGTTGAGCGCAGCCGTGAGTCACTGTGGAACGCAGATCATTTCTGCAAACGGCTTGTTGGTCTACTATTTGGTTCAACACCACTTGCAGCCTGGGCGTCCTCCAACGTATTACCTCTGGCTCGCGCGGTTCGTTGCCCCGGCTATCGTAGCCGTGGCTCTGTTATTGCAGACAACATTTGCCGATGTCACGGATGTTCTGCGACTGGTGATTAAGACTCCGGCAATCGTCGGTATCAGCATGTGGATGGGTTTCTTCTGGACACGCTGGAACACCGCGTCTGTTTGGACTTCAACACTTTTCGCATCCTTCATCGCAATCGTCTGTGGATACTGGCCAGAGGAAATTTATAGCACCGTGCCAGCGTTCAAGGAAATCATGTTCTATGAAACTGGCAATGGACTGATCATGCTGGATGCGTGGAAAATCGTGTGCATACTTTCCACAGGACTGGTTTCGGGAACGATCGCGACGTTGTTGACGGATCACGAGCCGGATGATGTCCTCGAATATTTCTACAGTGTCATTCGGACTCGTGTGGAAGTCGATGAGCCGGCTGATATGGGTGAATTCATCCCGGCTGATGGAGACGATCTTGAACCGGTCTGGGCACTTTGCGGATTTCAGATTCCAAAGCCCACGTGGCGCGGATTCGCCGGTTTCCTGCTGGCATGGATCGTTGTGGCTGTGATGGTCTACGCCACGAAATGGATTTCGCTGATCGTTTAGGCTCGCAGAAAATTCCGCAGCAGATCATATCCGCATTCGGTTAAAAAACTTTCCGGATGAAATTGAACTCCATAGACCGGATACTCTTTATGCTGCAGGCCCATGACCTCAAAAGAGTTTCCGTCGTCATTCACCCATGCTGTGATTTCCAGGCAATCGGGTACGGTGTCCTTTGGAACAATCAGACTGTGATAGCGAGTCGCTTGAAATGGATTCGGAAGATTCACGAATACACCTTTGTCGTTGTGTGAAATCATCGACGTCTTGCCGTGCATCAGCCGATCCGCACGAACAACTTTTGCCCCGTACACTTCGGCCAGACACTGATGCCCCAGACAGACACCCAGCACCGGAATCTTTGGCCCGAAATGGGAAATCAGTTCGCGTGAAAGACCCGCTTCGGATGGCGTACACGGACCGGGGGAAACGATGATTCGTTCGGGAGCGAGCGATTCAATTTGCTCGATCGTAATCTGATCATTCCGTTCGACCCGAATTTCGGCCAGCGGATCAATTTCGCCAACTCGCTGAACGAGATTGAAAGTAAACGAGTCGTAGTTGTCGAGAAGAAATATCATCGGAAACTTTATAAGACGTTTTCTATAATGCGATACGGCTTGCTGACCAAACGGAGATTTAAGGCGAGCGGCAGAAATGAAACTACCGTCGCTGTCCCTGACTTTGGCAGCTTCAGCCACGTGGCCGATGCTGCCAGCATCGGTGGGAGACTTTCACGTGCCGATCGCCTGACAACACACCTGCGTGGTTGCACAGAATAGCAGCCATTCGCGGAAAATTGCATTCGTCGGCGAATTTGGGAAAATTGGCCCGCCGCCGCTTCCGCCTCTGCCGCCGGGCAGTCTGACAAACTGGGCACAATGATTCGGGCATTCCAGTATTTCTGATTCATCACCAACAGATTCGTCCGATGCGCCGGGTTTCACTGCAAAGGTGCAAGGTCAATCGCCGAAACACTAAGAAGAATCCTCAGTGGAATCCGGATGGCCTGCGCAATGCGGCCAATCCTGCCGATCACTGCGGTTGCTGACTTGGAGGTCAGCATCTTAATTCAACCTCAGCGTATCGAGTGGATTGTGTCATGAGGAAGCTCGCTTATCCGTTGGCTCTGTTGATTGCCGGAGCGATCCAGGGCTGTGCCACAGGTCCAAGTTTTTTCGGACACACGGACCCCACCAGTTGTTATGAACCCGGTTCCGACGAATGGTGGGCGGAAAAAGCGTTGTTGCCTCCTGGTGAGCGACAGAAGTGCAAGAAAGGCAAGATCTGGCCGGCACGTCCACGATCGACCGAACCGCGCCAGCAATTCTCGCACATCTACCACAGCGAACACTACTGGCCGCTGCCTTATGTCTGCCAGGATCGCGCCGCTGTGCGTGACGTAATGGACATGCAGGTGTCCAGAGGATGGCAGGAAGAAACCACCGTCTACGATCGCCACTTCGACATGGGCACAAACTCGTTGACTCGCGCCGGCGAGCTGCATATTGAACGTATTGTCTTCATTGTGCCAGTGGAACGGCGTTGCGTCTATGTGCAGTCGACGCACAACTCAGGCCTTGATGCAGTACGGATGGAAATCGTCCAGGCAGCCGTAGATTCCCTGTCCGATGGCAGAAACGATGTCCCTGTTTCGATTCGGGAATGTCAGGAACACAGCCGCGCAGCGTCCGAAGTCCATGCCATCAATACGATGTACAACACGTCAACTCCGTCACCGCGACTTTCCTCGGCGGGGGCAGCAGGTGGAGCAGCGACTGGTTCTGCCACGCCATAGAATTTGTTGCGTCGTGCTCGCAGAAAACTGCCGGAATTCGTTACAGATAGGAATTTCGAACTCGGAAAAGATCTCTGATGCGCAGTTTTCGCTGGATTCAAGATGCGAGTGAGGACGAATTCTGACGAGGATAGTGCGCACAAGGAGGTGCTCCATGATTCGCGTTCGAACTCAAATTGTCATTCTGATATCGTGTCTGGGAGTCTCTTCCGGGTGTGCGACGGACGGTATGAAGATGCCCTTCCGGGATTCGATTACGTCCCGCTGGAAAGACAGGAAATCGGAATCGACGGGAGAGGTCAGTCCGGAATTTCGCGAAGCTCAAAAGGTCTTCAAGAAGGATCCGGAAGGAACATTGTTAGCCTGGGCTCGCTGGCAGGAAGACGTTGGCGAGTACGGAGAAGCTCGCAAGAAGTATCGTGAACTGCTGATTGCGTATCCGGACAACATCGAAGCGCAACTCGGACTGGCTCGCATCGAACTCTCCTGCGGTCGCACTCAGCAGGCTGAAGAAATTCTCACTGCAGTCGCGAAAACGCGTCCCTCCAATGCTCCTGTCCGCCTGGAATTAGGGCGATTGTATTCTCAGCAGGAGAACTGGCCCAAGGCAATCGCAGCATTTGAAGACGCATCGGCGATTGACACGGAGAATCAGGTTTGCCGCTATGAACTTGGCGTTGCCTTTGCTCGCAGTCATCGGTTCGATCAGGCTTTGTCTCATCTGACGTATGCTGTTGGAAGTTCCGCCGCAAACTACAATATTGGATACGTCCTGCATGAACAGGGAAATGATGCGGAAGCGGCCGAATGGTTTCGGAATGCGATGAACGCACATCCAGATGCAAAGACCGCCCAAAAGACTAACGCGATGCTGGCAAAAATGCCGCAGAAGAATTTTCGAAATCGCGAAGCGACACCGTCGTACCAATCCGATAGTTCCACGATATCCGTTGTTGCTGGTCAATCGCGGCAATCAACCATCGACCGCTTTCAACCTGCATCATTTCAGGGTTCCGCAAATCCGCCTTTAGCGATTGGTCGAATTCCAGAAGACGCTCAGACGGCCGTACAAGTCGCTGGCGGGAAGAATCCAGCAACCCAGTACTCGGGGCAGTCAACAATGTTGCCGCCTGTCGATCCGCAGCCCGCGCAGTTCGGAATGGCGAGAACGTCCAGCGAACGGACACCGAATGGGAATCCAGCGTCTCCGTTTCAGACGGTCTCTCATGCAGTGTCCCACGGACCCGCTCCCCAATCAAGTGGCATAGGTAACCAGCCACCGTCATGGCACCCGACGAAGTCACCGGCCCCGCAGCCCCAAGCTGCGGATGCATCACCCGCTCAATGGCGTGGGCGGTAAAAACTCCTCACTCATTCCTGCGTGCATCCCCGAGAATTGTTCCGAGATATCCTGTACGCGGTCTGGCATGAGTGGATTTTTCGTCTAACCTGACCCAACTGGGCGGCTGGTAAACCCCGTCATCGAGTCGTGCAGAATCCTGAGAACCACCGGAATGAATCCGGTGGCGGGTAAATCGAGAGCCTACTGGCTCGGGTCAAACGGGGAACCCGGTTCTGTAAAGCGTTCGCAATGTTGAAGGATCCCGACCTGAGGAGAGGTCGGGCTACACAGGTCAATCAACTTCATGTCACTGTCACGCTATCACAAACAGATATTGTTCACAGGTGTGGGGCGTGAAGGTCAGCAAAGGTTGGCTGACAGTCATGTCCTGCTGGTCGGATGCGGGGCGCTGGGTTGCGTGCTGGCGGATGCACTTGTTCGCGCGGGAGTTGGACGGGTTCGGATCGTCGATCGGGACTTCGTGGAACTCAGCAACCTGCAACGTCAGATTTTGTTCGATGAACAGGACGTTGCCGATCATCTACCGAAGGTCATAGCGGCCGAACGCAGGCTGCGGCGAGTGAACTCGGAAATCGAAATCGAAGCAATTGTTGCCGACGTCGATTGGTCGAACATCGGCCAATTTGCGGATGGAGTGTCGTTGATTCTTGATGGTACTGACAACTTTGAAATTCGCTATTTGATCAACGATTTTTCACTGCAGTCGGGAATTCCCTGGATCTTTACCGGATGCACTGGAAGCACGGGGCAAGTGATGCCTGTATTCCCCGGTGACTCCGCTTGTCTACGCTGCCTGATGCCAAGTCCGCCTCCGCCAGGATCTACCGAAACGTGTGACACCGCTGGTGTGCTGGGACCAGCCGTAAATGTTGTCGCCTCATTCCAAGCGGCTCAGGCAATGAAGATCCTGACGGGACACTCAGATCGTGTTGATCGCAAGCTGACGATTATCGACGTCTGGACCGGTTCTTTTCGTCAGGTCGATGTCAGTAAACTGCGAGACAGCTCGCAGTGTCCGGCTTGTCAGAACGGAGAACGTCTGTGGCTGAATGGATCTCAGAAGTCATCTTCGACGATTCTGTGTGGTCGGAACGCCGTGCAGGTCACACCACCGGAGAAAATCGTCCTTTCGCTCCCGGACGTCGCACGTCGATTGCAGGCCTCTGGCGAAGTCATGGCCAATCCGTTTCTCGTGCGTGTGAAAGTGTCCGAATTGCACGGTGAAAACCCCATTGAAATGACAGTATTTCCGGATGGTCGCACTATCATTCGCGGGACAGAAGATCCTGTTTTGGCTCGAACGCTTTATGCGCGTTATATCGGGACGTAGACTGCGGTAAGTTGCAGTGAGTGGATCACAGGATTCCGTACCAGCAGTGCGACAAAAACGTCCCCACATGGCCAAAATACTCCACCATTTTCTGGAACTCATTCGTTTCAGCCACACCGTGTTTGCTCTGCCATTCGCGTTGCTGTCGGCTGTTCTCGCGTGGTCCACGCCCGGAAGTGTGTTTCGTTTAAGAGACCTGATTGGGATTGTCGTCTGTATGGTGACTGCTCGATCTGCATCAATGGCTTTCAATCGACTGGTTGATCGCCGCTTTGATGCTGACAATCCCCGTACGTCGAATCGGCATCTCCCGGCTGGGCTTTTGTCAGTCAGGTCGGTCGTGATTTTCACGATTGTGATGAGCGCAGGGTTTCTGGCATCGACCGTGATCTTTCTCCCAAAGCGACTCCCCGTAGCACTTGCCCTGCCGGTGCTGTGTTTTTTACTTAGCTATTCCTTTGCTAAACGCTGGACAAGTTTGTGCCATTACTGGCTGTCGGCTGCGCTGATGTTGTCTCCGATTGCCGCATGGATTGCTGTGCGGGATGAGTTTGCTCTGATCCCTGCGGTGATCGCAGGTGTGATTTTTTTCTGGGTGGGCGGCTTTGATATCATCTATGCCTGTCAGGACACAGAATTCGATCGAACGGCAAGACTGAACAGTCTCCCGGCACGGTTTGGAGTTCGTTCCGCATTGCGAATGGCCTTTTTCAGTCATTTGGTCACGATCGCGATGCTGCTGTTGCTTTGGAAAATCGCAGGCCTGGGTATCATCTTTCTTGTGGGTGTCGTTGCCATTTCAGGATTGCTGCTGTATGAACACTGGCTCGTCCGGCCTGACGACCTGAATCGGATCAACCTCGCATTCTTTAACGTCAACGCGATCATTAGTTTCGGAATCCTGATTCTTGGATGTCTTGACGTCTGGATCTCCTGAATTTGTTTCCACAGAGGTAAACAACGATGTTGAATTCTATTTCCGATCCCGATCTCCGATGCGTCGCTGACAAAGTTCTGGCGGGGGAACGTTTAAGTTTCGACGATGGCGTGCTGCTGGACGAACGAGCCGATCTGCATTTACTTGGACAACTGGCAAACACCGTTCGGGAAAGAAAGAACGGGAACCTGGCTTTCTACAACACGAATATCCATTTGAACCCGACCAATGTGTGCGTCTATCGGTGCCGGTTCTGTGCATTTCGCGCCGACCTGAAGGACGAAAAAGCTTACACGTTTACCGACGAGATGCTTCGTGATCGAGTGCTGGAAGGTCGCGCGGCAGGGGCGACGGAAATTCACATCGTCGGTGGGTTGCATCACAAGAAAAGCTTTGAATGGTATCTGGATGTCGTTCGCATCATCCACGAAACGTGTCCGGAGATCCACATCAAAGCGTGGACGCCGGTCGAAATCAGTTGGTTCAGCTTTATCACTAAAAAGCCGATTCAGTGGATTCTGCAGCAGATGATCGATGCCGGACTTGGCAGTATGCCGGGTGGCGGAGCGGAAATCTTTGATGAAGAAGTCCGGCGCGAGATCTGTGAACACAAAGCGGACAGTGATGTGTGGTTCGATGTCCATCGCACGGCCCATGAACTTGGTCTGCGATCCAATGCGACAATGCTATACGGGCACATCGAGAAAGCCCGGCATCGTGTCGATCATTTGATTCGACTGCGGACTTTGCAGGACGAAACTTTGGGGTTTCAGACATTCATACCGCTGGCCTTCCATCCCGAGAACACGGAACTGTCTCACATCCGGAAAGCAGATGGCGTGTTTGATCTGCGAATGGTAGCACTGTCGCGTTTGATGTTAGACAATTTCGATCACATCAAGGCGTATTGGATCATGCTGGGTCAACAGACCGCGCAACTGGCTCTTGGTTATGGCGCTGATGACGTTGACGGCACGGTGGTCCACGAATTGATTTATCACGACGCAGGGGCGAAAACTCCGGAAGGGATGACCGTGGAGAATCTTCACCGATTGATCCGGGAAGCGGGCCGTATTCCAATTGAACGCGACACTTTATATCGCCGAGTCATCCGCGACGGACGCGAATGGTCAGTTGGTGAAGCCTTGACGGCAGTGCAGGCATGAAACGTCGTGTTGCAGATCTACCTTTGCGGATCTACCTTTGCAGGATACCAATCTGAGGTCGGCCTGAATTTGTGGGAATACATACATACTCCCGCAGATCCAGGGCGACCGCAGATAGCGACCTGTGCGCAGATTTTGTGAAACATGAAACTGGTGAGGGTTCGACCGCTAACCCCAAAAGATGCGTGCAAATTGGGCGATTGTTTTGAAGAAAGAAGCTAAGTTTAGAGCGAGGCCCAAGTCGAGCCGATAACCTTGCGGCTCGGCAGGAGCCTCGCCCTCCCATTTCAATCAGGTACTTGATTTTGGGCTATTTCAAAAACCGTGCTCCAGGAATTTTTTGAGACATTTTGTCAGCGTACAGGAATTCATGGCCAGTTCAGATATTGTGATTCGAGGTGCTCGGGAGCACAACCTGCAGAACATCAGCCTGTCGCTGCCTCGCAACAAAATGATTGTCATGACGGGCGTCAGCGGGTCGGGTAAAAGCTCGCTGGCGTTTGACACGTTGTATGCGGAAGGACAGCGGCGTTACGTCGAGTCTTTGTCAACTTATGCGCGGCAGTTTCTGGGGCAGATGCCAAAGCCGGATGTGGATTCGATCACCGGGCTGGCTCCGTCGATTTCCATTCAGCAAAAATCTACCAGCCGTAATCCACGCAGTACCGTCGGCACCATCACAGAAATCTTCGACTACCTGCGTGTTCTCTACGCGCGTGTCGGGCAGGGCTATTGTTACGTCTCCGGTAAGCCGATTCAGGCTCAGTCGACCGATCAGATCATTGACAGCTTGTTGATTCAACCGGCCGGGACGAAGTACCAGATTCTGGCTCCGATTGTGCAGAATCAAAAGGGTGAGTTTCGTGATCTGTTCGAAGACCTCCTGAAACGTGGTTACCTGCGTGCCCGAATTGACGGCGAAATTGTAAACATCAGCGAAGCGCCGACGCTTCGCAAACACCATAAACACAATATCGAAGTCGTGATCGATCGATTGGTCGCGAGCAGCAGTCAACGGACACGCGTCGCGGAGGCCGTTGAACAGGCTTTGAAGCTGGCAGATGGTCGGTTGATTTGCAGCGTTGAAAATCCTGTCAATCCTGTCAATCCTGTCAATCCTGTCAATCCTGTGAGCGGTGGGCGTCAGCCCTCCGGTACTGACGCGGTGTCTGAAACTCCGCCAAAGTTAAAGTCCGCAAAACGGTCCAGCAAGAAATCAGCGATCGAAGCGGACTTAGTCGCGGAGTCTGAGACTGAATTCGAGTCAGCCGACGACAACGGTATCAGTGGGTTGACAGCGACTGCTCGCCAGTTGCAGTCTTCAGACCGCCTTTACAGTGCGGACTATGCATGTGCGGAAAGCGGGATGAGTTATGAACCGCCGAGTCCCCAGTTGTTCAGTTTCAACAGCCCACTCGGCATGTGCATGGATTGCAATGGTCTCGGCATGCGACACGGCTTTCCGATGCATCAATTGATTGTCGATGAGAACAAATCAATTCAAAAAGGTGCGACTCTGCTGTTGCCTGGATGGACGAAAATCGGACGATGGCCACGTCACCTGCTGGCCGGAGCGGCCAATGCGATTGAACAGGATTGTGGCCTGCCAGTTGATTCCATGCTCAAAATGAAGTGGAAGGATATTCCCGCAGCGGCACAGCAGTTGTGGATGTATGGCACCGGCGAACGCCATATTACGTTCACCTGGCGAACTCGCGGTGGAGCATGGAAGCACGGCGGTACGTGGGAAGGCTGGGCCAATCGGCTGCTGGAAAGTTATCGCACCGCGAAGAATCCCATGCGGCGGCGGCAGTTGGAAAAATACATGGAGGTTTCTGAGTGTCCCTCGTGTCGTGGCGAGCGACTGAATCGTCAGGCTCGCAATGTGCGATTGCGGACAAATGGCCCGAGCTTCATCGCGCGTTTCGAGAATAGCGGAGACGCGGAGGAGTCTACGGGCAACGGTGGAAAAACGAAACCAGGTGCGAAGAAGAAACAAACTGTAAGCAGATCTGTTTCAGATCTGCGTGATGAATCTGTGCGGAAGGTGAAGGATCCCGATCTGGGACAGATCGGGCTACAGAAGATCACAGCCAGAAGCTATGAACTCAGTTTGCCGCAAGTTTGTCACCTTTCGATTGAAGAGGCGTTTGATTTTTTTGAATCGCTGGAACTTGACGCCACTCAGACGTTAATCGCGGAAGAAGCCTTGAAAGAAATTCGAGGTCGTCTGGGATTTCTGCTGCAATGCGGACTGAATTATCTGTCGCTTGATCGTTCTGCACCGACATTGTCCGGTGGGGAATCGCAGCGCATTCGGCTAGCCGGTCAGATTGGCTGCGGGCTGGTAGGTGTCGTTTATATACTCGACGAACCCTCAATCGGACTGCACCCGCGCGACAATACGATGTTGCTCAACAGCCTGCAGCGGCTGCGGGATCAGGGAAATACCGTGATTGTGGTCGAGCATGATGAAGAAACGATGCGGGCGGCCGATCATGTCGTGGATTTCGGGCCGGGGCCGGGCGTGCTGGGTGGCGAAGTTGTTGTGGAAGGGACCATCGACGATGTCCTGAACAGCCAACGCAGTGTGACAGCGGCATTTTTGTCCGGGCGACAGAAGATCGAAGTGCCCAGGGTACGACGCAGTCCGGATCGCGGCTCCATCGTTGTGCATAACGCATCGCACAACAATCTGAAGGATATCACGGTTCACTTTCCGCTGGGACGTTTGATCAGCGTCACCGGCGTGAGCGGTTCCGGAAAAAGTTCTGTCGTCAACGACATTCTGTGGCAGGTCGTCAATCGCGACGTGAACAAAGGTGTGGGCGATCCAGGCAAACATTCGCTTATCGACGGTCTGGAATCGATCGACAAAGCCATCGACATCGATCAATCGCCGATTGGCCGTACGCCCCGTTCCAACCCGGCGACGTATGTCAAAGTCTTCGACGAAATTCGTAAGCTGTTTACTCAATTGCCCCAGTCAAAGATGCGAGGCTACAAAGAGGGGCGTTTCAGTTTTAACGTGGCTGACGGTCGTTGCGAAGCCTGCGAAGGGCATGGCGCGACCAAGTTGAATATGGATTTTCTCGCCGACATCTGGATTCCGTGTACAGTCTGCGAAGGTCTGCGATTCAACCATGAAACGCTGGAGGTCAGGTTTCGTGACCACAGCATTGCGGACGTGCTGGACCTGGATATTCGCGAAGCGCTGACGCTGTTCGAGAACTTTCCGAAGATTCACCGGCTATTGAAGACTCTGTGCGACGTCGGCCTTGATTACATGAAACTGGGGCAGGCCTCTCCCACGCTTTCCGGCGGAGAAGCTCAACGCGTCAAGCTGGCTCGCGAACTTGGCAAACGCTCGACGGGCAGAACACTGTATCTGCTGGATGAGCCAACAACCGGTCTGCATTTCGCTGACGTCAAGAAACTGATCGAGGTGCTGCAGGGTTTCGTCGAAGCGGGCAACACGGTGATTGTGATCGAACACAATCTGGACGTCATCAAGACATCTGACTGGGTCATTGATATTGGTCCCGAAGGCGGTGCCGGTGGTGGCCGGATTGTCATCGAAGGAACACCGGAAGAAGTCGCAGCTTGCAAGGAATCACACACAGGAATTGCACTGCAAGCAATGTTACCGGGTCTCAAAAAGGCGAGCGGGGGACGTCAGTCCCCCGGTACATCGAAGCGTAGGTTACAGGATCCCGACCTGGGACAGGTCGGGCTACAGCCATTCTCCACGACATCCTCAATCCGCGTTACTGGTGCGAGCCAGCACAATCTGCAGAGCATTGACCTTGAAGTGCCCAGGGAGCAGATGAGCGTTTTCTGCGGGCCGAGTGGCAGCGGCAAGACGTCGCTTGCAATGGATACGCTGTATGCCGAAGGACAGCGGCGATATGTTGAAAGTTTGTCGTCATACGCCCGGCAGTTTTTGGGGCAGATGCCGAAACCTCGCGTCGAAAGTATTCAGGGACTCAGCCCGGCGATTGCGATCGAACAGAAGACAGTGGGCTCAACGCCACGTTCAACAGTCGGTACCGTAACGGAAGTGTACGATTATCTGCGAATCCTGTTCGCGCGCATGGGACAGATGTACTGCCCGAAATGCCATGTGCCAGCGGTGCAGCAAACGACCGATCAGATTGTGGCCAGTGTGATGAAGCTGGGAAGTGGTGCGAAACTGCTGCTGCTTGCTCCGATTGAAGTTGATCGGTCAACAGCGTTCAAAAAAGTCTGGGATCGACTGCGAGCCAACGGGTTTGCTCGGGTGAGAGTCGATGGGACAACTTACCAGCTCGATGACGTCCCGGAGATCGACCACAAACAGGCTCACGACGTGGCGGTGGTTGTTGATCGAGTGACGGTGGGGGCGAAGGAAAGCGGGAAAACCGACACGGCGGGGAAGTCTGGCTCGGATGCGGGTGATGGCTCGAAGCAGGGTTTGAAGGATCCCGATCTGGGACAGATCGGGCTACGATCGGGCCGCTCTCGTATCGCTGATTCGATTGAAGCCGCGCTGGATCTTGGCAAGGGCATAATCAACGTGGCCGTGGCGGATTCGAAGAAGGATGAGCCGCAATGGACCATGCATCGGTACAGTCTGCATCTTTCGTGCAGCAAGTGTCAACGATCTTTCGAACGCCAGACACCGCAGAAGTTTTCGTTCAACAGTCCTTTGGGCTGGTGTCATGCGTGCGAGGGGTTGGGGACGGAGTTTGGTGCGAATCAGTCGATGCTGGTCACCAGCCCTGAACGCAGTCTTTTCGACGGAGCAATCGGAGCGTGGCCTGATCCGAAGTTAAACGCTCCATTCCGCATCATGCTGGACGCGATTTCGGCGAATTTCGAGTTGCCTCTGGATCAGCCGTGGTATCTGTTGTCGCCGCAGCATCAACGGCTGGTGTTGTACGGGGATGAAAACACCTGGATTGAGATTCCCGCCGAGAACAATCGTACCGGTGGGTTGACACCCACCGCTCGCCGGGGATTCCGGTTCAAGTACAAGGGTCTTTACCCGGCCATCGAAGCGGCGTCGCGATTATCGTTTTCGCATCGTAAGTCGCTCATCGAAATGGCGGGCGAGAGAGACTGTACGATGTGCCACGGTAGTCGCCTGGAAGCTGAAGCCTCAGCGATGCAACTGCGAAACATTACGCTGCCTCAGTTGTGCCACATGCCGTTGTCGCAGGCGTTGACTTTTCTGCTCGGCCTGAAACTTACGAAAGATGAAAAGAAGATCGCCGGTGATTTGCTCAACGAAGCCACGCATCGGTTGAACTTCCTGGTCGAAGTCGGACTGGAGTATTTGACTCTGGACCGATCCATGCCGACGCTGTCCGGCGGAGAATCGCAACGTATTCGACTGGCAGGTCAGGCAGGACGATCGCTGACCGGCGTCTTATATGTTCTCGACGAACCGACGATCGGTCTGCATCCGCGTGATAACGGTCGGTTGCTGATCGCCTTAAAGCGGCTCCGCGATCTGGGCAATACGGTCTTGCTGGTGGAACATGATCGCGAAGTCCTGGATGCCGCCGACCGACTTTTCGATTTCGGACCGGGAGCCGGACGACTTGGTGGAACGGTTGTGGCTCAGGGAACTCCGGCAGAGTTGAAGAAGAACAAAGCGTCGATGACCGGCGGATATCTCAGCGGCACACGACAAATTCCTGTGCCAGCGGTCCGTCGCGTAGGCGGATCTGTCCCAGATCCGCATCCCTCCAGCGCTGCTCAGATGAAACTGACTGGGCCTGAAAAAAATTCCCGCAAGGGAGATAAGAAATCAACTGGCGACGTTGCAGGTCCACGGGGTTCAAACGGTTCAGGCGATGTTGGTCCCGACCTGAGACAGGTCGGGCTACAGTGGCTGGAACTACTTGGCGCTCAGCAGCACAACTTGCGAAATGTTGAACTGCGGATCCCGTTGAAGACGTTCACGTGCATCACAGGTGTGAGTGGTTCGGGGAAAAGTTCGCTGATTATGGACACGCTCGCTCGAGCCGTCGCGCGTCGCCTGAACATTATCGCTGAAACTCCGGGTGCGTTTCGCGAACTCAGAGGCGTCGAACATCTGAGCAAGATCGTGCTGGTCGATCAGAATCCCATCGGCTCCACTCCGGCCTCAAATCCGGCCACGTATGTCGGAATGTTCGATGAAATTCGCGAATTGTTCTGCCGCATGCCGGAAGCCAAAGTTCGAGGCTACCGACCTGGCCGATTCAGTTTCAATCGTGCAGGCGGGCGCTGCGAAGATTGCGAAGGTATGGGCCAGCAGAAGATTGAAATGCACTTCCTGCCGGATGTCTGGGTGGAATGTCCCACGTGTCGCGGCCGACGGTTCAATGCAGAAACACTGACTGTGAAATTCAATGACTGCAGCATCGCCGATGTGCTGGAAATGTCGATCAGCAAAGCTCTGGAACTGTTCTCGAACGTTCCAAAAATTCGCGGACCTCTCGCGACGCTGGAAGCCATTGGTCTCGGATACCTGACGCTCGGGCAATCCGCGCCGACACTCAGTGGAGGCGAAGCGCAGCGGATTAAGCTGGCGGCGGAACTATGTCGGCCGAATCGCGGACGCACTTTGTATCTGCTGGATGAACCGACAACCGGTTTGCACTTCGACGACATTCTCAAACTGCTGAGCGTCCTTAACAGCCTTGTGGAGCAGGGAAATACTGTCGTCGTGATTGAACACAATCTCGACGTGATCAAGACGGCCGACTGGATTGTGGATCTCGGCCCGGAAGCGGGTGCGGGAGGTGGGCAGATCGTTGTGCAGGGGACGCCGGAGGATGTGGTGGCGTATGCCACGGCGAGCGGAGGGTGTGAACCCTCCGGTAGTAACGCGACGGCAAACGGCGGACCAAAGAAATCGCCCCGAAAGACCGGTGGGTTGACACCCACCGCTCGCCAATCACATGCCGGGTTACGGAGTTGGACCGGCGAACTGCTTGCTCCGGTGTTGGCGGCATCGTTGCGCGGAGCGATTGAGACATTTGATGCGTCCGAAGTCACGGCGAAGAAACAGGGCGACGTCAGCATTGCTGAACTTGGCAAATCGGCGAAACTGCCGTGGGAAGTCGATGGACCAAAATGGCATATTCATGACCGGATCGCTCACACTGGCCAACCCTGCCGCTGGGACGGACAGGCGTTAAAGCACGTCATCGATCTGCTGGAAAAAGAAAAAGGACTTGCCCCGACCAACTGGAATGATCGCGCCACGATCGACGTTCGCGCAGACAAGGGACTGGGCTGGTTCCTGCACGCTCGCAGCGGTGGAGAATGGTTGCTGTCGCTTTGCTTCCGCGTCAAAAAGAACGAATTCACAACAGAAGACCTCGACGCAAGCCTGGGTCTCAAGCCGCTCGACGATATGGAAGACGTGCAAGCCTACGGTCGGGATCCTCGAGTGAAAGCGAGGAATCTGAAAACCGCATGGCAGGAAGTCACGATCAAAATCTGGAAGAAATCGGAAGTCGATACACCTGCGTTTCATCAGTTCCTCAAGCAGGCCTTGAAATCGTATCTGACGCTGTCAAAAGCGGAAGCCACTAATCCGGAAGACCTGATGCCCTGGAAGCAGCTCGGCCGAAAATGGCACCTGATGAAGAAGGGACTTCCAGCCGTTGGTCGAGGTGCGTGGGACTTTTCAATTGTGGAAAAACTGTTGCCAACGATCGAGTCGACGCTGGAGAACTGCGACGTCGATTATGGAATTCGCAGCAAGATCAACTGGACCAGTCGGAAGAATAAGAAGCCGGTCGCGGAACTGCACACCAAGCGTTCTGATGGACTGGATCTTGTGATGTTTTTCCCCGCCGGAGAAGTCACCATCGGTGCTATCGCGTCAATCGGAGAAAGTCAGGCCGTCGAACCGACCCGGGAAGGTCTCGACGCCGTTCGATTGCGATTCACCAAATCGGAACAGTTGAAGAACAAAGACATCCAGGAGATGCTTAATGAATGCCGTAAAAGGTAGCGGCGGCACGCATTTGGGACATGCAAATAACAAGAGAAAGTTTGCAGACGTTCGAGGACTTTGATACACTGCGGCATGGCAATTCACGCACGAGGAAATCAACATGGTGCAGTCAATTACACTTACACTTCCTGCCGATGTCCGACTCGCAGTAGAGGAACTCTCCAGAAAAGAGGGTGTGACCCCTGACGAGGTTATCAACCGGGCTGTCAGGCAGCACGTGTTCCTGCTTCAGTTTCGCTCCCTCCGTGAACGATTGGTCGCCAGGGCGACGGATCAGGGTCTTGTAGCGGATCAAGATGTGTTTGATTGCATTTCATGAAAGTGGTACTCGACACAAACGTCTTGATAGCCGCTTTGATTGCACGTGGTGTTTGTGCCGACTTGCTCGAACATTGCGTCATGTCGCATACGATAGTCGTGTCTGACTTTATTCTAAATGAACTGCGCAGGCATCTTGTTGGTAAATTCAAGTACACGGATCAAGACGCTGATGACGCTATAGCGCTGTTCAGAACGCAGATGCAAATTGTTGATCCGCTATTGCTCGATAAGCCGGTCTGCCGCGATCCGGACGACGATCAAATCCTTGGCACCGCTCTGGCGGGGTTCGCACCATGTATCGTCACTGGTGATAAGGATCTGCTGGTTCTTCAAGAATACAGGAACATCCGAATAATCCGCCCGGTCGAATTTACGAACATTGAGACATACGATGAACGTCGATAAAAGCCGCTCAGGTGAGTATGGAGAGAATGGAAGCGTTCGTTGAAATCCAGATCCCAAAAGAACTCGACCCATGCAACGAGCAGGATCTTCGTGATTTTTTCCAGCGTGCATGTGATCTGAAAACAGATTTTTCCGAAGCGCTGGATCTGGAATGCGAACCGCGACACAGTCATGCCATCGTGGACTCAGTTACCATCATGCGTGTTGAGAAAAATGAGACGATAATCACGATTGCCTACTCGGTCAAACTCTCACATTTTCAGGCCTGCAATGATCTGACGGGGCATTGGAGTTTTGATCGAAGGCTGATTGGGATCTGCGAAGGCAATGTCTGGAAGTTTGAAACACACGTGGCAACTCCACGTCGATCGACGCACGAAGAGTTCTGATCGGATATTCCACTGCCTCCCGCTGCGGAAATTCGTTTGAGCGGCGGTTCGCGTTCGGTGCAAACGGCCTGCGTTCAATCAACCACGACACCCGTGACGTCGGCCGGGGCCGGGTACTGAGGGTTCATCTCTTTGAGTGTTTCCACGATAACACTGGTGACGACCAGATCGCGGTACCAGTTCTGATCAGCAGGGACGATGTACCAGGGGCAGGATTTGTCGGAACATTTTTCAAGCATGTCTTCAAAGGCTTTTTCGTATCCGTCCCAGAGTTTTCGCTTTTCCAGATCTTCCGGATCAAACTTCCATCGTTTTGCCGGTTCATCGATACGTTCCTGAAATCGTTGTTTTTGTTCGCTCTTCGAAATATGCAGAAAGAATTTGATAATCCGCGTCCCGGATTCGGTCAGCATCTTCTCAAAATCGTTGATCGCGTCATATCGTGGCCGCCATACGGATTCCGGCACGATGTTGTGAACTCGCACCACCAACACATCTTCGTAGTGCGAACGATTGAAAACGCCGATCATCCCCTTTGCAGGCACAGCCTTGTGAATTCGCCACAGAAAATCGTGAGCTAGCTCTTCTTCAGAAGGTCGCTTGAATGAGGTGACGACAACTCCCTGCGGATTGGCCCCCTGAAACACAGACCGAATCGTGCCGTCTTTTCCCCCAGCGTCCATTGCCTGAAACACGACCAGCAGTTTTTGTTTACTCTCCGCATAAAGTGTCGCCTGCAGCGAGATCAACTCCCGACGCAGGTTCTCACACAAGGCTTCGCAGGCGGCACGATCTTTTTCAATCTTCTTGCCATCCGTTTCCGTTATGCTCAGATTGACTTTTGAGTTATTTTGGATGCGATGTTTATTGAAGTCAGGCATGTTGTTGAAATTCTACTTTCTGTTGGGCGAGCTGATGCATCAGGTTTCATGCTTGTGTGGCTCTTCATCGTTTTGAAGCAGTTGATTGATATCAGGAATTGTTGCATTACCGCGAGGCCAACTGAGGACAAATCGTGTCCCTTGTCCCGGACCGCCTTCAACGCGGACTCGCCCACCGTGTTCGCGCAGGATTTTTCGACTGACGGGCAATCCGATTCCTGTCCCGCGAGAGCCTTTCGACGATTCAAAGACGTTAAAGATTAACGCTCGCTGATCTTCCGGAATTCCCGGACCATTGTCACTTATCGCCACCAGGAGCATATCTGCCGCTCGGTCGTACTTGGTCTGAACCACCACCGCACCATTTTCAATTCCATCCACGGCATCGATCGCGTTGGAAACGATATTCAGCACCGCGCGGTGAATGCCTTCTTCATCGAACATTGCCATTGGCACATCGACGCCTCGGCGAAATTCTACTTTGACACCTCGTTCTTCCGCTCGGGCGACAGCCAGTTCCATGACTTCACTGACGACCGTATTGACGTCGGCCAGTTTGAGCACGGGAACCCGCTCTTTGCTGTAATTAAGCATGTCCATGACCAAGTCATAGATCCGAGTCTGATTGCGTTCGACAATTCCCCAACCCTGACGAATCAAATCGTCTTTGTGTTCATCCAGCCCCATTCGAATCAGATAGCTGCCACCGCGTACGCCTTGCAGGATATTCTTAATGTGATGGCTGAGCACCGTAATCGTCTGCCCCATTGCGGCAAAGCGTTCGGCCTTGACCATCGCCTCCTGAAACTGCCGGGATTCGATCGCCAGCGCCGCCTGGCGTGCGACCGTCACGATCGTCCGCAAATGCTCGTCCGTCAAACGCGAACCTGTGCTCGCAGCCAGCGCTTTGTCCATGGGCGTGGTCGTATCCAGATAGAGCACACCCAGCAAATCTGATCGACCTCGCATCGGAGCGCAGATTGCTTCGCCGATCCCCGCTGATACGATACTTTGCCCGGAATGAAAGCGATCATCAACTTTTGCGTCCGACGTTCGCACGGCCATTCCCTGCCGGAGCACATAGTCCGTGATCGAACGCGACACAGACATCTGCGTCGAACCGGATTGCGTCGTATCACGTCGTGCAAACGCGATCGCTGTCAGATCGACACCCACAGGATCCTTCAGCAAAATACAGCCGCGATCTGCATCAATCGCCTGCATGGCCAGATTGAGAATCCTCTGCAGAACCTCGTCCAGCGAACGAACCGGTGCCACGAGTTCTTCCGCGACATGATACAACAACTCAAGTCCGTGCTTTTGATCGGTTTCCGCGACCGGTATTGCAGAATCTTCGACTCCAACGCTCTGAACAATCGCTGATTCATTCAGGGTCTGTGAATCATCGACAAATCGAATTTTGTCAGCAGAGATTACCGACTGCTGATCGTTTTCCGCCAGTTGAAACAGCAATACTGTTGAGCCAAACTGCAGATTGTCGCCGTTACAGAGAATCCTCTTAGTGACGACATGGCCGTTTACTCGAGTCCCATTCGCGCTGCCAAGGTCGAGCAGCACAAAGTCCTCACCGCTGTGCGAAATTCTGGCGTGTTGCCGGGAAACTTCGCTGTCATCCAGTCGCAGAGTGCAACCCACACTTCGCCCGATCACAGAGTCCTGATTCGACGCTATGTCATATCGAGTGCCACGGTAGGCACCATTGATCACCAGCAGTGAGGCATGAAACACGGAAGGAAACTCGGCAGGAAGGTGAAGTGGAAGGCTTTGCAGCATTTCACCGCATTTGCCTGACAGACTCAACTTACCAGAATTTCTTCGATAATGCTTCCATTGTCCACCAGCTTCATCGGTCGTTTTCGGCGATCCGGAATCGTGGTCTCTTCAGGAATCCCTTTGAGATGGTACATGGTCGCCAGAATATCTTCCGGGCTGACGGGTCGGTCTTTGACAAATGCGGCAATCGCACCAGACAGCGTATAGAGATTCGAGTGATTGCTGTTATCGTGGGTCATCGATCGGATAATGGCCATGCGATCCGTCAAGCGAGAAAGCCGAGGTAACTTTTCACAAATCGCGACACCTGGAATCGCCGTGGAAATCGCCCCCCACTTCCCTCGAATGCCTTCTGGCGCATCGGGCTTCGGATCCCAGGTCTCCAACTGGGACGCCGCGCCCTGCAAGTAGAGCAACAGAATGTTCTTCGCGCGGCCGAACGAAGGAAGGTTCGCTTCTTGAGCAGCGGCAAGTGATTCGGAACACAGCAATTGCGGTACACTGACCGCTCCCACTCCGATCCCCAGTGCACGCCGGCGATCGCAGATGCTGTTAGAGTTACTATGTATTCCAGAATTTTCGTTCACAGCAATCTTCTTTGGTATCGCTCGATCAACAAGTGAGCGGCAAGGTACCAGTGCTCTGTCAGTCGTGTTTTGATGTGTGCCACTGGCTCTGCCAGTGCTTCCTGCGGGTGGGGAGCACTGGCAGAGCCAGTGGCACACAACCCATCAATGAATTCTAACGCAGGTTCTTTTGAAGTGGCTTGCTCGGAATTCAACAAATTACAATAATCGGGTATGCCCCCCCCCCGCCCTATATCAGAACACGCGGACGAATCAGCGCGTCCTTCGGCTCAGTCGATTCAAGCCTGGCTCATCCAGCAGATCGCTGAAGAATTGCAGGTTGCGCCGGAGAATATCCGGCTGGATCAACCAATTCTGGCGTCTGGAATCGATTCCATGCAGGTCGTGTCGATTGTCGCTCGCCTGGAAGACTGGCTGAAAATCCGATTCTCCGGTAATCCGCTGGAAGACTATCCGACGATTGAACGACTTTCCGAACATGTTTCAGAATTGATTGCCGTTCAATGACCGTGCACAATCAGGAAGCAGTTCTTCCCGCACCGACCACGCAACTTGTGGATTCGGCCCCGACCAGCAAACATTTCGTGCGGTTCTGCCTCGTGCTGATTCAACTCGTGCTGATCACTCTGATCGTCCGCGAATTCCAGATCGAGCAGCAGCGACATTTTTTCCCGCTGTTGTGCTACATCGTATGCGGATTCGTCATTCATTCCTGGCTTCCACTTCCGAATCGTCAGGCATTCTTTGCGATTCTGTCGGCTGGAAGCCTGCCGTTCATGCTGGGGGCATTCAACGGTTTATGTGTCATCGGGGTCTGCGGATTGTGTATCGGGATCTTGTACCTTCCCGTCCGATTTGCACTCCGCGCATTGCTGCTGATTGCAACTGTCGCGGCGTTGGTCTATTTTCGCAGTAGCTTTCCACTACCGTTCTGGCCGATTGCAGGTTCGATCCTGATGTTTCGGCTGTTGTTGTTTGCGTACGAAATTCGTCATTCGCCAAAGCTGCCACCACCAGTCACCGCGATCTCGTACTTCTTCATGTTGCCGAATGCCTGCTTTCCGTTTTTTCCGGTGGTTGACTATCGCACGTTCCTCGACAGCAGTTATCGAACGGACGAGTGGCAGATTTATCAAAGAGGGATTGTCTGGATTGTTCGAGGGCTTTCTCATCTGCTGGTCTATCGAGTCATTCGCACGTACCTGGTGCCGGATATCAACGACTTGCAGAATGTGAAGCAGGTTGCCATTTTTATTGTGACGAACTACGCACTTTATCTGCAGGTCTCCGGTCAGTTTCATGTGATCACAGGTCTGCTG
>Ga0105047_10003145_pt1 | contig 29209 bp, 24 predicted proteins | sample MAT04_FD_78384 | JGI IMG/M metagenome (GOLD analysis project Ga0105047, IMG submission 78384) | Freshwater microbial communities from Lake Fryxell liftoff mats and glacier meltwater in Antarctica - MAT-04 (megahit assembly) | ecosystem: Environmental > Aquatic > Freshwater > Ice > Liftoff... | reverse complement strand
GCGGCTTCATATCCATTGCAGATCAAGTCGTATGACTGCGCCCGAATCTTACCAGGGTCCGTGTCAAACAGAGAAATGTCATCCTCGACGGGTTGGCAGAACGGATGATGCTCCGCCTCCCAGCGCTGCTCTTCCTCGTTCCAGGCGTACATCGGAAAATCGAGCACCCAGGCTACGTTGATCTCGCGGGGATCGTACAGTTTCAATTCCTTGCCCAACCGGCTGCGTAGCGCCGCTAACGCCGCACTGGTCACTTTCGCTGTATCCGCCACACAGAAAATCAAGTCGCCCGCCTGGGCCTGAAATTTCGCGATGATGGCCGCTTGATGCTCTGCCGAGAAGAATTTCGCGATGGGCGATTCGAGTTCCGTCGCGGATTTCACACGGAAGAAGGCCAGCCCCTGCGCTCCGTAATTCTTGACGAACTCGGTTAGTTCATCGATGTTCTTGCGGCTGTATTTCTCCGCCGCTTGATCGACTTTCAACCCGCGGACGCGTCCCCCTTTTTCGATGGTGGACTTGAAGACGCCGAAGCCGCAGGCCGCCGCGATCTCGCCGAGATCGGCCAGTTCCATGCCGAAGCGGAGATCGGGTTTATCGCTGCCATAGCGTTCCATCACCTCGGCATGGGAATACCGGGGCAACGGCAGCTTCAGTTCTTTGCCCTGCAAATCTTTGACGAGCCGGGCGATCAGGCCGTCGATGGTTTGGAGAATATCTTCCCGCAGCACGAACGCCATTTCGACATCGATCTGCGTGAATTCCGGCTGGCGATCGGCCCGCAAGTCTTCATCGCGGAAGCAGCGGGCAATCTGGAAGTACCGGTCGAACCCGGCGACCATCAGAATCTGCTTGTACAACTGCGGAGACTGGGGCAACGCATAGAACGTACCGGCATTCACCCGGCTGGGCACCAGGTAATCACGGGCCCCTTCCGGCGTGCTGCGTCCGAGAATGGGCGTTTCGATTTCCAGAAAGCGGTTCTCATCAAAGTAATCGCGGACGATTTTTGTGAGCTGATGCCGCAAAATGATCGACTGCTGGAGATCGGGCCGGCGGAGATCGAGAAAGCGGTGCTTGAGCCGCAGTTCTTCGTTGGGCAACGCCGTGGTGTCGGGTTCAAACGGCGGAGTCTTGCTCTTATTCAGGATCGTCAGATCGGTCGCCTTAACCTCGATCTGACCGGTGGGGAGCTTCGGGTTGAACATGTCGGCCGGCCGTTCGACGACGGTGCCGGTGACCTGGATCACATCTTCGTAGCGCAGTCCGCGGGCGAAATCCTGAGCCTGGGTGTTATCGGACAGGCTGAACTTGATCTGAGTTTTGCCGTAACGGTCGCGCAGATCGACGAAGACAATGCCGGCATGATCGCGGTATTTGTCGACCCAGCCTGCCAAGGTGATGGTCTGACCGGCATGCCCGGCCCGCAATTCGCCGCAGGTATGAGTACGCAACACGAAACGGATCTCCCGAGAAAACTGTCTGCCAACACCGTTCAACGGCGCGGAATTCGGACGCAACAATGCCCGCGGATGTTCGCAGTTCAAAGTGCGGATTATAGGAGAGTTGCGGCTCAGCGGGAAGGCGAACGGGCTGGCTGTGCCGCCGCACGGCGGATGTCGTCCGCGGTGATGCGGTAGACATCGATGGAATAGCCGCAGCGGGCGACTGGCTGGAAGAAACGGAAATAGCCGAACTCCTGGATGTCCACCGCGCGATGGGTGCCATCCGGTTGCCACACGACATGCGGCCGACCCATCACGAAATTCACGCTCACGAGATACAGCCCCGGTTCGGGATAACGCGACGGCGGCAACGGGACGGCAATCCCTTCCCGGCGTGGATCGACCATCCCGAAATAGACGAATCGCGGATTCTCGTCGGCATGGGCCTTGAGGAAATCTCTGGCCAGCAGCAAGTCTTGACCCCAGTCGAGATTCGAGTCGAGAAGATGATACCGCCCTCCCACCGGCCCACCGGCGAACTCATTGAAGTAGGCGAGATGATGTGGATGAAATCGCAACGGGGAGAGCAGGGCCACTAGCAGGACGACCTGTAAGAACATGCGGGCCGAAGGAGCGAATGCCGCAAGAAGTTCCGTCCCCCTGCCGGCCAACAGGGCACACGCCGGGATGATCGGCAGGATGTAGCGCAACCCGAGCTGCAAATCGCTGAGGGACGCGAGGACGAACAGAATTAGCACAGGTGCCCAGACGGCAACCCCTTGCCAGGGTTTCGCCTGGTGGCGAGTTCTCCAGGCAATGAACAATCCAGCCGCGATCAGAAGTTGAAAGCCGTGCGACAACTTGTAAAGCAATGCCTTCGCGAAATAATCGGGAAAGCCGCGCACCTGCCAGACACCGTCGAGAAACACCGGATGCGGCGATTCCATCGTCTGCATCTGTTGATCGATCCCGAGCAGATAATCAGCTGGCACAGGCATCGGCAAAGCGTGCAAGCTGGAAAGCTTTACTTGCCAGGCTTGGAGACTTCGGCTCACAAAATGAAAGTCGCCCAACGGGTGGCCGATGCTTTGTCCGCCGTACAAGACCGCCAGCACGATCAAGCTGATCATTCCGACGAGAGCCATTTGCCCGATCACGACTCCCGCTGATGGCCCGTGGTGTGTGTCAGACTTCTTTCTCCATGTCATCCCGGCACACAGAATGCCGCACAGCAGAATCACGGGATAAAACACCACGCCATGAAACTTCGCGCTTTGCAGCAGTCCCAGCGACAACCCCAAAAAAATCGCCCCCCGCCAAGAAGCTGCGTTGAGCCAGTTCGTCAGGCAGTAACTTGTCAGCAGGAAGCCGAACATCGCGGCGGAGTCCGGCGTGACCAACGCCCCATGCGCCAGAACGTTCGGGCAGCAGAGAAAGCAGAGTAACGCCACGCGGGCTGCGAATAATCCAACGGCGGACAGGCTCCAGACGTAAATCAGCACAGCGGTCAGCAAGGGCCAGATAAGATTGGCGAGCCGTCCGAGAACATACCACCTGAGATAATTGTCATGTTCCGCGACGAACTGATGGCCCAGATCGCTGGCATTTGTCGCCGAGGTGGCGGTGATACCGGCCAACCGCACGGTCAGAGCCGACCACAAGCGGCTCAGGGGGGGATTCACGCGATCCGGCGTGAAATCCCCACTCCAGCCGCGCAGTCCCGCCGGGAGATGCCAGATTTCATCATGAGTGACGCTGGTGCTCAGCGACGTATGAATCGCCAGAATCAGCCACAGGCCCAAGGCGATTCCGGCGAAAAGATGGTCTCTCCAGGTCATCTTCGGATCGTACCGGCGAGAACAAACAGTTGACAACTCCCCGTCGAAATGGGGAAAGTGAAGTCTGCAAACATTGGGATCAATCTCCGTATTACCATCGAACGACTCCCTGGAAGGACCATGATGAGCGACTCCATCACGACGCCTGACGATTCCAATTCCCTCTCCCGCCGCGAGCTGCTGCGGAAAACCGGGCAGGTCGCCTTGGCGACAGGTTTCGCCGCCAGCCTGGCTCCCTATGTGCATGCCGGCGTGAATGAAACCGTGCAGATTGCGATGGTGGGTTGCGGGGGCCGCGGCACCGGTGCGATCGCCAATGCCCTGTCGACCAAAGCGGGACCGACGAAACTCGTGGCCGTCGCCGATGTGTTCGAGGACAAGCTCAAACAAAGTTTCGCCATCACGGAGAAGGGATTTCCGAAACAAGTCGAAGTGCCGGACGATCACAAATTCATCGGCTTCGATGCTTACAAAAAGGCGATGGATTGCCTGAAACCGGGTGATCTGGTGATTCTGACGACTCCCGTCGCATTTCGCTGGCCCATGTTTTCCTACGCCATCGACAAGGGCTTGAACGTCTTCATGGAGAAGCCGATCACCGTCGACGCCCCCACCTCGCGGCGCATGCTGGAACTCGGCAAGAAAGCCAGCGAGAAGAATTTGAAGGTCGGCGTCGGCCTGATGTGTCGGCACTGCGATGCCCGGCAGCAACTGCACCAGCGCATCGACGACGGCCAGATCGGCGACATCATTCTCCTCCGCACCTACCGTGTTGCCGGGCCGACCGGTTCCGCGTTCACGGCCGCAAAGCCGGCGGATCAGAACGAGCTGGAATACCAGATCCGCAACTTCCACGGGTTCCTATGGGCCTCGGGCGGCGCGGTCAGCGACTTCCTGATTCACAATATCGACGAAGGCTGCTGGATGAAAAACGGCTGGCCCACCGAGGTGAAAGGCTACGGCGGTCGACATTACCGCAACAACTACATCGATCAGAACTTCGACAGCTACACCATGGAGTACACGTTCGACGACGGTGCCAAGATGATCACCGAAGGCCGCTACATGGTCGGCTGTCAGGAAGAATTCGCGGTCTTCGCCCACGGGACCAAAGGGTGTGCCGTCGTCTCACTGTCGGGTCACCATCCGGCGAAGTGCGCGATCTACAAGAATCAAAAGTTCGCCAAAGACGATCTGGTGTGGGCCTACCCGCCGCCGGAACCGAACCCGTACCAGTTGGAATGGGATCACCTGATGGACGCCATCCGCAAGGATAAGCCGTACAACGAAGTCGAGCGCGGCACGATGGCCAGCCTGGTCACGTCGATGGGCCGCTTCGCCTGTCACACCGGCCAACTCGTCAAGACCGACGAATTCCTCCAGCACGAACACGAATTCGCCCCGGACCTGGAGAAACTCGTGCTCGGCGGCCCGGCCCCACTCCTAGCCGACGCCAACGGCAAATACCCCATCCCCGCCCCCGGCCTGATCACACATCAGGAATACACCGTCGGGTAAACTTTTCTCGCAGTTGGAAGCCCAGGGGTTGCAACCCCTGGGCTTCTTCTTATTACGATATCAACCATGTCTCTCACCACGATCCCGCTGACCAATGGTGATCGCATCCTGCTGCGGGATGTTGATTGGGATCTGTATCAGCAATTGCGAAGTTCCGATGACCGCCGCAACTTGCGTATGACCTATGCCGCGGGAGCTTTGGAAATCATGTCTCCTTCGCGCGTGCATGAACGGCTGACGCAACTGATCAGTAAGTTTCTGGAAGTCTGGGCGGAAGAATACGGAATCGAAATCGATTGCGGCGGCAGCACGACGATGCAGCGGGAAGACCTGGCCCGAGGTCTCGAACCCGACAACTCCTATTACATCGAACACGCCGCCGAAATGCGGGAACGGGATCAGCTCGATTTGCAGATCGACCCGCCGCCGGACATCGCGATTGAAGTCGATATCACGTCGAGTTCCCTCGGCCGGCTGCCGATTTACGCGGCGCTCGGTGTGCGTGAAGTCTGGCGCTGCGATGGCCACAGCCTGCGATTTCTGGAGCTTGATCAAACCGGCAGTTACCGCGAAGTTCTGGAAAGCACCGCGCTACCGGGCTTGAAACCGGCCGATCTGATGCCGTTTGTGGATCAACGCTTCGATTTCGGCCAGACCTCGCTCGTCAAACGATTTCGCGGCTGGATTCGAGCGAATCGTTCCGAGAATCAGGAATGATCACTTCGGGTTTATCGGCATGCTGCTTTCAATTCACTCACAGTCAACAAAGCACTCGTGGATTGTCTTCTGGCATTGGCGGTGGTGGGTATGGTTCACCTTTATTCCCCTGGCATTCGCTGTCTATCTTTTGTCGCAGCCGTTCGCAGCCCATGTCGCGTTTAATCGCACCATAGTCGCTTGCTGGCCGTATGCACCGGCGACCTACATGATGATTTATCGACCAGCGATGTGGTGCGCCACCAATTTTGAGGTCATTTCGAGTATTCATGACCGAGAATGGGATCTCATTTCATCTCTGCATCATTGGTTAGAACGTTGATGATTCGCGAGCAAAGTTTGATGGGGCCTTCACGAAGTTTGCATCGCCTCGCCATTTGCGTATGATCAACGTCAATCCGAATTTCAATCTCAGAGTCGAGATCGCACCTTATGAAGAACTTCGCCTACGCCGCCCCGACCACGCTCGCTGAGGCGACGCAATTATTGGCTTCCGCGACTGGGGTGTCCCGCGTGCTGGCCGGCGGGACTGATCTGATCGTGCAGTTGCGGGAACATCTGCGCGATGCCGATCTCGTCGTGGATATCAAAAAAATCCCCGAGGTGATGTCGCTGAAGCTTTCGCCGCAGGGCTTGCACCTGGGTGCGGCCGTGCCGTGCTATCTGCTATACGATAACGCTGACATCTCGGCGAAGTATTCGGCACTGACGGATGCCGCCCGCATTATTGGCGGCTGGCAGATTCAGAGCCGGGCCAGCATCGGCGGGAATTTGTGCAACTCGTCACCCGCCGGCGATTCCCTGCCGGCCCTGATCGCCCTGAACGCGAAATGCGTGATTGCCGGGCCGCAGGGAACGAGAGAAGTCCCCGCCGCCGAGTTCTGCACGGGACCGGGCAAGAACATGCTGCAAAAAGGTGAGGTATTGTCGGCCCTGCTGTTTCCCGCGTGGACAGCGCACAGCGGTTCGGCTTATCAGCGATTCATCCCGCGAAATGAAATGGATATCGCCGTGGTCGGGGCCGGCTCGTGGGTGAAGCTGAATGCCGCCGGCGACACGATTGAATCGGCCCGCGTGGCATTGGGCGCGGTTGCCGCCACGCCAAAGTTCGCCACGGAAGCCAGTGATTTTCTGACCGGCAAACCGGCCACGGAAGAAACCTTCGCGCAGGCCGGGGAACTCGCCAAAAAAATCGCCACGCCGATTAGCGATATGCGCGGCACCGCCGAGTACCGCACACACCTCGTCGGCGTTGTCGTCAAACGCACACTCGCCGATGCGGTCACGCGTGCGAAAACTGCGAAATGATAAATCCTCAGGGGGTGCGACCCCTGGGCTTCCTCTAACGCCTAACGCCAAATACCTAACGCCTACCATCCACGTCGCGGAATCTTCCATGCCAGCCAAGACCCAAGTCACCACCACGATCAACGGCGAAACGGTCGAATTCCTCTGCGAACCCCGCCAGAGCCTGCTCGAAGTCCTCCGCGAGAACTTGCGGCTGACCGGAGCGAAAGAAGGCTGCAACAACGGCAACTGCGGGGCCTGCACGGTGCTGCTCAACGACCTGCCGGTGAATAGCTGCCTGGTGCTTGGCGTCGAAGCCGAGGGGGCGACCATCCGCACGGTGGAATCGCTGGCCAATCAGGGGCATTTGAATCCGTTGCAGCAATGTTTCCTGGAAGGAGCCGCGTTGCAATGCGGCATTTGCACACCCGGCTTTCTCGTCGCCGCCACGGCTCTGTTGGAAAAGAATCCCAACCCCAGCGAACACGACATCCGCTTCAACCTCTCAAACAACCTCTGCCGCTGCACTGGTTATGACAAAATCGTCAAAGCCGTACAAACCGCCGCGAAACAATTGCAAACAGCCAAGTCATAAGGACAAGACATATAACCACGAAACACACGAAAGACACGAAAAAGGCGGGAACATCGACAGATAAGCTGAGAGTTTGCCGCTAAAAATCAACTTCTGGGTTGTACTTTTCGTGTATTTCGTGTGTTTCGTGGTTCAATATCCCTGCTTCATCTGATTATTAACGCCCCGAACCGGCGAGGAACTTGAATCATGTCCGAAACCAAAGACCTTTATCTCGGCAAGACCAGCTACTCCGTCGTCGGCAAACGGCCGATCAGGCACGATGGGGCCGACAAAGTCACCGGCAAGGCGATCTACACGGGCGACATCAACCTGCCGAACATGGCACACGCCCGGATGATTCGCAGCCCGCATCCCCATGCGAAGATCAAATCGATCGATGCCTCCGCCGCGCTGAAACTGCCCGGCGTGCTCGCCGTCGTTACCTCGGCGGACTTTCCCGATCTCAAGGACAAAATGGCCAACATGGGCGAGGCCGGCATGGTCAATCTGCACGACCTGGCCGCCAATTGCCTCGCACACGGAAAAGTTCTTTATAAAGGCCATGCGGTCGCCGCCGTCGCCGCGCTCAGTCCTCACATCGCTGATGAAGCCATGCGGCTCATCAAGGTCGATTACGAAGTGCTGCCGAGCGTGGCATGGGTTCTCGATTCGATGCAAGCCGGCGCGCCGATCTTGCACGACGCGCTGCGCACCGATGAAATGGGCAAAAAGAGCGACCAGCCGACCAACACCGCCGCGCATCTGCAATTTGTGAAGGGCGATATCAAAACGGGTTTCGCCGAAGCCGATGCCGTCGTGGAACGCGAATTCCGCACGGCGACCGTTCATCAGGGATACATCGAACCGCATCTGTGCGTTGTGTCATGGAATGAAGACCAGCGGCTGAAAGTCTGGACGGCGACACAAGGCTCGTTCAACTGCCGGCTGCAAGTCTGCGAACTCCTGCAGATTCCCACTGCTCAGTGCGTGGTCGTGCCTTGCGAAATCGGTGGCGGTTTCGGCGGGAAGATCACGGTGTATCTGGAACCTGTCGCCGCACTCCTCAGCAAAAAGTGCGGCCGGCCCGTCAAACTCGCCATGCAGCGCGATGAAGTCTTTCAAGGAACCGGCCCCACGCCCGGCTCCTACATGAAAGTGAAAATCGGCGCAAAAAAGGATGGCACCATCACCGCTGGCGAAGCGTACCTCGTCTATGAAACCGGCGCGTTCCCCGGCGGCATGGTCGGCCCCGGCAGCATGTGCGTCTTCAGTTGTTACGAGTTTCCGCACGCCAAAGTCGATGGTTACGACGTCCTTTGCAACAAGCCAAAAGTGCAGGCTTATCGCGCACCCGGCGCCACGCAAGCCGCGTTCGCCTGCGAACAGGTGATCGATGAACTCGCGGTGAAGCTCGGAATCTGTCCGCTCGAATTCCGCTTGAAGAACGCTGCCAAGGAAGGGACCCGCCGTGTTGATGGGCCGGTCTACCCGCGTGTCGGGTTTATCGAATGTTTGCAAGCCGCGAAAAACAGCGAGCATTGGAAGTCGCCTCTCACGGGCAAGTATCGCGGGCGGGGCATTGCCGGCGGATTCTGGTTCAACATCGGCGGCGCATCGAGTTGTTCCGCCAGCGTGAACGATGATGGCTCGGTGAATTTGATTGAAGGTTCGACCGATATCGGCGGCTCACGCACCAGCATCGCCATGCAACTCGCGGAGACGATTGGCATCACCGCCGAAGATGTTAAACCGCAAGTCGGTGACACCGATTCCGTCGGCTTCACGTTCCTCACCGGCGGCAGCCGCGTCACCTTCGCCACGGGGCTGGCCGCTTACACGCTCGGCCTCGATCTCGAACAGCAGATGAAGCAGCGGGCCGCGACGCTGTGGGAATGCGACACCGCCGAAGTCTCCGTGAAAAATGGCGTGTACAGCCAGAACGGCACCTCGGCGACATTCAAGGAACTGGCGAAACTCATCGCCGACAAAAGCCTGGCACCGGTCGTCGGCAAAGCCTCTGTCGCGCCGGAATGTTCCACGAACGGCTTCGCCGTGCATATCGCCGATGTTGAAGTCGATCCGGAAACGGGCAAAGTGACGGTGCTGCGTTACACGGCCATTCAAGACGCCGGCAAAGCTGTCCATCCCAGCTATGTCGAAGGCCAGATGCAGGGGGGGGCGGTGCAGGGGATCGGCTGGGCACTGAACGAGGAATACTTCTTCGACGACAAAAATGCCATGCGCAACGCCAGCTTCCTGGACTACCGCATGCCGACGGCTCTCGATGTCCCGATGATCGAGACCATCATTGTGGAAGTGCCGAACCCCGGCCATCCGTTCGGAGTTCGCGGCGTCGGCGAGCCACCCATCGTCCCGCCCCCGGCAACCATCGCCAACGCCATCCAGCGCGCCACCGGCCTGCGCATGACCGACCTGCCGATCAACCCGCCGAAGTTGTGGAAAGCCATGGCGGGAAAGTAGATACAAGGCGTTAGGTATTAGGCGTGAGGCGTCAGCAGATGATGCACACGCCAATTGTCTTCTAACGCCTAATCCCTAACGCCTAACACCTATCTCTCATGCCCACCATCTTCATCCCCGCTCCCTTGCGCGAATTGACGGGCGGGTTGTCGCACCTGGATGTGCCCGGCAAAACATTTGGCGAAGTGCTGAGCGAACTCGACCGGCATTATCCCGGCGTGAAAGCGCGGCTGGTCCGTGGCGACGAACTCATCCCCGGCTTCCAAGTCTCCGTCAATGATGTCCTCACGAAACAAGGCCTGCGCGCCAAGCTCGAACCAACCAGCGAAGTTCACATCCTGCCCGTGATCGCCGGGGGATGATGCTCGCAACGGCTGCAATTTCCACTCGGGTGGCTGGGTCGAAGGCTTTGCGCCGACCCAGTAGCGAGGAAAACTGGGTCGGCGCAAAGCCTTCGGCCCAGCCACCCGGCACCCGACGTTCCGAAAAAGCACGACTTCGTAGCGGCTGCGGTGTGATGATGAACACAGCGGATGCCCGCCACGGCTTTATTTTTGAGGTGAATACTCGGTCGGGTTCAGGAACACAAAGTCGACCTTCTCCACAATCTTGCCGTCTTTTTCCGACGCATCACGCGCGGCGATCCACTCGGGGTCTTTGCGGAAGGAATCGAATGAGGCGTCGCGGGTCGCCTTGTCTTTGTGAGACAGCAGATAAATCAGCGTGTTGGGCTGATCGGCGGGCGTGAAATAGATCACGTTTTTCATTCCATGCTTCTCGAACAGCTTCATGGTGTGATTCTGAAACCGCGCATGCAGCGCCGGCAGGCGGCCATCGACCGTGGTGTAAGTCCGCAGTTCATACAGCAAGGGCTTTTCCTTTTCTTCCAGGAGCGCCGCCGAGCCGATGGAACCAAGTAACACACCCGCGACAAGCAACCCCGCGGCGGACAGCAATCGAGAACCGAGCATGAACAATCTCCTGAAAATGGGCGATGTGTGACTCGGCATGTGGATGTCCGCCGAGAATTCGTGTGGCCGAATGTTACCAGATCAGCATCGCCGGCGGCATTGATGTGGCAATCACACCAGAGCCAACGCCTGTTGGAATTCGGGTGGCCGGGGCTGGAGCCGCTCTGGGCGAAGCCCCGGTCTGCGCGCGCTCACCGGGGCTTCGCGAAACGCTCCAGCCCCGGCCACCCGATGGTCCGCGCGACGCCGAAGCGGATTGCACCCCGCCTCCCAACAGCGAATGGAACTTTACGCAAAGAATTGCGGCAGCGTGGTGATGGCGCGGAACAGCGGCACATCGACATCGGTTTCAATCGCCGTGCGGCGCAGCGCATAACGGTCGAATTGTCCCGGCTTGAGATACCCACCGAGATAGGTGAACGCCCAGCGATAGCCGTGACGTTCGACCGCGAGCTGGGTCGCCTCGTTGTAACTCGTGGGGCCGCCAACGGGATAGCTGAAGGCGTCGATGGGTTCGCCCAATTCCGTGACCAGCCTGCGGCGGGATTCCCCGATCTCGAAATCCTGCTCTTCCGGGGTGAGACGGGCGAGAATGGGATGTGTCACCGTATGCCCGCCGAACGACATGCCGTGGGCCTGCATATCGCGAACCATGTCCCAGGTCATCCATAACTCGCGGCCGACTTCCGGCGGGCAACGTCCCACGCGCAACGACTCGGACAGGTGGGCGAGGTAGGGGGCCGTATCCTTGCCGTCGAGTGTCTTATAAACCTTGAGCAGATAACCAATCGCCTCGTTCCAATGGCCGCGGTCGGTGGCGACGGGGCGTGGCAGCCAGGGGCTGGCGGGAAGCTGCTCGACGGACGAATTGCGAACCATCCAGGCGATCTCATCCCACCACGGGACAAGCTGCTGATCGAGAAAACCGGTGGTGAGGAAGAATGTCGCGGGCAAGTTGTAATAACGGAGGGCCTTGTAGGCCCGCGTGAAATTGTCGCGGTAGCCGTCGTCGAAGGTGATCATCACAAATCGGCCGCGGCGATCGGTGAGGGCGGTGTCGATGTCTTTCAAACTGATGACATCGAAGTGTTGTTTGAGAGAAGCGAGTTGGCCGGTGAAATTTTCCGGCGTGGCACTCCACAAGTTCCGATCTAAATCGGACCAGGCGGGATAGCCAATGCGGTGGTAATTGAGAATCAGCAGCCCGCGCCAGGACTTCATCCGGCGCAACAGTTCCCCGCAGCCGGACAGGTCCATGACCCGTGCCGCCAGACTCCGTTTCGAGTTTCGAGCGGGATCGTCCGCCAAGGGGTAATCTCTGGGAAAAGGGGACAGGGAGCGCGCCGGCTCCGTTCCGACCACAAAGCTGTCGAAATTGTTATCTTTTGTTTCGGAAGAGTCTGCCATCCCAATTCGGGAGAACTGCGTCGACTCGAGGAGGAGTTCGGATGGCGACATGATTTTAGCGGTTGTTCACTCTGCAACGTGGCGGCCAAACCGCGACCTGCCGAGTTCTGTCGGTTAGGGGGATTGCAACAGGGTTTTTGAACACAAGTCACTGTGAATTAACGACTTAAAGATATCGCCTGAAGGCAGCTTGTCAAACAGTTTCGTCGGGAGAACGCAAATTCAGTCGCGATATTTCCTATGACAATTCACGCAGCGGGTTTCCACGGCGGAGATGCCGCGGGATGTTTCCCACAATTCGGCCATTTCCAGTATTAGCCCGGCCATCTCCGAGTCGTCTGCCGAGAGTCGGGCGGATTCGCGGAAGCGTTCGGCACCAGCGGTCCAGAGTTCTTCCAAGACCAGTGACGGCGCGGCCGATCGCGATTCCGCCTTCGTCAGCGCGCGGATCCGCTCCCAAGCCTGGTCGATGGCCACCATTTGATCGGCCAGCGGCGCGACCGCGGTGACCTCTGGAAACTCCAGCGCCGAGGCGGATGGCGCATCGGCAACCGGCCGCTTCGCGGCTCGATACAGGCCGCTGTACTTCTCGGCCGTCCCCATCACGCGCAAGGTCTGCTGAGCGGTTTCCTCGGACACGTCGTGCCGTAGCGTTCGCCACAGACAGACCGCCGCCGCCGGGCTACGATGTTTGCCATGATGACAATGGACAAAGACCGGACCGGGCAGCGTTTTCACGGCGGCGACCATCATCGCCAACCGTTCGGCCGGGACATCGTCGTAACCGATCGGCAAATGGACGTAACGCAAGCCGTGCTGTTTCGCGGTTTCCAGATCAGGGACGGCCCCATCGACCGACATGACGGTGCGAATGCCCAGCTGTTTCAGCGACTCAAAACCCGCATCACCCTCCGGCTGCCCTCCACTGAATAGGAATCGGCCGTCCGGTAAAGGCAGCCGCCACAAATTTTCGATTCCCACGACGGTGAGTTGCAATGGCTCTGGGTCGGGGAGCGATCCGAGAACGTTATGCGGTTTTCGAGCGCTGGTTGATCCGTCACTCCAGGCGAGGAGTACTGCGCAACCAACCAGACAGCAACCGCCGATCAGCAAACACCATCGTTGGGCCAGGGATGATTGGAAACCAGACATTCGGATTGACTGCTTTCTATTCCATCTATTCCAAAGGTGCGCATCAGTCGGTCGCCATATTGGCTATGTGATGATATCTCGTGCCACGACTTGTCCTCAAGTCGTGGTCCAGTTCGAGAATGTAGAGCACTTGCTCCGCAAGTGCATTTTCTGCACTTGCGGAGCAAGTGCTCTACATTCTCTACCGCGATCACCTCCCTCCGAATTGTTCCGGGCGCGGTTCGACGGTATATCAAGGGGCTTATTCTTTTCCTCTCGCTCGCGGGAAAGCGCTCTATGTCGTCGAGTTCCGTCGATCAGAATACGTTGCCGCCGTCGCAAGATCCCGAAGACCGCGACGGCATCACGGAACCGCCCCGCGATTTCGTGGGCATTTTCCGCCGGCTCGGTCCCGGGCTGATCATCGCGGCCAGCATCGTGGGTTCGGGCGAACTCATCGGGACGACCAAAGCCGGCGCGCAAGCCGGGATCGTGCTGCTGTGGCTGATCATCATCGGCTGCATCATCAAAGTCTTCGTACAAGTCGAGTTGGGCCGCTATGCCTTGAGTGAGGGGGAATCGACGCTGTCGGCCCTGAACTCGGTCCCCGGGCCGCGGTGGAAGGTGAGTTGGCTGGTCTGGTACTGGTGTGTGATGCTGACCGCTTCGCTGTGCCAGTTGGGAGGCATTGTCGGCGGTGTCGGCCAGTCGCTGGCGATCACGATGCCGATCACGGGAGATTATCTCAGCGTCGTTCGCCGGCCCTCGCAAAAAGACTTGGAGAAGTATGTCGCCTGGGAAGCCGATGCGCGCGAGGGGCGGACCAAGTTCACGGCTATGCCGGAAGTCGAGCAGGAACGAGTGACACGCAGTCAGCAGTGGATTCAGCAGCAATTGGATGCGTTGGGGCCGGCAGGTGTGGAGGCAGTAAACGTCGTCGCGGCGGGGAATCAGCTCACCGATTCCATGACGATGGATGATCGGCTCTGGGCGGGATTGGTCGCCGTGCTGACTTCGATCCTGCTGGGCTGGGGCCGCTATCGTCTGATTCAGGATCTTTCCACCATTCTGGTTGTGATGTTCACTCTCGTGACCATCGGCAATGTCGTCGCGTTGCAGCAATCGGTGGAATGGCGGATTCCCACTGCCGAATTGCTCTCGGGGCTGCAATTTCGTTTGCCAGAGGGTCGGCTGGCCATCACCACGGCGTTGGCGGTCTTTGGCATCATTGGCGTCGGGGCGAGCGAGTTGGTCGCATATCCCTATTGGTGTCTGGAAAAAGGTTACGCGCGGTTCGCCGGCAAGAAATCGGACGACCCCGCCTGGGCCGCGCGGGCCAATGGCTGGATTCGGGTGATGATCATCGACGCCTTCGTCTCGATGGCGGTTTACACCACGGCGACCTTGGCATTCTACTTGATGGGGGTCGCCGTGCTGCACAGCGCGGGCCGCGACCCGGAAGGGATGCGGATGGTCACCACGCTCGCATTCGCTTACGAACCGGTCTTCGGTGCATACGCCAAGTGGCTGTTTCTGCTGGGGGCAGTTGCTGTGCTGTACTCGACCTATCTGGTCGCCAATGCCGGCAACGCCCGCATGATGCTCGACGGCTTGAAGTTGTTCGGCGTGGTGGATCGGTATTCCCAGGCGGCGCATGACCGCTGGCTGAGACGGTTGAGCATTATCCTGCCGTTGTTCTGTCTGGTGGTCTTCCTGGGCGGTGGCGATCCCATCACGCTGGTGCTGATCTCCGGGATGCTGCAAGCGCTGATGTTACCGATGCTCGCCGGCGCTGCACTCTATTTCCGCTACACCCGCACCGATCGCCGCCTGCGGCCGGGACCGTTATGGGATTTGTTCCTGATCGTCTCGGCCTTCGGCATGCTCCTCGCCGGCGCATGGGGCACGTTTGAACAAGTTCGCAAAATCTTGTCGGAACTGTGAGCAGAATCCGATGGCCCACTCAGCGGAAGAATCTCGCGCGCAGAGATCACAGAGGGCACAGAGAGAGAACTGATGCTGTCGCTTTGCTCCGTGTTCTCTGTGATCTCCGTGCGAAATGCCTTTTGTCTGACTTCGTTCTCTTCGCAGCTTTTCCTTTGTGCGATTCGACGCAGGCATCATTTTGCAAATTGGCCCGCAGAACAGATTTGAGTTCATCACTCCGTTGTGATAAGTTCCTGGCATCGAACCGAACTGCAGCGGGAATGGGCCACCATGCACGCAGGAAAAACGCTCTTTCAACGGATCATCGACCGTGAAATTCCCGCTCAGATTGTCCATGAGGATGATCGCGCGCTGGCATTTCATGACATCAACTCCCAGGCTCCGACTCACATTCTGATCGTGCCTAAGAAGCCGCTCACGTGTTTGTCGTCCGCGGAAAGTTCCGATGGGGAACTGCTGGGGCATCTCCTGCTTGTCGCCAAATCGGTCGCTGAGAAACAAGGGCTATCCCGTGGTTTTCGGCTCGTCATCAACAATGGCCCCGATGGCGGACAAACGGTCGATCATCTGCATATCCATTTGCTCGGCGGTCGCAGCCTGACATGGCCCCCCGGCTAACCACACCCTACAAACTGATCCCGACGGATTTTGAGGTGACACGATGAAACTGCCCCGCGTTGTGCTGATGATCGCCGTGTTGGGAATCATGGGAGCGCTCTTCGCCGCCCAGACCGCGCAAGAACCGCCAGCCGGCCAGGCGATGATCGCCGCCGCCAAGGCGTTTCGGCAAACACTGACGCCCGATCAGTTAAAGCAATCTTCGTTCGGTTACGACGACGCCGAGCGATTGAACTGGCATTTCATTCCCCGCGAACGCAAGGGCCTGCCGCTGCGTGATCTCGAAGGCGAACCGCTCAAGGCCGCGAAAGCATTCATTCACAGCGGCTTGTCGGAAGCCGGGTATGATCAGACCTTGAATGTGATGAGCCTGGAAGAAATCCTGTATCTGCTCGAAGGTGGCGAACGCGATTACCGCCGTGAACGCCGCGATCCGGGCAAATACTATCTCAGCATCTTCGGCGAGCCGGCCGAAAAAGGCCTCTGGGGCTGGCGCGTGGAAGGCCACCATCTGTCGCTGAATTTTTCGATTCAAGACGGCAAAGTCGTCTCCAGCACGCCGGAGTTCTTCGGCGCGAATCCCGGCACGGTCGATGCCGGCTTGAAACGACAGATTCGCGTGCTGGGTGTGGAAGAGGACATCGCCCGCCAGATTCTGAAACTCTGCACGCCGGACCAACAGGCGATTTGCTGGATCAGCAAAACGGCCCCCGATGAAGTTCCCGGCCCGAACAAACCGCAAGCCGAAGTTGGCCCGGTTGTCGGCCTGCCTTATGCCAAGATGTCGGCCGATCAAAAAGTGCTGCTGGAAGATCTGCTCAAGGAGTATCTCAAGAATCTGCCGGCCAGCATCACGACGGAACGCCGGGCGGAAATCGAACAGGCCGGGCTGGATCGCATTTACTTCGCGTGGTGGGGCCAAAGCGAACTGAACGAGCCGCACCACTACCGCGTGCAAGGCCCGACGTTCGTGATCGAATACAACAACACACAAAACGACGCCAACCACGTCCATTCGATGTGGCGCAGCTTGAAGGGCGACTTCGCACTGCCACGGCAGTAATCATCAGAGCCGGACGCGTCAGCGACGGATTTCTCACGGCACCCGTCGGTTAACAATGTAGAGCACTTGCTCCGCAAGTGTATTTTGCACTTGCGGAGCAAGTGCTCTACATTCTTCCAATGACCCATCAGCACCCCAGCAACGTCACGGGACTGTCAGCTGAGCTGCACCTTTTGAATCGACGAGACCAACGACCCCGCGCGCATCGCATTGTTCCGCCTTCGTACCAGGATCGATGGCACCAGCGGCGTCAGTCGGCCAGCGATGGTTGATTGAAGCAATCAACTTGCGAATGTCGTGTCCAGCACGCTCGGACATCTCCTTGCGAACCCGCCGTACTTCGCTGTAGCTATCCATCGATCGTCTCCTCATTCAGGAGTTCGAGCTGCGGTTGACCCAGACGTTGTAATCACCAGAGCCGGACGCGTCAGCGACGGACGATTGCTCACGGCGTATGACGTTGAGAACACGTTCAAGTTCTTGCGCCAGTACGCCCCTTGCGACGTGTTCCTTTTGGGGTCGATTCGAGGAATCGCTGGAGGCCTTCCAGAACCTCGGTACGCTCGCCCTTGCGCTTGCCGCCGGCAATCTGCTGCTCCAGACGAAGAATCGGGTCCGCAGCCAACGCTGCTTCAAGTTGATTCCGAATCTCACTGAGTTTTTTGGTTCCGATCATAGTAACGCCTCCAAAAGTTCCCACAATTGCTGAAGCTGACGATTGGCTGACTCGATGCTTTGCCCGTGGTCGAGTAATTCGGCGACAGCCTTGGCGAATAAGCTGACGCGGTCGGCGTCATCATCACTAATCATCGCGCCGAGCAGTGACGCAAGAATCTCTTCACTCGCTTCGCGATCCGAGGGTGACGGACCAGAAGTTGATGGCCGCGCTCATGGGCAATCATCGCTTCGAGGGAAAAATCTTCCGGATCGGCATCGCGCTCGAATGCCTCTGCATAGACGGTGAGCAAATCACTTTCAGGCGTGTTGCCCCGCCCGTACTGTGCGCCTCCCGTCTGGCTGTAAACATGCCGATACTCGACGCTGCCAATGAAGCCGAGTTGCCGCGCGATGCGAGCCGCACGGTTGCGGCGGGCGTGACGTTCCGCAGCAGTCAAGGAACCTGGCGATGAAGATGCCATCTCAGAATTGTACCAACTCTGTCTTAGAGACGCTCATACCAACCGCCGTAATATTGGGTGGCATTGACGGCCGTCTTGGATCGCCAGTGGAATTGATCACGAACTTGCCACATTGTTTGACGGAATGAAGAACACTGGCGGTGAATAGCTGCTGCCAGTCAGCCCGCCGTGTTCTTCATTTGCGATTGACCCGATCCAAACCCACGTCGGGCTGACGCCGCGACGCTCGCTATGCAGCGTAGCACGGTCGACATCGCTCAAGTATCATCAAACCCCAATCCACAACCTTCCACCTACAACCCACTCCAATGCCCACCCTCACCGACCTCTACCGCGAAAAGTATTCGCAGTCCGCAAAGCTGTCGCAGCGTGCGAAGAATATCTTCCCCAGCGGGGTGACGCATGACGGGCGGTATCTCGACCCGTTTCCGGTTTTCATCGACCATGCCGCCGGGGCGGTCAAGTATTCCGTCGAAGGGCATCCCATCGTCGACTATTGGATGGGGCATGGCTCGCTGATTCTCGGCCACAGTCATCCCGCCGTCGTCGCCGCCGTGCAGGCCCAGATGCCCAAGGGAACGCATTTCTCGGCGAATCATGAATTGGAAATCGACTGGGCCGAACGGGTCGCCCAACTCGTCCCCAGTGCGGAGCGGGTTCGCTTCACGAACAGCGGCACCGAAGCCACGTTGATGGCCGTCCGCGTTGCCAGGCTCGTGACCGGACGCAAGAAAATCGTCAAGTTCATCGGCCATTTTCACGGCTGGCACGATTTTCTGATCCCCGCCTCCGCCGCCCCGTACGACTCCGGCGACTGGTCGATGCCCGGCATCACCAACGGCGTGCTCGATGACATGGTCGCCATCCCGCCGAACGATCTGGCCCTCGTCGAGCAGGCGTTGATCGAACATCAACCGGCGTGCCTGATTATCGAAGGGACCGGCGGGCATTGGGGAACCGCCCCTGTCTCCGGCGAATTTCTCCACGGCTTGCGCGATCTGACAAAGAAGCACAACGTGATCTTCATCATGGATGAAGTCATCACTGGCTTTCGCGTCCATCCCGGCGGCTCGCAAGGTCACTATGGGATTGTGCCAGACCTGACGACCCTGGCGAAAATTCTCGCCGGCGGCTTACCCGGCGGTGCCCTCGCCGGCCGAGCCGATTTGATGGAAGCCCTCGCGTTCGACAATCGCTATGGCAAGAAGATGAAACATCCCGGCACGTACAACGGCAACCCATTGTCAGCCGCGGCCGGCTGCGCGGCTCTCGATCTCGTTGCCACCGGAACACCGTGTCGCCGCGCGAATGAAACGGCCGCCAAATTGCGGCGGGAACTCAATGCGTTGTTCACCCGCAAATCCGCCAACTGGGCCGCCTACGGCGAATTCTCGACGATTCGCATCCTGCACGGTTACGACGGTCCGCGACCGACATCCGATCAGTTCATCCCGTATGACAACGATTACCTCAAGCTCGACATCGAACCACCGCGGCAGTTCACGCATGCGTTTCGCACCGCGCTCCTCGTCGGCGGAGTCGACTGGTTCGGTTGGGGCGGGCTGACCTCCGCTGCGCACAGCGCTGACGACCTCGCGCACACGGTGACCGCCTTCGATCAGGCGCTGGACCTGCTGCGGGATGCTGGATTGCTGGGATGAAATGACGATGGGTATTTCGGGCGTTGAGCCACGTGCTAAGCGGCCTCACGGAACCACGTACTCGACAGGATCTAAACGCCGCAAGCAGTGTCGCGGTTTCAGAGACCGCTTCAACCGAGTTGAACACTTCAACTCGATTGCACCGATCCCTTGCATCGCGCGGTTCGTTTTGCCATGATTCAGACATTGCCACGTCGGCACTCACCGAGTCCGGCAGGAAAAAATGCGAATTATCGCTGAAAACTAGTTGGAATTTTCAGCTCAGTCGCGGAAAACTCCATTCGCACCCCTAGCTCAATTGGATAGAGCATCGGTCTACGGAACCGAAGGTTGCTGGTTCGAGCCCAGCGGGGTGTATTTCTCTCTTTCGATGACAACTGCTGACCAGCCGCGTCAACCTCTGACGGCATAACAGGTTCCGCAGAGGGTTCTGATTCCGGTTCGCGAGACTCACTGCGACCCGACTGTGACACCACTGGCCCATTTTTGCCAATTTGGGCTTCTGGCGCACTCCCAGAACACTCCCAGAGCTTTCCCATCTGGTGGATGGCCTGTTGTTTCTCAGTAAGTTCCGTGTGGCTGTAGACGTTCATCGTCAGCCGCAGATCGGAGTGTCGCGCCAACGTCTGCGCCGTCTTCGGGGAGACTCCGGCCCGCCCGAGATTGGTAATGAACGTGTGCCGGTTCGCATGTAAGTCGGCAAATCGATTCTGCCGATCCTGATATTTCAAGAAGTCGGACCGTTCGCATTCCAGGCGTGTCGCGTCGTCCTGAGCTTCCATGATCCAAGCTGCACGTGCGGCCGCGAGATCGACCCGCATCATCTTCGCTGTCTTCCGCTCGTATCCGCCAGCACGAGCCGTAATCGGCAACAGCACGACAGCCGGTTCCTTATTCTTGACTTCGAGCCAAGCGGCGATTCGGCGTCCCAATTCGGGATGTAGTACCTGAGTGTCCCGACGACGACGTTTGCTGTAAAGCGCTTCCACCGTCACCGTGGGTGGATCAGCCGCTAACTCGAATGACTGGTGCGTGAGGCTACCAATTTCACATTTCCGAAAGCCCGTCCAAGCGGCGATCAGGTACATCATTGCCCGATCTGGTCCCGCGACACTCTCCACAACTTTTCCTACTTCAGCCGCCGCAACGAGCCGCGTCAATTCGTCTGGCGACAACGCCCGGCGAGAGTGCCGTCGATCCGTGTCGGCATTCAGTGACTTCAATTCCTTGAGCGGATCATCTTTCAGCCGTCGCGTTTTTCCGAGCCACCGAGTGAACTGCTTCAATGCTTTGAGGTAATGATTGCTGGTCTGCTTGCTCATTCCCTCACATCGCAACAATCCCAACTGAGACTCCGCTTCGTCAGCGGCAATCAGTTGAACAGTCGACCAATCGCAGGCTTCGGCAACGCGAGTTACGCGGGCCACCAATTCGGAGATTTGCTTCGGCCCGACATCTCGGTTAACCAAATGCCCCCGAAAGACCTGCAGCGTGTCGGCCATTGTTTCCTTCGTGGTCGATACCGGTACAGGCTTAAGACCGGCACGGATTTGCCGTGCTTCTTCTTCGAGTTCCGACGCCCGGCGTTCGCTGGCCGACTTGTCGGTGAAACCCCGGACGGTTCGTCGCTTCCCCAGGTGATCACAATATCCGATGTACCAGCAGGACCGCCGATCAGCTTTGTCCGGCGTACGTTTGTAAACGGTAGCCATAGATTCGTACTCCCGAAAGAAAAGAACGCGCCACATCGTGACGCGTTCCGTGAAGAATTTCAAAGACTATCCCCGTTTGCCGGGTGACATCGCCGGCGCGGGGCAGCCTTGATTAATCCATGCCACAATCTCGTGATGCCTCCAGCGGACTGAACCGCCGACAGGGACCGGCTTCGGGAGTTTCTGACTGCTCCGCAATCGCCATACGGTGCGAACCGCGACTTTGAGCATGCGGGCCACATCTTTGACATTGAGCAGATTTGACAAGTCTTCGCTCATAACACGGAATCCTTTCCGTTAGAACTTGCGGCTGAATCCACCGTTTCGGAACCCGAAACACCGAGCGGAATCGACCGCTTTACCACCGCTTCCATGAAATTCCGTGTTCGCCAATGCTCTTCAATGCGAGCTTGCATCAGCGTGATTGCAGTGTCGAAGTCTTCAAGCCCTTCCTTAGCGGCGAAACTGGCTAAACATCCCGCGCAATGTCTGACGTACCACGAGGAATCCGCAGGCTCTCCCGTGAACTTTCGCTCCAAGGGTTCGCCGTTTCCGAACTTTTCGGCACAACCTTGAACCAGTTTCCACCAAGGATGGATTGTGCATCGCTTCGTATTTCCGTTGTCATCCAGTCGCAGAGAAAACCAGTCTTCAGTGAGATACTTCCAAAGAGCGCCAAGATTGGCGTACAAATCTTCGAGTGTGTGAATTCCAAAGCTTTTTAAGGTGGGGCGTCGCAACTGAAATTCCGTTCGCCAAACGTGATCTGCCGAGGCCAGATTCCAGACTTGGAGAAACCACCATTTATCGCCAGCTTTGGCGAGTTCCACGCCTTTGTCGTAAATTCGCAGGCGTGTCGGTGATGACTTCCCGCCCTGATAGAATGTTTCGAGCGCACTGCCGCGCATGTACTGCGAATGTTCTACATGCGATGGAACACGACAGAAATGGAGCATTTCAAGGGACAGATCGGCAGGAATCAGAAAGTCGGTAGCAAGATCACAGCGACTCGGCTTAATTCCGGAAATCGTGCCGCCGAGCGATTGAATCTCATGGCGAACAAGTTCCACGGCTTTCGGGACGGACATCTCCCACAATGCCCGCGAGTTGATCGAGGCATAGACGTTTGGCGTCAAACACAGTGGGGTGCGACTCTTGCCTAGGAATAGATGGAATCCCGGATACTGCAAATGCCAGCGGTAGTTAGGTGCCTTACCGCTGGGCAAGACCAAACATGACCCGTTCTGGAAAAGAACTCCCAGCGTTCCAGACGCACGGTCCTTCTCCCGGTCGAGAGCGAGCGTTAATTGCTCCCACTCCCAGTTCCAGTTGACTGAGATTCCAAGATCGAGGGTATCGATTCCACACGACAGGAACTGACAACTGATGTCAGGTGAAAAGTGGGCTATGCGTGTGACAGACTCCGCATAGCCCACGGCACCATCCGGAATGACCGGCAGAAGCTGATCGCCGCCTGCAGACCCCTGCCGCGCAGCAGCGCGGCAGGGGTCTGCGGCGGCGATATCTTCGCAGCAAGACTGCGATTCCTGTACGCAATTCTCGACGTGAATTGTCATTGTTTGGCACCTTCCTTGGCGTTGCCTGCCTCACCTGCGGAATTTGCCGGTGAGATTGGCTACATTATCGAAGGTGCTGTCCGCTCACTTAACACGGACGTTCACAAAGAAATAAAATCTAGCGAGGTTGAAGGTTTCTCTGCCCAAACGACAAATTTAATGAAACTGCCGTGCAGCTTCACCGATGGTTGCCTTCCTACGAAAACGATTTACTTCAATTCAACGCAGCATCGCCCGGCGTCCGGGCGGCTCCGGCCTCCCTCGTCCTCGCCGCCGCTACCGCCTGGCTCGCCGCTTCGACAACGATTTCAAGACACTTGCTTGCCTCGCCAGCGTACTCACCCGCCGTCAATCGTCAGCCTGCGTTTGCGGGACCCTCTTGCGAACCCCCAAACGCAGGCTGACGACCGACGGCGGCTCTCGATCACTCCAGGGCAGCAGAACTGTCCGGCAACGACAAAATACGAAGAACCCCCATCGCGACTGTCCGTCCAACGGCGGACGTCATTCCAATTTGCGAATGGAAATGATGGCTTTTGAGCCTACAATCGCGCTCATCGCCAATGAAATCGATGCTCGCTGACCCTCGCCAGGCAAGTCGTGACTCATATTCCCCAAAAGCTCGTCTTGCCAATGTTCAAATGTGGAGTTATCGTCCAACATATTTGCCGTTGCCAGCCACAATTCAAAGTTCGTCGCTTCACGACTTATCAGCAAGGAATTATCGGACATGGAACCAGAGCGCCTGCCGATTGAACCTGGAGTGAGCCGAAAGCACACAAAGTCAACATCGCGCGTTGAACATTTCACCGAGGAAACGCACGAGACAATCGGACAAACGGGGCAGTTTGAGAAGCGAACCACAACATCCGAGACTCGTGAAGAGAAAACAACTGTCACGGAAATCATTGAGTCATATGGCGGAACGGCATTGACGCAAGCTGAGAAACCTGTACCCCGACAATTTCGCTTGATCCTGTCTGGAGTCGTTGCCACAACGGGCGGCTGCGCGGAAGCACACCAACTGGATGGAGATTACATTCTGGACTTGGTTGCTCAGTCCGAATCGCGCTGGGTCTGGCAAGTTGAATTTAAGAAAGTTTGTGACCTATTTAGATCTGTGTTGGAAGTCCGTCGTAATTCGAGTGGGGCTTACCACTTTCACGTGTTTCTTGACGGGGACGTTACCAGTCCATCATGGACCGCAACATCCCCCGGACATATTTCAACAGGCGAATTGATACTGCGACTGGACTCCAATGAACCTGGAAAAGGCGACTCCACCCGCTGTGCTTGGCCTTCCGAAGTGAGCCTCACGGCTTTCCCTTCAGCATCAAGAGAGCAACTGACGCCTTACTATATTTCACCTGACCCGAGTCATAATGAAATGTCTCTATTCGCCGGAGCAGGTGGATCGGGAAGTTGCGACGGTTGTGATATCGTATTGACCGGATACACAAACAATAAATGTCTAATTGGTCAATTCGTGACTGCAAAAGTGGAGTGCGATCCTGGCGTAAAGGTTACCAACATTCAGTGGACTTTGTCCCCTGGTACAATCGAATCTTTTGAAGCAACCGATGGTCCTCCTCTTTGGAAAGGGATAAGGACTTTATTGCCCCCAGATCAGCTTCAAGTGTTCAAAGTCTTTTTTTACTGGGTTTCCTCCGGAACTAAGACCATTAAGGTAACGTTCAAAAGAAACGGAGCGTCATGCACATTGGCAAAGACGGTTACAGTTGTTGAGCCAACTGTTGTCGCAGTAGACCCGCGAGATTCTTTCGGTACAGTTCAGGCCGAACCAGGCAACGAAAGCACGGCCGTGCAACTTGGGAAAATCACAGAAACGGGAACAGAACCTGGCATTCTTTTTGAAGCATCCATAGAAACTCCAAGCGAGTTCGTGACAGGTGCTGGTAGCGCGAGCCAGGGTGTGTGGCAGTTCACACAAACTACGCAAGGCACTCTTTGGCGAAAATCGCGGGCGGATGGTACTTGCACACGCATCATAACAGAACCAATCGATGCCGCACTTCCTGAATTCATTGATGATAGTTTCGTTTATGCCGGTCCCTGGGAGGCCGATGGTGCAACTAACACTACGGAGGACTCGCCGGGTTTCAGAAACACTCCCGTAGCGGACTATTCATCCTTTGACTACGACACTACGTACAAGATGTATATAATGTACAAACCTCCGGGGGACGAATCAGTCTTTGTTCCAGTGAAGCGTTGTAGCTGGGCAGTTAAGTTCTGCGCCGCTGGATTTCTAGGTACTAACGAGTGGGTTGTCATTCAAAGTGATGGCACCGAAGCCAACAATTGGGTATCAACCTCTATCTTTCCACAATGGAACCGTCAGTTTCCAACGAACTCAATTGTAAATCCCAACCTAGCTGCATGCCTGAAAGAGTGCGATTAAGAATGTTCCGATTCACTCAAGGGCAATATTTCTACAAATAGTTTTAAGCAAAATTAGGAGTGCACCTTGACAATCAAAACTCACGTGCTCGGTTGGATATTTGTTTTGCCTATTTCATGGGTTTTTTGTGGCGCTAGTTCAAATGAATTTTGGGAAAAGGTGACGTTCGCGTCTCAAAGTTGCGCTTTGAGCGGTCGAGATATGGTCAAAGTTCCAGAGAGTATCATTGCAATAGAAAATGTCGAGGGATTCGGTGCGATATTAAAGGCAGAAATAGAAGTACAGCCAAAAGGCACGCGTCAATTGCCCATAGGAATCACCTTAAAAAACACAGGAACTGAAGACTTTCAGATTAAGAAGGTTTATCCCATTCCGAAAGTGGGCATTCAGGTAATCAATTCCCACGGAGAATTGTGCAAGCTTTCCGAGGTTGGCAAATCGATTCTGTCTCCCTGGTCAACAGACGAAAAAGCGACAGCCTATGCGGGATCAATTCGGTATATTAATATTAAGCCTGGCGAGAAGCATGATTGGAATTTGGATATTCGCGAACTGTTTGTGATTAAACCTGGCAAATATCAAGCGCGAATTATGATGGATGTTCGTGTGTTAAACGGAAGGTCATACAAGAAAGTATACGGAGCTACCGTATTTTTTGATGTCTCCGAATAAGGCCAAGATTCATAGCTCCAGTCTTGCTTTATATCGTTGTTCGCCCGGAAATTAGTCATGAAGATTGAGAGTGAATCCAGTAAACAAATGATGACGTGTGTGTACCGCCAGGAAATCATCGGTGGCACACAGCGGTTTCGATGCACCCATGAAAGAGTTCATGCTTCGGGAGACTTTGTTACTCCACAAATTTGCTCTACTTGCCATTATTGCACGGACGTTTCTATCATCTATAATGGAAATGTATCAACTCGCGAACTGATGTGCATCCATTTGGGCAACCAAATAGACCTGATTTCATGCCTGACATGTCGCGGTAAAGTTATGAGAAAAGTATTTAGGTGTCATCATCCAAACCACGATCATACAACGATACATAATTGTAGGCAATGCTTAGATTTCACGAGCAAATAATCTCTGGTAATCGAGAGGCTACCACTTGGTTAATTCCGCAAACACGGTTCGTAGTGTGAGCCGCTGGGCTGTTGGTATTACGACGGCGCGCCGTCATAAATCGACATTATGCCGGTGCGTCGCGAGTTTAGCGGACGCTGGGTGGCTGGAACCTAGATTATTTGTCGAACCAGATGTTGAAGTACCGCTAGAATTAGCAAGCTTGCCCATTTCAAAGCGTGACAGGCAGATGGGCGCGTTCCCAAATTGGTACTTAGGACTGTCAGAGCTATTTTTTCGGGAGCCGCGTGCTGAGGCCTACTTCATGTGCCAAGATGATGTCATTTTTTCGAACGGACTAAGGCGTTACCTGGAAAAATGCTTGTGGCCTGATCAGAGAATCGGAGTTGTCTCAATTTACTGTCCTAGCCATTATGCCAAGGATGTCCCGATGGGGTTCTACGCTGAGAGCAGAGGATGGGAAAGCTGGGGCGCGCTCGCATACATCTTTTCAAATCCTGGAGTCCGAGAATTGTTGACCGACAGGTTGTTCGTTGATCATCGCCATTGTGGCTCTAATGACGGTTTGCGGAACATTGATTCCATAGTTGGCGAATGGTGCGCGCGGAGGTCTATGCCCTACTATGTTCACATTCCTAGTCTTGCGAAGCATATAGGCGACACTTCCACGATCTTTCCTGGCGCGAGCAATCTTGGTCGACGTAAAGAAGCTCATTTTGTTGAGCGGATTATTAGCTGACCACTAGCCATATGTTTGTACAATTTAGGACGCCATTTGTGAATGTTTCCTGCTACTATCTGCGGCCTAGTAACTCTTCATTGAGAGTGGCATCGTGTCAGCACCCGCAAGTTCGAGTATCGCCTAGAACTTTTACGAATGAAATTTGCGTTGGCTGTCGATTTCGAGCTGAGAATGATCGCGTTACGGCTCGGCATGATATCCGTGTTCTATGGTTATTGGCCGACTTGGCTCAAGGTGGTATAGGAACCTACACCGCAAACCTGTTCAAGTCTTTGATTGGCGAAGGTGTAGAGGCAACAGCGATTGTCTTTTATACTTGCAGCCCGCTGACTACGGATTTCGCCTTGGCACGCACGCTAAGCCGCTTCACACGGGTCATCTGCACGGATGAGCGTTCGCTGGCCCAGGAGGTTTGGCAGTCCCATCCATATATTGAGTTCCGTCCCGGGACCAGCGTTTATGCTGAGTTGTTCGATCAATGCGATGTCGTAACGACCGCAGCGAACAGTCCCCATGCTTTGGCTCGAACTGACTGGCGTGGCAAACCCTTGTTGGTGCAACTTCATAGCACTTGCGACGAAACCGCTCGTATTGCAGAGACGTTGCGGCCCTATGCGGCCCATTTTTTAGTGACCAGCAGTGAAGCCTGGAGTAAAGCTACCACAAACTTCAGCCTGCCCCCGGACGAAGTGACTTTGGTGGAACTGGCCGTGGATGCAAATCGCATCACCAGTTGGCGCTCTCCTGAAAAACTCCGAGAGGAGTTGTTGCAGAAAGGCGAACATCATTTGCCGGACAAATTCGCTGTCGACGCGCACTGGGCATTGTTCTTCGGCCGCTTCGCTCCTGAAAAGCGCATTCCACTAATCGCTGAAGCCGTCAAGATTCTAAATCAACGTGGGCAGAATTGGGTTGGTGCGTTCGTTGGTTCCGGTTGGCAGGTGCAAGAAATTCAAGGGAAGATTCGCAAGATCATTCCTGAAAGGTATTTGTTCGTACCTTGGGGCGGCAGTATTGGGGACGCCTTGGGCGCAGCGGACGCGTTTATCTGCGCTTCGGAATACGAAGGAGGGCCAACGACTAGCCTCGAAGCCCTCCTGGCTGGTATCCCCATTCTCTCAACTGATGTCGGAATTTTACACTCTTTAACATTACCTACGGCGTTCGGTATGCCAGAGTAGCCGGTTCACACCTCGCTAGGCACGGACCCTACCGCGGAACAGATCGCCGACGCCTTAGAAACCAGAGTTGGAAACCGCGCTCCCATGAGTCGTAACGCAGAAGATGCCCAACGCGCACTCCAAGCGGCGGGCCGGTTCAGTATTCATCGAATGGCTGACGACTGGAAGCGGGTCTTAAGAAGACTGGTTCAAGTGCCTCATGTCTAACGGAAGCGATCTTATCGTCTTTATCATGGCCCGCGGCGGATCAACACGGGTTCCAATGAAGAATATCGCTCCGATTGGTGATCGCACAGTGGTTTCATTTACTCTCGAAGATGTGCAAACTTTGCAACAACAGTTTCCCGGCGCTTCTTGTGTGCTGATGACCGATCATGACGCAATCGCCGATGCTGTCGCAATGGACAAACATTGTCCCACAAATTACGAAGTCGTCAGGCAAACACCCGAGGAATCGCGAGATTCACAAGAGTGGCTCGGTATTCGTCGAGTGCTGCTGGAACGTGAGACGCGGGGAGTCAGTTATTTGTACGTAATGCTACTTGGTGCGGATCATGTACTACGTTCATCCTCACTTCTTGGCGACGCATACTTACGAATTCGGAGTTTGCAGAATGAGAATCTGATGGTGCAGTCTGCAATCTCGGTTCCAGCACGGTATCATCCCTATCGAATAGTAACTAATTTAT
>Ga0105047_10003144_pt1 | contig 29213 bp, 26 predicted proteins | sample MAT04_FD_78384 | JGI IMG/M metagenome (GOLD analysis project Ga0105047, IMG submission 78384) | Freshwater microbial communities from Lake Fryxell liftoff mats and glacier meltwater in Antarctica - MAT-04 (megahit assembly) | ecosystem: Environmental > Aquatic > Freshwater > Ice > Liftoff... | reverse complement strand
TCTGGCCTATGGTGCCGCACGTCGCTTCGGCGGCGGAGCGGTGAACGAGGTGATCATCGAGATGGAGAGTGCCTTCCTCTTCGTCACCGGCATCAGCGACGGGTCGTGCCTGGCCTGCTTCGCCAGCCCTGAGGCCGACATCGGCCTCGTGGCCTACGAGATGGCGGTGCTGGTGGAGAAGGCGGGTGCGGTGTTGACGCCCGAGATCCGGGCTGAACTGCAAGGTGCCTTGCCGAGGTGACCATGAGTACCGACGATCAAGACGATGGTCCACGGATGCGTGTCAGGTCGTACGTCCTGACGCAGGGGCGCACACGCTCCAACGCGGACCTGCCACTCGAGACGCTGGTCAAGGTCAGCCCCCAGGGCGCCTCGGCCGCGCCGCGGCTGGCGCTCGAACGCAAGAAGATCGTCGCCTTGTGCACCTCGGCCATTTCCATCGCCGAGATCTCTGCTCATCTCAGCATCCCCCTCGGCGTCGCACGCGTCCTCGTGGGGGACATGTCCGAAGAGGGTTTCTTGATCAGCTACAAGCCACAACATGCCCAAACGGGCGAACAACGTCCCGACCTCAAGCTGCTGGAAAGGGTGCTCGATGGCCTTCAAGCGCTCTGAGGCTCCTGCCTCGAACGACACGCCCGCCGACGACGGGGCAGGGGACTCTGCTCCGCTTCCCGTCAAGATCATCGTCGCGGGGGGTTTTGCCGTGGGCAAGACCACCTTCGTCGGTTCCATCTCGGAGATCGCCCCGCTCACCACGGAAGCGGCGATGACCAAGGTGGCCGAGGGGATCGACGAGACCGGTGGCACCAACACCGGCAAGACGTCGACCACGGTGGCCATGGACTTCGGTCGCATCACGCTCGGGCAGGATCTGATCCTCTACCTGTTCGGAACCCCCGGGCAGGACCGGTTCCGGTTCATGTGGGACGACCTGGTTCGTGGCGCCATCGGTGCCGTCGTGCTCGTCGACACCACCCGCCTCGGCGACTGCTTCCCGGCCGTGGACTACATGGAGACCCAGGGCGTGCCGTTCATCGTGGCCGTCAACCTCTTCCACGGCAAGCAGTACCACTCGCTCGACGACATCCGCGAGGCCTTGGCCGTTCCGGCCGACGTGCCCATGATCGTCACCGATGCCCGCGATCGGGCGCAGACCAAGATGGCCCTGCTCGAGCTCGTCCAGCACGCGCTCATCAAGGCCTCCCAGAGCGGCTGATCCGCTCGGAGGCCGAGCCCTCACGCCAGCGGCGGGAAGCGTCCGTCCTCGGCCGCGGCCACGCGGGGACGCACACGAAGCAGGTAGTAGGTCGAGACCAGGATCCCGCCCACCAGGCTGAGGATGCCGAGGCAGATTCCGGCGATCCAGAGCGCCCGGTTTCGGTCACTCAACGCCCACGCCCACCCGGGCCGGCTGGCCGCGTCGAGCAGGGCCCACAACGACAGCGCCAGCGGGATGGCAGCGATCGAGATGGCCACGATCTCGCCAAGGATGCTGCCCACGCTCATGGCGCCAACCTACCGGCCGAGCCTCCGAACCGACGGGGTCGACCCCTCCACGGTGCGGTCAGGACGGCGCGGGCGTGGTGATGGCTCCACGCGTGAGCACGACGAGCAGGGCTTCAGCCACGTCGTCGAAGCTCGTGTAGAACGATCCCTGGGCCTGGCGGCGGCCCAGGCCGTCCCAGATGAGGTCCAGGAGCTCGATGAGGGCGTCCGGGGCCAGGCCGGGGGTCAGGGTGCCCTCGGCCTCGGCCTGCGCCACCAGGGGACGGAACGACTCCACCATCCAGCCGTTGAGGCGGCGGATGGCATCGAGCGCGTCATCACCGGACACGCGGCTTCGGAAGCCGGCCAAGGCCACGCCGGCGCTCGAGCGGCCGAGGACGTGGGACGTGACGAACGCAAGCAGGCGGGGACCGGTCTCTCCGTCGGCCAGCGAGTCTCGCAACGTGGCCACGTCGGCGCTCAGCAGCTCCTCGGCCAGCGCCTCGTAGAGGTGCTCCTTGGTCGGGAAGTAGTTGTAGAACGTGCCGGTCGACAGCCCTGCCTCGCGCAGTAGCTCTCGGGTCGTCACGTCCTGGAACCCATTGCGGGACAAGCACGTGAGCGCGGCGTCCAGCAGCTGCCGGCGCACGTCCGCCTTGTGTTCCTCGCTCACCTTGGGCATGGGGCGACAGCCTACGGGGTGGTTCCCCGCGGGTCCGCGTCTTCCGTGCGCCCGCGGCTCAGGGCCGCACCACGATCTTGCCGGTCGTGGTTCCCGAGACCAGGTCGTCCAAGGCGTCGGCGGCCGACTCGAGCGGGAGCACGCGAGGCACCATGGGGGCGATGGCGCCTCGGCGGAGCAGCGCCGACAGCTCGTCATGGGTGGCCCGCACAACCTCGGGTCGCACGCGACGGTACGCGGGCCACTGCACACCGATCACGGCATAGTTCTTGACCAACACGTGGTTGGCCGGGATCTGCGGGATGTCGCCGCTGGCGAAGCCGATCACCAGGATCCGACCTTCGAAGGCCACGCAGCGGCGTGAGGCCTCGAACATGGCGCCTCCCACCGAGTCGTAGACGACGTCCGCACCCCGCCCGTCGGTGGCCTCCAGCACGCAGGCGGCGATGTCGTCGGCGCGGTGGTCGAAGGCGGCGTCGGCACCGGCGGCCAGGCACTGCGCCACCTTGGCCGGTCCGCCGGCGGTGGCCAGCACCCGGGCACCGAGGGCAATTCCCAGTTGGATGGCGGCGGAGCCCACGCCTCCGGCGCCGGCGTGGACCAGGAGCGTCTCGCCGGGCTGCAGTCGAGCTCGGAGCACCAAGCCGATCCAGCCCGTCTGGTACGTCACCGACAGCGCCGCGCCCACCTCGTCGGCGACGTCGTCGTCGAGCGGCAGCACCTCGGCGCTGCGGGCCAGGCACTGTTCGGCCAGACCGCCACGGGGGAGGAGGGTGGGTGCGAGGACGCGGCGACCCTCGAGCCCGGGATCGACGCCGTCGCCCGTGGAGGCGACGAGCCCCACGACCTCCAGGCCGGGGGTGAACGGCATCGGCGGATGCTCCTGATAGGTGCCACGGCACAGGAGCGCGTCGGCGAAGTTCAACGCCGCCGCCCGCACGGCGATGACGACCTCGTCGGGCCCCGGCACGAGGTCGGGAACCGTCTCGAGGGTCAGGACCTGGCGCGGCTCACCGACCTCCCGGACCTGCCAGGCCCGCACGGTCAGGAGCTGGCGCCGGAGAACCGGCCGTCGACGGCGACCACCGCAGCGCTGGCGTCATCGGCCTGGGTCGTGCGGGCCGGTGGACGCCACTCCTGGCGGTTGCCGTCGGCTTCGAGCAACTCGTCGATCACGTCCGGCGGCTGGGGGTGGCTGAAGTAGAAGCCCTGCGCCAGGTCGCAGTTCAACGAACGCAGCAGCTCGACTTGCTCCTCGGTCTCGACCCCCTCGGCCACGGTCACGATGCCGAGCGCCTTGGCCAGGCCGATGACGTGCTCCACGATGGTGGTGTCCTCTCGCGAGATGCCCACGCCGTCTACGAACGACTTGTCGAGGGTGAGCAGGTCGATCGAGAACTGCCGCAGGTAGGTGAGCGACGCATACCCCGTGCCGAAGTCGTCGAGCGCCAGGCTGACCCCGAGAGCCTTCACCTCGCGCACGGTGGTCCACGCCGTGGTCAGGTCGTGCATCAGCGCGCCCTCGGTCACCTCGAGGCAGAGGTGGTCGGCACTGGCCCCGGTGGAGCGGAGGGCCTCGGCCACCTGATCGGCGAAGTTGGCCTGCGCCAGCTGGCGGGCCGAGATGTTGAGCTTGATGTTGAGCGGGGGACGGTTGGGGTAGGCCTCGCCCCATGCCCTCGATTGCCGACAGACCTCTTCGAGGATCCACTTGCCGATGGGGACGATCAGGCCGCTCTGCTCGAGGGCGGGCAGGAAGTCACCGGGCTGCACCATGCCCCGCGCCGGATCGTTCCAACGCAGGAGAGCCTCCACGCCCACGAGGCGCTTGGTCCACAACGAGACCATCGGTTGGTAGTACAGGCGGAACTCGCCGTTGGCCAGCGCTTCGCGCAGACGACGCTCGGCGGTCGAGGGCGTCATCGAGTCGCGGCGCGATCGGTCGAACAGGGCGAAGCGGCCGGGACCCTCGGCCTTGGCCTGGTACATGGCGGCGTCGGCATCGCGCAGGACCTCGTCGGGCCGCGTGCAGCGCTCCTCGGTGATGGCGACCCCGATGCTGGCCGACACCTGCAAGGACACCTCGCCGCGCGTCACCGGCTCTTCGATGGCCCGGAGCAGACGCCGCGCCACGCGCTCGGCCGAGGTGGGGTTGGAGATGTCCGGGCAGATCACGACGAACTCGTCGCCGCCGTAGCGGAGCAGGACGTCGGCCATGGCCAGCGTGGCTTGCATGCGGCGCGACACGGCCACCATGAGCGCGTCGCCCACGTCGTGGCCGTGGCGGTCGTTGATGGTCTTGAAGCCGTCGAGGTCGACGAAGAACACGCCCAGGCGGGCGTTGGTGCGCCGGGCCTGGCGCAGCATCTCGTCGAACTCCGTGGTGAGGAAGCGGCGGTTCCGAAGACCCGTCAGCGGGTCGAGGTAGGCGAGCTGCTCGAGCTGCGCCTTGGCGGACTCGGCCACGCGCTGACGACGGGAGGCATACAGGGCGGCACCGAGCGGGATCACCATGAGGGCGGCCACGACGCCGGCGACGACGCCGGTCGGGAGGTCGGCCACCCGCTCGGCGATCGGCTCACCCAGCCCGACGAGCACGAACGACGCCACGATGAAGGTCCCGGCGGCGACGATCCACAGGAGGTCCCTGCCTGGATCGTCTCGGGGACCGTCCGGACGTGCGGCGTTCTCCCGGTTGCGCTTCGGCATCGGTGGGCTTCCTTCTCGCCTGGTGCAGGCGCTCGCTCTACGGAGAGGATCGGCGTGCGGAGGGGGGCACTTGAGTTGCGTTGCGAAGTCTGCCGATGGCCGGCTCATCCACCCCGGGCAAGGTCGCCTGGACAGACTGGCCGACCTCGGTCATGCGGGCGACGACCAGCTCCTCGACCTCGAGCCAGCAGGATGCTCGCGAGCCGTCGACGGCACGATTGTAGGGTTGGTCGAACACGATGACGTGGTTGCCCGCCTCGCGCAGCTCACGGATGTTGTGGGGGGCGTCGTCGAGGTAGCAGTCGGCCTCGACCTGGGGCTTGCGACCGAGGAAGCAGAGGTCGCGATAGGGGATGCCGGCGTCGTCGAGCCAGGCCACGGTATCGCCGGCGGCAGCCCCGTGACCCCAGCTGGCGTAGAGGCGGTGGGTGATGAGTCGGATCCAGACGCCCGCGTCGGACAGGCGCCACAGCACCTCGGCGCAATCGGGGACGACCGGCATGCTGCGGAACATCCGGTGCTCGACCACGGCTCGCCGGTGGATCTCGAGGAACGATTCCTCCGAGAGTCCCCAGTCGGCGAAGTCCCACCGCTCCTGGGGGCCGAGCGAGGCGGGGTCCACATCGAGCTCGGCGGCGACGACGGCCCGGAAGGCGGCCGTGTGGTCGCCGCACACCCCGTCGAGGTCGACGCCGAGGATGAAGGTCACGGCGGTTCAGCCGGCCAGGAAGTCGAGCGTGGCGTCGATGGCGGCAAACGACTTCGGCGTCGAGAAGTGGTCGACGCCGCGGAGCGAGACCAGCGTGGGGTCGGCGAGCGCCTCGACGAGCGGGTCGGCCGGTCCCGCGAAGTCGGCGTCTCCGAGCACGACGAGCACCGGGCACGTGATGTCGGCCACGGACGCAGGGGTGCAGCGTGGCCCGCCGGGGCGTCGCAGCAGGGCGGCGATGGCCGCCGGATCTCCCTGCGACGACACGACCTGCTGGGCGAAGTAGCGGACCCAGTCGGGCGGATCCGGTTCGGTGCCGTCGAGGGCGTCGGCCAACACCGTGGTGTCGTCCTGGCGGAACAGGTTGGCGCCGACGCCCGCCACCACCAACCGACGAAAGCGGCTCGGGTCCCGACCAGCCAGGATCAACAGGCTCCGAGCGCCGAGCGAGAAGCCCACGGCGTCGATCGGGCCGGGCGGCAGGGCGGCCTCGAGGTGGGCCTCCAGCTGGTCGTACGCAATCGGATCGTGGGGAGCGGGAGCCTGTCCGTGACCCAGGAGATCCGGCGTGGTCACCGACCGGCCCGCATCCTCGAGCAGGTCGACCCAGCCGTTGTCGCGCCAGGTGCGCTGGGCGTTGGTGGCCAAGCCGTGGACGAGGACGACGGGAGGCGACGACATGACGGGAGCCTACGCCGCCTGCATACGTGGTCTCGTCGGTCGGCCGGGCGCTTCAGGGTGGTGGCGTGGCGGCTTCGTCGCGCCGGCGCGCCGTCTCGAGGGCCAGCTCTCGGAGCTGGGGGGCGAGCCACGCCGCCGCCACCACGCTGCCGTCGTCGGTGAAGTGGATGCCATCGCCACGGATGCGCGTGCCGGCCACGTCGCGGCGGCACCCGTCTTCGCCGGGGCACACGAAGGAGGCGAGGTTGACCACCGATGCGTCGATGCCACGTCCGGCGGCGTCGTCCACGGCGTCGGCGAGGAGCCCGTTGAGGTGCTCGATCCGCTCTCGCTCGTCGAGCGTCCACTCCCGGGCCGACACGCCGTCGGTCCGATCCAGCGGTGAGGCGGTGAGGAGCACGACGGCTCCACCTCGGCTCGACAGCACCGTGAGCAACGCATCGAGCTGGGGTCGCAGCAGCGCATCGGACTCCGGCGAGCCGAACGGCGCCCAGGCATCCCCGTCGCGACGGTCGAAGATCTCCCACGGCCCGATCAGCACCGCCGACACCTCCGGGTCGTACTGCTCCACGGCCGTGCCCCACAGCCCCTGCCAGTTGTCACAGCTGTCCGACGGCTCCTTCACCTCGCCGTCGGGGGCGTTCTCGCGGCGTGGCAGGCCGACGAGCTCGCAGTACAACACGGCCTGATTCCACACGGCGAGCCGTTCGTCCCGGCCGAGCTGGCCCTCGAAGCCGATGCCGAGCGTGTAGGCCACGGAGTCGCCGACGAGCAGGACGCGGCTCGACCGCTCCTCCGCAGGCGTGCCCGGAGCCACCGGGGCCAGCGCGGGGGCCGGGCGGTCGGCGACGTCGAGGTCGTCGCGGGTGAGCCACGGTGCTGTCGCTCCTGCCGTGGAGGCAAGCAGGGCAGCGACGACGAGCACGACGGCGGCGGAGAGCACCACGGGGCTGAGTCGCATCTCCCGCAGTGCACCCTGGCGGATGGGACGTTCGATGGCGACGTAGGACACGGTGGCAGCGACGACGGTCACCACGAAGCGGAGGGCGAAGAGTCGAGCGCCGGTCAGGTCCGTGCGCTCGGGGGTGATGAAGAACCACAGCGGCCAGTGGAACAGGTACACGCCGTAGGAGATCTTCCCGAGGCCACGCAGGGGGGCGAGGGCCAACATGCTCGCTACCGGGTTGTGCCACGGCGTCGAAGCGTCGGGTACCGAGCAGGCCCACAGCACGGCCAGGCTGGCGGCAGACACCATCAGGAAGCCCCCCGGGTAGAGCCAACCGGCGGTGCCCGACGCCTGCACGAAGCACCAGCCGATGCCGGCGGCGCCGAGGAGCCCGATGGTCGCGGTCGCCGGCCAGCCGACGGGCGCGGTGATGCGCGGCCAGAGGGCCCAGGCGGCGGCGAGGGCGGCGCCGAACAGCAGGGGGAAGCCGTGGGTGTCGGTCCCGTAGTACACCCGGGAGGGGTCGGCGCCCGGCGTGTGCAGCGCGGCCATGGCGCTGGCCGAGGCGACGGCCAGCACCAGCGACAGGCCGAGGACCACGTGCAGTCCTCGAGCGGTGCGGGCCCGCTCGCCGCGCAAGATGACCCACAGCACGAACGGCCACACGAGGTACCACTGCTCCTCGACGGCCAGGGACCACAGGTGGCGAAGCGGTGAGGGGAAGAACTCGAAGAAGTACGAGCGGCCCTCGAGGACGAACCGCCAGTTCACGACGTAGGCCAAGGCGGCGAGGCCGTCGCCACGAAGATCGGCCAAGGACTCGGGCGAGGCCAACCACCGGGCGTAGGCCGACACCAGCAGGATGGTCAGCAGGAGGGCGGGCAACAGCCGGCGAGCTCGGCCGAGCCAGAAGCGGCGGAGGTCGAGGCGCCCGTCGCGACTGCTCTCGCCGAGCACGATGCCGGTGATCAGGAAGCCGGAGAGCACGAAGAACACGTCGACACCGAGAAAGCCGCCGGGCAGGCGGGCCGGATTCTGGTGGTAGAGCAGGACCCCGAGCACGGCGACGGCTCGCACGCCGTCGAGGGCCGGGCGGTAGCCGAGCCGCGGCACCTGCACGGTTCGCGGCTCATCGAAGGAGAAGAGCTCGACGTCGGTGGCCGACGTCACCGGCCCGGTCGTCGTCGGGCGGCGCGCTCGCCAACCGGCGAGTACCGGACGATGCAGTAGATGGCGCGCACGCCGTCCTTCCAACCGATCTTCTTGCCTTCGTCGTACGTGCGCCCGTTGTAGGAGATGCCCACCTCGAACACGACCCACTGACCGGCCGCGATCTTGGCCGTGAGCTCAGGCTCGATGCCGAACCGATCCTCCTGCAGGTCGATCTGCGCCAGGACCTCACGTCGGAAGGCCTTGAAGCAGGTCTCCATATCCGACAGGTTGAGGTCGGTGAACATGTTGGACAACAACGTGAGGCCGCGGTTGCCGAGCGAGTGCCAGAAGTACAAGACCCGGTGGGGGCGGTCGGTGAGGAAGCGGGATCCGTAGACGACGTCGGCCCGGCCATCGAGGAGCGGGGACAACAGCTGGTCGTAGTCGGCGGGGTCGTATTCGAGATCGGCGTCCTGCACGATCACGAAGGGCTGCGTGGCGGCTGCGAAGCCTCGACGAAGTGCTGCACCCTTGCCCTGGTTGGGCTCTTGGTGGAGGACCTGGACCCGTGGATCGGTGAACCCGGCGAGCACCTCGGTCGTCCCGTCGGTCGAGCAGTCGTCGACGATGACCAGCTCGGCCGTCCACGGCGATGCGAGGACGCGCTCGACGACCTCCGTCACGGTCTTCAGCTCGTTGTAGCACGGCATCACCACGCTCAGGCAGGGCGGTGGGGTCTCGGTCATGTTGCCTCCGTCTTCAGGTTGTCACGTACTCCGTCGTCGTCGCCCGTCACCCCGGTCGTCCCCGGTCGCATGCGGTCGATCCCATCTCGGACGACCTGGACGCCGAGGAGGAGGACGGCGGCCAAGCCCACGAGGTGCACGGCCGCGAACTCGCCCGGCCAGGCGAAGTCGGGAGGGTAGCGGTGGCGGAACTGCTGGATGGTGATGAAGGCGCCTGCCAGCGCCAGGCATGCGGCCGCGGCGGTGGCGGGAAGGTTCTGCCCACGCCGCCAGCGGAGCGAGGCCACGGCGACGGCGAGCATGGGCACGATGGCCAGGAGTGACCATCCCGACGGCACGTTGACGGCGACGGCGACGGCGGCGACGGCGAACCCGACGAGCGCGGCGGTGCCCCGCACCGGGGGAGCATCGGCGAGCGGGGGCCACATGGCCGTGGGCTCGTCGGGGGCCTCGGGCGGTGCCACCGACGGCAGGCGGCGATCGGCTCGCCGTCGACCCGTCACCAGCAGGACCAGGCACGAGAGGCCGGCGATGGCGGACGCGACGATGGCGATCCACACGGCCCGTTGGGGTGTCCACGTCAGGGTGACGTCGACGGGTGTCGTGCTGGGTGGCAGCAACCAGCCGTTGGCGAAGCCGTTGATCAGCACGGGTGCGTCGGCTGGGAGGCCCTCGCCCTCGAGCACCCACCCGTCGCTCCACGACTGGCCGAGCACGAGCCACGAGGCCCCGCTGCTGGCCCCGACCGTGGCCGTCGTCTGCACGCGGCCGTCGTCGGTGACGGTCACCTCCGGCCCCGGGGACACGTCGCGGGGTAGGGCGTCGAGGGGCAGTGCCTCGCCACCGGCGGCCGAGGCCAACACCAGGCGGTCGACGTCGAATGTGGTCACCCGTCCATCGGCCGTGCGCAGGAGGTGCTCGCCGGCGTCGAGGTCGGTGGCCGGCGCCGCCGGGCACGGCGCCACGGCCAGTGCCCGTCGGTCGAGTGCGTCGTCGACCGAGCCGGTGACCCGGAGGGGGACGGCGACACCGTCGATAGCAGCGAGGTCGTCGCGGCAGCCGCTGTCGACCTCGCCCGTCGGCGCGGTGACCGAGACGCCCGGGATGCCCAACTCGGCGATGCTCAGCGGCGTGATGGTGCGGACGTTCGAGTACCAGTCTCGGGTCGGGACCTGGCGAACGGATTCCACCACGACCAGCAGGTGGTCGCCGGTGACCTCGTTCGGAAGGTCGATGGGCAGCGTCACGGTGTCCCCCGGCGCGGACTGGTCCCACACGTAGGGAAGGTCGACGGCGGCGACCGGTACCGGCGCAGCGTCGCCGACGGCGGCCTCGATCCGGATGCGGGTCGGCACCGAGTGCCGCCCGTCGGCCACCACCTCCAGCGTCAACTGGTCGAAGGTGACCGGCTCGGGGACCCGGAGGTCGAGGTAGGCGTCGGCACGCTGCTGGAAGGTGCTCGTCCAGGCGGTGGTCGAGTCCCCGTCGAGCGCAGACGACGCTCGGCTGCGCAGGCTGCCGGGCAGCCGCGTGCCGGACGTGGCGGTGACGCCGCCGGCCTCGACCCCGGGCATCCCGACGACCGAGTCGATGGTGGCGTCGTCCAGGAACGCGGACAACCGGGCCTGGCCGCTGGCGGTGAAGGCGCGGCCCGTGGGCACGTCGAGGATCCTGCGCATGGTCGACTCCTCGTCGCCGCGCACCGGCTCGGCCGGGTTCGAGCGGAGCCGGGTGAACAGCCAGGAGAGGCGGTGGTCGGCCGATGACGCGCCGGCCGCGTCCAACAGGTCCACCGGCGGTCGGACGAACTCCTCGATGCCCACGCCAGGGATGCGCACCTCGGCGAAGCCGACGCCGCTCACCCCCTCGTAGCGCGGTCGCCAACCGATGTTGTCTGCCAGCACCTCGATCTCGAGCCGCTCGAAGGTCGTCGGTCCGGAAAGGTCGATCGTCTGGCCCTCGCCGGACTCGGCTCGTGATCGCTCGTCGAGGTCGACGTCGACGGGCGGCTGGTCATCGAAGTGGAGGCGGGCGGCGGTGATCCAGCGGGTCCGCTCCAAGTTGATGGGCTGGAGCAGGTTGAGCGACTCGACGGTGACGGGTTCGTCGAGGGCGATGACCAGCGATTCGCCGCCCACGCCGTCGAGGGCTCCGACGCGCCAGGCCGAGAGTGGGTCGCCGTCGAGGGCCAAGGCCGGACGGTCGTCGGGGGTGTAGGTGATCGGGTTGCCGTAGGCCGACGCAGTGATCGTGGCTCCCGTCGTCAGGCCCTCGCCGTCGCGCAGGCGCAGCTCGGTCACGGTGCGGGCCTCGTCGCCCGAGCCGGGGAACACCTCGAGGCGCTGGTCGGTCGGGTCGTACGTGCCGGGCACCTCGCCGGCTCGCTCGGTGTAGCCGGTGATCTCGCGCAGGGAGCCCCACCGGTGGGCGCGACGGCGATTGGTGTCCGTCACCAACAGATCGGCGTCCTGGTCGTAGACGGTGGCGAACACGTCGGGCGTGGTGGCGAACGACGCAGACGAGAACAGCGCCTGGTCTGGATCGAGGAGCCCTGATCCGGCGGCGTCGACGATGCCGTCACCATCGCCGGACATCAGCAACGGGTGCTCAGCCTGAAGGGCGCGGACGATCGGACGGGGATCGTCGACGGGGAAGACCCCCACGGCCGGGGGGTGCTCGAGATCGACGGGCGTTCCCAGCTCGACCTCGTCGACCATCGTCTGCTCGGGTCCGGCCACGTTCGGCGTGCGCGGGCCGAACGCGGTCGGTTCGCCGAGCCCGTCGGCCGATCGGAACAGGTCCCACACGTCGCGTGGGCGAGCGATTCGGAACCGTTCGTACTGCAGGTCGCTCCGGGTGACGATGTCGCCCACGCCGAGGATCCGGGCCATGGTGGCGATGGCTTCGGGATCGAGTGACTCCTCGTGGAGCCGGCGGTCGAAGGCGTTCAGCAGGTCGGCGGACTGGGGCGATCCCCACTGGAACAGCTCGCGGGCCACGTACCCCCGCTCCATCAAGCCCGGGGTGACGGGATCGACGGTGTTGCCCCACCGGTAGCTGGCGAAGTCGGTGCCCGGCACCTCCAGCACGCGTGTGAGGTGGTCGCCGGCGTCGAGGTGGGCGGCAACCTCCTGCCAGTAGGTGGGGATGGCCTCGTCTCGCTGCAGGTTCTGCGCCACGAGCGACCCGGTCCACAGGGGCGGCAGGTTGAGCACGACCAAGACCGCCACCAGCGCCGTGACCGGCGCGGCGTAGCGGGGGAGGCGGCGACCGACGGCAGTGACGCCGGCACCCAGCAGCAGGCTCGTGGCCAGGATCACCAACGGCACGGCGCGTGGCGTAGAGCGCAGAGAGAGCCCCACGTCGGTGCGGGTGCCGGCGGTGAAGATCCCGCCGAGGAGCGATGCGCCGCCCCACGGGTGTCCGGCGATGGCGGCCAGCGCCCCGATCACCAGGAGAGCGAGCACGTAGCCGCGGTGTCGCCAGCGAACGAGCGCGGCAGCGGTGAGGGCGAGGATGGGCAGCAGGTAGCTGAGCGCCAGCAGGGGCACGCGGTTCGTGTACTCCGCGCTGGGCTCGATCCAGGGCCCGAGCTTGTCGTTTCCGTAGAAGAACCAGTAGCCGAGGCCGCGCAGGACCTCGGGCGCGGTCGACGACTCCGACACCGTTCGGTAGGTCTCCGTGTAGCGGATGACCGGCAGGCCGTACCGGCCCTCGGCCCACAGCCCGGCGATCCACCACAGGGAGGTTCCGACGGTGAGGAGCGCGATGCGCCCGGCCGCGGCCAGCGCCTCGCCAACCGTGGCCTCGCGCTCGATGGCCACCGCGTACACGAGCCAGGCCAGCGGTCCGAGTCCGACGAGTAAGAGGGCCGTGGCGTTTATGCCGCCCACGACCAGCACCACGAACGCGAACCAGGCCGGATCCCGCCATCCGCCACGCCGCACGGCCCGCATCGTCAGCGCCAGGAGCCACGGGAGCGCGGCCCACGGCAGCAGGATGACCGAGATGCGCGCCGCGTACGACAAGAAGTACGGGCTGAGCATGTAGGCGAGGCTGGCCACCAGCACCCCACCGGACGTCGACAGGGCCCGGTGGCGATCCAGGGTCCGGACCAGGAACCGCATGCCCATGGCGGCACCGAACAGCACCGACCCGAGCCACAGGCGCTGCGCCACCCAGTCGGGCGTGCCGATGGCCTCGAAGAACCAGTAGAAGGGCCCCATCGGGAACAGGTAGCCGATGTTCTGGTGGGTGACCGTCCCGAGACCGATCTGGCTGTCCCACACGTAGGGGGCGTCGCGCAGCAGCGCCGCGGGATCGAGGTACAGGTAGGTCTTGGTGTCGGCGCCGACCTTGCCCGGTTGCGTGAAGAGCAGCGGCACGTAGGCCATCAGCGCGGCCAGGACGATCGTGAGGCGGTCGATGGGGTTGCGGGCGGGCGCCGCCTCCGTCAGACCGCTCGGTTCAGGAGCGGGCACGACGTCGGCGTGCGAGCCCCTGGGCGGCCAGGGGCTCGAACACCCGCATGGCGGTGGCGTCCCAGGAGAACGCCAGCGAGTGCTTCCTGGCGCCTTCGGAGAGCTCGTCCCGCAGCTCGTGATCGGTCAGCACGCGGTCGAACAACTCGTGCAGCTCTCGGTCATCGTCGCCGAGGAGTCCGCTGATCCCATCGGACACCGAGTCGCAGTGGCCTTGGATCCTCGTCGCCACGGTGGGCGTGCCGCACGAGGCGGCCTCGGTCAAGGTCATGCCCCAGCCCTCGACCGACGAGGTCGATGCCACGACCCATGCTCGGCGATAGAGGTCGACGACCTCCGTGTCGGATATCCGACCCGGCAACGAGATCCAATCCTGGGCATCCGCGGCGGCGACCTGTGCTTCGAGTCGCGCTCGTTCGTAGCCTTCGCCGGCGATCACGAGCTCGAGGTTCGGGTGGTCCCGTCGAAGCGTGAGGGCGATGGCAACGAGGCGATCGAAACGCTTCGGCGGCATCAGGCGACCGACGGCCACGATGAGCGGGTGCGCCGACTTGGCCACGTCGTCGCTCGGGGAGAACCGGTCGTCGATCCCCGGAGACGTCACCGTGATGTTCTCATCGGGGATCCGGAGCAACCGCATCACGGTCTCGCGCGACGATGGCGACACGGTGATGATGGCGCTTCGGCGATAGATGGGGGGGCTGAGCGTCCCCTCGATGAACCAGCCCGCCTTTGCTGCTCGGGCCGAGAGCACCTGGGGCCACATGTCTTTGTGGACGTGGTGGATGATGGCGACGCTCGGCCCTCGGAACCACAGCGGCGTCAGGTAGGGGACACCGTTCCAGGCTTCGACGATGGCGTCGGCCGGCCCCGCACGGCGCGCCAGCTCCGACAGGATCGTGTGGGGGAACACGCCGTGCCGGCCCGACCTGCGGATGACCTTGTACCCGTCGCGCTGCGTTTCGCTGGGCAGACCCGCGGCAGCTGACGTGCGGACCGTCACATCGAGGCCGGCCTCGGCGAATCGCGAGGCGACCTGGGCCATGTGGATCTCTGAGCCGCCAGCCTCGACGTCCTCGGCATCACGCCAACCGAGCATGTGGACGCGGCGGATCCCGGCCTCTTCGGCGAGGTCGGCGAGATCTGACAGACCGTTGGGCGCTTCGATCGGCGGGATGGGGAGCTCCAAGGGTCAGACCGGCCGAGTGGAACGGCCATCGTAGCTCAGCGACTCGGAACCGGACCGTCTTCCTGCGGCTCCGGTGGAGATTCATTCTGACACGCTGAAGGGACCATGTCGCCAGCCAGCACGGCGTCGATCCACGGTACAAGCACGTCGCTGACGGGCACTGCGTGGCCCTCGCCGTCCCGACGCACCTCGGTCACCTGACCGCCGAGGGCGCACCAGCGACCGACCAGGGCCCGGGTGTCGGCCGGGTCGACGATGTGGTCGGCCGTACCCTGTACGACGAGGGCCGGGACCGTCATGGGGGCGTCGCCCAGGCGGTCGTCGTCCAGCGCCTCCTGCCATCGCAGGTCGCGGTCGAGTGCACCGGTGACCGTCGCCGTGCGCTGGTCGAGCTCCCCGAAGGCACGGTTGACCTCGCCTATGCACAACCCTTCGATGGTGTCGAGCTCCGAAACCGCGCTCGGCCCCAGCACCGACGATAGGTCGAGCGTCGGGTCCGCAGCCTGCTGGCCGACGAGGATGGTGGCCAGCACGCCGAGCTGGTCGTGCCTCGCCGCCGCCCGTTCGGCGAAGTTCGCCACATCGCTGACCGGCGCGGCCAGGGCGACGCCGCGCACATCGAGGTCGGCAGCCAACTCCGGGGCCAGCTCGGCGGCGAAGCCGACCGCGTGCCCCCCCTGCGAGAATCCCCAGAGCACCACCGGTCCGTCCGGATCGATGTCAGCGCCTTCGAGCTCGCCTGCCGCCCGTAGGGCGTCGAACAGGCTGCGTGCCTCGCTGGCGCCGACGAGGTACGGGTGCGCCCCACCGACACCGAGGCCCTCGTAGTCCGGTGCGACCACGGCGAGGCCGGCATCCAGCAGGGAGGGGAGCTCGGCCACGGTGGCCGGACCCTCGAGCGAGGGTGCGCACGTATCGGCACTACCGCGGGTGGGGTGTCCCCACCCGATCCGAGGCCAGCCGCCGGCCGGACCCTGGCCCCCAGGCACGATGACCATGCCGGTGGCCACGACCACTTCCCCCGAGACGCCGGACATGGCGTACCGGATGCGCCACGATCGTCCGGCGGGATGGCCAGGAGGGGGTGGTAGGGCCTCGGCCGAGAGGAGGGTGCCGGCGTCGATCTCGGCTCCGAGCACCTCGGGACCAGTCGTCTCGGCCCCGGCGCAGGCCGCTGCGACCAGCGCCATCGCCACCCCGAGCGGCCACGAGCGGCGATGCGACCTCGTCAGCATCCAGCCAGTCTCGCCCAAGACGGCGGCGCGGCTTGCTCGGTCGTGCCCGGTAGGCCACTGTGGTCGGTCGTGCACCAGGTCCGGATCCTCGTCGTCGTCTTTGCTGTGGCCGTGGCCAGCGGCTTCGGGCTCGGCCGTGTGATCCCCGCCGACGACGGTTCGCCCGGCCGCCAGCCGGTCGCTGCGGGCTCGGTGCCGCCTACCCTTCCCGAGCCGGTACACGTCGTGCTGGCCGGCGACTCGGTCATGGCCGGTCTCGTTCCCCCCGTCACCGCCGCCCTCGAGTCGACGGGGCGGGTGCAGGTCGACTTCATCCTCACCCCGGCCATCCTGCGCGATCCGTCGGTTCGGTTCACGTGGTCGCAGGAACTGGCTGTGCTCGATCCCGACCTCGTGGTCATGTTCGTGGGCACGTGGGAGGACCGTGCCGTGCCGGTCGACGATGGGTCCTCGCCCACCACCCAGCGCCCGGGAGCCACGTCGAGCACTCTCGACCCCGACGACCCCCGGTGGGGTGTCCGCTACCGGCAGGAGGTGGTCGATCCCTGGCTCGACCTCATCACCGCCGAGGGGGCGAAGGTCCTGTGGATCGGCGCCCCGCCGGTCGGCGACGCCGAGCGATCACGGTTCTTCGACGACCTCAACGAGGTGTTCGCCTCGCTGCCGCGAGACTGGCCTTCGGTCACCTACCTCGATCCGGCGCCGGCACTGGGGGCGTCGGGCGACGACTTCGCGGCGTCGTTGAACCTGCCGGACGGCACGCCGGTCCGGCTGCGGCAGGTCGACGGCCTGCACCTGTGCCCGACCGGTGCGCAGCTCCTGGCCGAGATCACGCTCGACGAGATCAGCGCCGAGCTCCGCGTCCCGGTGGCCACGACGTGGCAGGACGGGACGTGGCGAGAGGACCAGGGGCTGTACCCCGTCGAAGGGTGCCCCTCGCTCGTACCCTGAAGGACCGGTTCCGGCCGACACCGCGACCTACCGTTGGTCGATCAGGGCTTGACCGTGCCGTCGACGGCGTCGGCGATCTGCGTGGCGAGCGCCTCGGAGTCCACATCGACGGTCCAGTTGGCGCCTGCGGCGGTGGCGCCGACTCCGCCCTGGTCGGGCGAGATGAGGAAGGCCGTGACCGTGCTCGGGTCGGCGTAGATCGACAACGTGGCCTGCTCGCCCTTGACGGTGCAGAGGCTCAGCTCCCGCGTGTCGTCGCGCAGGCCCTCGTACTCGAGCGTGCAGGAGAGTCCGGACTCGGTGAGCGCATCGGCCAGGGCGATCACCGAGGGGAAGCTCGAATCCGTCGGTTCGGGCGAATCGGTGGTGGCGTCGCCGCCGTCCGAACCTCCGCACGCGGTCGTCGCCAGCATCACCACGCCGGCGACTGCGGCGATGGACAGGTTGCGGAACCGTTGACGACCCATGGCGGCAGACTGTACGAGGCGGTGGCCGTCGTTCCTCATCACCCCGCGCACCGAGCGACGGGCACGCCGGCCGTGGTCAGGGCGTCGGGCAGCGCCGAGCTCAGGGCGTCGGCACCCGCCGCGTTCAGGTGGTGGGTGTCGGCAAAGCCGGCGGCGGGCACGGCGAAGCCCCGCAGGTCGACGATCGGTGCCCCGGCCGCAACGGCAGCCCGCGACACGGCCTCCTCGGCGGCGTGGACGTCGGCCACGCCATGGGGATGGGCTTCGACGAAGGCATCGGTCACCGGCAGGAGCACGAAGACGGGTTCGGCGTCGACCTCTCGCACGGCGGCAGCCATGCCCGCCAGGCGGTCATCGGCGTCGTCGGCGACGACGAAGTCGGCCAGGAGTTGCTCGGTCACGAACGGCGATGCCGGCGTGCCCGGCCGACGGACGAGGTCGACCCGGGATCGGCCCTCGCCATCCGGCCCGAGCACATCGGTCAGCGACTGCTCGTCGATCCGAGCGGCCGGCGTGCCCGCCCGCCAGCGATCGATGGCGTCGTCCACGTCGGTGGGGGAGCGCAGCTGGTTTCGGTGGGCGACGAGAGCGAGGCGTCCGGCGAGCCAACGCTGCGACGCCCCCAGCGCACCGGGCGTGCCGGCCAGCGAGGATCGATAGCTCGCCGCCGCCGCTTGCCCGGCCGGTGCGGCCGCGTTCAGATCCGGCGTGGACACCACCAGCAGCACGGTGGCGGGGCGGACTCGGGGCACCACCTGGTCGAGCAGCCACGGCTGCACGAGGTCGGGGCCGGCGGCATCGAGCGCAGCGTTGTAGACCGAGCGCCCGTCGGGGTCGTTCGACGAGACGACGTTCGGCACGATGCCGTCGCGAGCCATCGAGTTTCCTACCACCACGATGTCAACGCAACTACCGTCGGCACCGAGGGCATCGAGCTGGGCCACCTTCACCGCCCTGGCCTGGTCGCCCCACTCGTCGGGCTCGTCGAGGTACGGGGCGAGCACCCGCGCGCCCCCCTCGGCCAGCACGAAGACGGCGACCACGCCGAGCACCAGGAGGGTTCGCCACTTCAGCGGGGTCATCAGGCTGGACAGCGTATGGGGCGGGGAGGGCCAGTCGGTGTCGTACTGCGGGGAGGTGCCGCCGGTAGCCTCCCGGCGTGCCTGCCCTGTTCCGCGACGTCCGCGTCCACCTGCTCGCCTTGGCGTCGCTGGGCTTGCTCGTGCGCCTCCGGGCCATCACCGCATGGTCCACCGACCTCGTCCTGGCCGGCGACCAGGAGTTCTACCACCGGCAGGGGATCGACCTCGCTCGCTGGATGGGCTTCACCTACCGACACCCGTCGGGCGAGCTGATCACCACCGCCGTGCACCCACCGCTGCACTCCTCGTGGCTCGGGGTGGTGTCGGCGGTGGGCCTCGACAGTCCCGACGCCCACCGCGTCGCCGGTGCCGTCTTGGGTGCGGCCACGGTGCTGACCTTGGGGCTGGCGGGCCTGCGTCTGGCCGGCCCCATGGCCGCGTTGGTCGCCGCCGGTCTGGTGGCCGTCGCTCCGACGTTGTGGATCAACGATGCCCTCGTGCAGTCCGAGTCGATGTATGCGTTCGCAGTGGCGCTCGTGCTCCTCGCCACCGGCGAGTTCCTGGCCCGGCCCGACCGCTGGCGGTCGCTGGCGCTCGGCGCCGCCATCGGCCTCGCCGCCCTCGCCCGGGCCGAGGCGCTCGCGCTCGTGGTGCTGGCCCTCGTGCCGCTCGTGCTGCTGTGTCGTGACCCGGGCACCGGTGCCCGCGTCGATCGGGCTGACCGGCTCCGCCTCGGTGCACTCGGCCTCGTGGGCGTCGCCCTGGTCGCCGGACCCTGGTTCGTGCGAAACCTGACCGCCTTCGATCGGCCGGCGCTGGCGTCGACCGGGACGGGGTTCGTGCTGGAGATCGCCAACTGCGACCGCACCTACACCGGCGACCGCCTCGGCTACTGGGCGCCCGAGTGCGATCGAACTCCCTGGCAGGCCGGTGACGAGACGGCGACCGAGGTCGCCAAGCGGGCGACCGCCGTGGACTACATCTCCGCAAACCGAGATCGACTGCCCGTGGTGGTCGCCGCCCGCGTCGGGCGCATGTGGGACGTGTGGCGCATCGACGAGAGCGTCTTCTTCAACGACTTCTACGAGCAGCGCGGCCGAGCGTCGTCGTTGTGGGCCATGCGCGTCTGGTGGCTCCTGCTGGCGCTGGCGGTGCCCGGAGCCTGGGCCCTGCGCCGCCGAGGAGCCACGTTGATCGTGCCGTTGGCGCTGGCCTCGGCCACGACGTTGGCGGCGGCATCCAGCTTTGGTATCACCCGCTACCGCACCGGGCTCGAGGTTGCGGTGGCCTTGGTCGCCGGCGTCGGCATCGCCGCGTGGGCGCAGGCGGTCGCCGATCGCCGTCGTCCGGCCGATGTGGTGGACGCCGACCTCGGGGTGACTGCCGAGTGACCACCCGTCGCCCGAACCCGGGGTGGTACCCGTGGTCGCTCGTTGGTGCGGCGCTGCTGGCCCTGACGGTGCGCGCGTACAACATCCTCGTCTACCGCCCGACGTGCCTCGAGGACCTCGTCGCCCGCGTCGAGGCCGGCGGGGAGACGTTCAACCCGGCCAGCTGCCCGTCGAACGAGTTCGCCATCTGGGGGGACTCGGCCTATGGCTACCTCCAGGCCCGCCTCCTCGCTCGTGGCCACGGCTTCGTCGACGGTGCCACGTGGTTCGTCTCCGGTGGGTCGTCCTATCGCTCCAGCGCCGGCGACCCCCCGCTGTTCGCGCTGTTCCTCGGACTGTTGTCGAAGCTCGGCCTGACCTCGGGCACCTCGCTGCGCATGGCGTCGGCGGCGGCCGGGGTGGTGGGCATCGTGCTGATCGGGATGGTTGCTCGGCGGGTCGCCGGCCCCCGGGCGGGCGCGATCGCCGCCGTGCTCGCCGCCGTCTACCCGATGCTGTGGATCAACGACGGCATGCTGCTGTCCGAGTCGCTCTTCGTCCCCGTCATCTGCCTCGTCGTGCTCTGCGCCTATCGGTGCTGGGACCGCCCGGTGGTGGCCTCCGCCATCCTGCTCGGAGCGTTCATCGGCCTCGCCGCACTGACGCGGGCCGAGGCCCTGCTGGCGTTGGCCATCCCGGTGGTGCCCATCGTGTGGGGTCGCCACGAGCTGCCGGTCCGGCGACGAGCCGGACTGGTGGGCGTGACCTGGCTGGCGGGCATGGCCGTGGTCACCCCGTGGTTCGCCTACAACATGAGCCGCTTCGAGGAGCCCGTGCTGTTCACGTCGCAAACCGGGGCCGTGCTGTCGGCGGCCAGCTGCGACCAGACCTTCTACGGTGACCGCCTCGGCTACTGGGCCAACTGCATGGAGTGGTACGTCGCCACCGGCCGTGTGGCCGGCTATCCCGATCAGGCGCTCGACGAGTCCCAGCGCGACCTCGTTCCCCGTCAGGGCGCAACCGACTACACGAGGGAGAACCTCGATCGACTGCCGGTGGTCATGGTGGCTCGGGTGGGACGGCTGTGGGACGTGTACCAGCCGGGGGAGAGCGTGAACTTCAACGCCGTCGTGGAGGGACGGGGGCTGTGGCCGTCCCGGCTCGGCATGGGCGCCTACTTCGGGCTGTTGCCGTTCGCCCTCGCCGGTGCGGTGCATCTGTGGCGACGACGGATACCGCTCAGCCCGCTGCTGGCCATGCCCGTGATCGTCACCGTCACCGCCGCGTTCTCGTTCGGCATCACCCGGTATCGCGCCCCGGCCGATGCCGTGCTCGTGGTGCTCGCCGGAGTGGGGATCGACTGGCTGACGGCGAGGTGGTGGCGCCCACCGCCCGACGACGGCACGGTGTCGCCCCGTGTGCGCCGCGGCGCGGTGGCGGAGCGGCCTCCCGTGGAGCGCGACACTGTCGAGGCGCCGCTCTCGTTCCCGAACCCGGTCGCCCGCTGATGCCTGCCTCCTCCGACGATCACTCCCGCAACGCCGAGCTGCTCATGGCCGAGCTGCCCGATCCGCGTTTCGTCGATCGCTCGTTCCTGCAGGTGCTCTACGACGAGAACCCGTTCGGTCGGTCCTACCAGGAGGGCATCGACGACGAGGATGGGCTGCGCATCGCCCACTACGCGCTGATCTCTCAGGAGTACCGCAACGCCGCCGGGCCGGCGCCCTTCGTGTTCTCGCTCAACGCCGTCACGCGCTCGGGCGGGCAGCGCCGGGGCTACTTCTCGTCCATCGGCTCGCGCATCTGGGCCGAGGCCGGCCGCCACGGGGTCGTGGGCGTGATCGGGGTGTGCAACGACAAGTCGCTGACCCCGGTCGTGCGCCTCGGTTGGCGCCACATCTGCCGGATGCCGGTGCTCGTGGTTCCGCCCGCTCCGATGGCGCTGGGCGGTTTCGAGAGCCGACTGGTCACGCCCGATTGGCTGGCCTCGACCGAAGCCGAGGTCTGGCTCGGCGACCTCGATGAGGCGCCGGCGGAGCACTGGACGAACCGCTGGACCCTCGAGCACCTGCGTTGGCGCTTGGGGTGGCCGGGTTGCGGCCCCTACGCCGTGCACCGCTCGGACGATCTCGTCGCCGTCTCTGTCAAGGTGCCCGTCAAGGGCGTGCCCGTCACCGCCGTGCTCAAGCTGCTGCCCCGAGGCGCGTCGCCCGAGGTGCGGTCGGGGTGGGGTGCGATCAGCGCCGCCTGTCGATTCCACCGCTCACCCGTCGCCGTCTACGCCGGCTTCAACCGATGGGTCTCGGTGCGCGGCTGGCCGGCGCCCGACCGCGTGAAGCCGGCACCACTCAACCTCATGATCTACAGCGTGAGCGATGCCCTCCACCAGGACACGTTCGCCTTCGACACCTATGAGCTGCTCGACATGGACGGGTTCTGACCGTGGCCGCCACCGGTGGCGCCGAGCCGAACCCGCAGTACTCCCAGCTCACCATGATCCACGTGCTGCCGAAGGCCACGTGCGTCGACCGGGTGCCCTACCTCGTCGAGCTCGCCCGCGGGCGGTCGGTCGTGCACGTCGGCTTCGTCGATGCCGGGTGCGAGCTGCAACAGCAGCAGGCCGGCGCGTGGCTCCACGAGCACCTGGCCGGTGCCGCCACCGCGCTGGTCGGCCTCGATCTCGACGATGCCGGTGTCGAGGCTGCCCGCCAGGCGGGCTACGAAGCCCACGCGGTGGATGCCAGCGATGCGGAGGCGGTGGCCGACCTCGGGGTCCAGCCCGCCCGGTTGGTCATCGCCGGTGAGGTCATCGAGCACCTCGGTGATCCCGGGGGCTTCCTCGAAGGGCTGCACGCCCTCGTCCAGCCCGGTGGCCAGCTCGTCATCACCACGCCCAACGCCTATGGCCTGCTCAACGTGCTCGCTTCGATGACGGGTCGGGAGATCAACCATCCCGACCACGTGGTCATGTTCACGTGGCGCACGCTGACCAACCTGGCAGCCCGCCACGGTTGGGAGCCCGTGACCACGGCGGTCTACGTGCCGGTCGTGAAGCACGTTCCCGGTAGCGGGCTGCGGGCCGGCATCCAGACGCTCGGGGCCCGGGTGGCCTGTGGGCTCGAGCGGCTGTCGTGCCGGCTGCACCGACCGTTCGCGGCCGATGGGCTCATCGTGTCGTTTCGCTCGACCCGTTGACGTCGTCGGACGGTGCATCCGCAGGTGGGGAACCCGACGTTGCGTCGTGACGCAGCAAGGCGAGCTCCTCGGCCAGGATGCGCGTGCGCTCGGTGAGGCGAGAGAGCTCCCACGAGAACTGGATCACGACGGCGAACAAGAACCCGCAGGCCACCAGCAGGAACAGCGCTGGGGGGTAGTAGATCCCGATGCGCTCGCTGACCCAGGTGAGCAGCCCCGGGAAGAGGCCGAGGATGCCGAGGGCGCCGGCCAGCCCCATCCACAGCAGGGCGTACTTGCTGCGAAGTTGGCGTCGGCGGAGCAGCAGCAGGATGAACACCACGGCGGCGATGCCCATGGCGGCCACGAACAGGCGGGCCTCGGGGGTGAGGCCGCCCACCACCTGGGTCGGGTCGCTGATCGGCGTGGTCGTCTGGGCCCAGCTCATGGCGCGACCGCCTCGGGCACCGGCGCAGGGACGTGGTGGCGCCGCGGCGCGGTCACGGCGATGACGAGCAGCAGCCGGACGTAGTGGTAGGCGAGGCGGAGTCGACGAGTCGAGGGCAGGCCGGCAGTGCGCTCGTGCATGGTGACGGGCACCTCGGTCACGGCGAAGCCCGACGTCGACGCCAGTAGCAGGGCCTCGACGGACTCGAGGTACTCGTCGGGGTAGCGCTCGGCGAACTCCACGAGCATGGCGTGCGAGAAGCCGCGGAACCCCGAGCTGGTGTCGGTGAAGCGCTGGCCCGAGAGGGGCTTCACGGCGAGGCGGAGCAGGCCCATGGCACCGGACCGCATCCGACCCACCTCGTACGTGTCACCGCCGTCGGCGAAGCGGCTGCCGATGACGAGGTCGGCTCCGGCGTCGAGTCCGGCGAGGAGGGCGGGGATGCTGGCCGGATCGTGCTGGCCGTCGGCATCGAACTGCACGGCTCGGGTGAACCCGTGGGCGACGGCGAACCGGAAGCCGGTCTGCAGGGCGGCGCCGATCCCGAGGTTGAACGGCAGACGGACGACGTCGATGCCGAGCGATCGGGCCACGGCCGAGGTGGCGTCGGTCGACCCGTCGTCGACGATCACCACGGCGAGGTCCGGCTGCGCAGCACGGAGGGCCGCGATGGTCGACGGGAGGGCGTCCTGCTCGTTGAAGGCAGGGATGATCACCAACGTGTCACCGGACATGGTCCGAGCGAGCCTACTCAGTCCAAATTGGGCAAGGGAGTCCTGCTATCCGGGCTCGTACTTGCCCAAAACGCAGGCGTGGGCCGTGCTCAGGAGCGGTGACCTCAGCCGGTCGGGCTCACCAGCGGGTCTGTGATGCAGGGGATGCCTCGTTCGGTTGCCATTGCCGCGACCTCGGCGAGGTGCCCCTGCGACCACGGATCGTCCGATCCCAATGGCAGACGACGGTTCCGCACCGAGAGACCGTGCACCTTTCGATCTCGACCGTCGCCCAGCCGCACGCGCACGACACAGGAAAACGGGACGAGAGACGTCGGATCCGGTGCGGGAAGCCACAGCGATTCGATCTCGGTCACGCTGAAGGAAGTGGTGCCGATCGGATTGAGAATCGTCAGGGTTGGACCAGAGAACCGGAGGCCACTGGCAAGCGTTCGGATGGCAATCGCGACGACGAAGCCGGAAGGCACGAGGCCCAAGACTGAGCCTCCGCTGAGGGTGATCGACAGGAGACCCGGGGCCACCAGCAAGAGAACGGTTGCCAACTGCCAGCGGATCGGCCCGCATGCCACTCGTCCGTCGCTCACGCGAGGATGGTGCGCATTCGGTGGCCTGGCGACGGATGGTCCGTGGCGGGGCGGCACGTCTTCTCCGGGTCCGTCAGCCTCGGCGGAGGCGGGCTTTGAGGTGCTGGCCGGGGACCTCGACGAACTTGAAGGCGACGGCGGCGATGGCCATGGACACGACCCAGGCGATGGTGGCCACCAGCGGGAAGTTGCCGGTGAAGGTGGCCACGCCAGCCAGGCTGCCGGGCGGCGCCTGTTGCTCGGCCGCCACCCGCAGGGCGTAGTCGGGCACCGTCCAGGCTTTGGCGAACGAGATCATGGCCAGGTGCCAGAGGTAGAAGCTGAGCGAGATGGCCCCGAGGTAGGTCAGCGGTCGAGCGGCCAGGCCCCGGCGAAGGCGGCCGGCGGTCTGGTCGCCGAACATGGCCGGCAGCAGCCACAGCACCGCCGCCAGCCCGTAGATGAACTGGCGGGGGAGGTACTCCGAGCCGTTCAACCCGAAGGGCTCGTCGGGGGGTTGGAAGCGGGTCATGATCACGAGCACGGCGCCGGCGATGGCCCAGCACAGCGCCGGGTGAGCAGCCAAGGTCCGCACCGGTCCGGCCGGTCCGGCCACCCCCCAACGGGCGCTGATCACGGCGAGGGCCATGCCCAAGGCGAAGAGGTCGAGGAACATCGGCAGCCACAGCAGCGACTGGCGGGCCCAGGACGGATCGACGATCACCACGGCGGCCCGAAAGGCCGTCCCGGTCGCCCACAGCACGGCCGTGCCAGCCAGGAGCGTGGCCGTGGAGCTCGAGCCGGCCCGTCGGACGAGGCGGGCCAGCCCGGCGGCGATCAGGGGAAGGACCAGGTAGAACGTGATCTCCACCCCGATGCTCCACGCCTGGGTGATGCCGTAGCCCACGTGGCAGCTGCCGTTCTTGCACACCTCGACGGGGACGCTGAACGCGGGCAGGGCCAAGGCGTTGCCGATCCAGGACCCGATCGAGGTGATCCCGAGGTCGAACGTCGACGACAGCGCCGACAGGAGGCCGAGGCCGGCCAGCGCCACCCAGTAGGCCGGGAAGATGCGCAGGGCCCGGCGCTCGAAGAAGGCAGCCGTGGCCGGCAGCTCGCGCTCGGCCAGCGTGGCCTTGGCGAACGGTCGGTAGAGCAGGAACCCGGACATCACGAAGAACATGGGCACGCTCATGTCGAAGCGCGCCACCACGGCACCGACGAACGCCTCCAGCCCCGACGCCTCGGGTCCCTGGCTGCGCTGGATGAACCCGGTCGAGTAGGCGGCGTGGTTCAGCAGCACCATGGTCATGCCGATGGCGCGGTAGGCATCGAGGCACGGGAAGCGCAGCGGTGCCGGGGCGATCGCCGTGGCGGGCACGACCTCAGACATCGAGCGGGGCCCCTTCAACGACGACGTCGGCCGTCGGGCGGAGACGGCGCCAGGCCGCGTCGACCCCGACGCCGGCCAACACGGTCATGGTCACGTCGAACGGCAGGCGGAAGCGCACGATGCCATAGAACAGGGCAGCGGTGAGGGTGACGATGACGGCCGGCGCCAGGAGTGGCCAGACCGGCACCCTCCGACGACGGAGGGCCACGGCTCCGGCGACGGTGGATGGCAGCAGCAGCCAGAACGCCCAGACGCCCGACCAGGATGCCCAGCGTTCTCGTCCCTCGCCGGTGTTGAGCCACACCATCTGATCGGGGTGGTGCAGGTTCCACAGGCGACCGACCCGGGCCACCACCACGGCGGGAAGCTCTCGCGTGTGGTCGCCCACGTAGGTCAGCCCCACGTCCCGGTAGATCTCCGAGCGCACCGACTGATCGGCGTCCGGCGGGAGCTGGGGGTCGACGGCCTTGGCGCACTCGAGGTTCCAGAAGCCGATGCCGCCGCCGGTGTAGACCGCGTCGCAGTTGGCACCGACCCAGGTGAGGCCCTCGTTGGTCGAGATGGCCACGGGACGGTCGAAGCGCGTCAGGTTGGCCACCGTCCAGGGCAGGACCACGGCCACGGCCAGCGCGCCCACGGCGGCGACCCGACCCAGGCGGCGGGGGAGCGGCACGTCCGATCCGACGAGAAGGCAGGGCGCCACGGCGAGGGGAACGTAGAGCGCCAGCTCGGCCCGGGTGAGCACGAGGAGGCCGCTGAGCAGCCCCAGGACCACGAGTCGGCGGGCGTCCGGTCGATCGATGGTCCGGTAGAGGGCCAGGACGGTGAGCGAGAGCACCAGGGCCGTCGGTGCCTCGGACATGGGAAGGGCGTCGTTCATCCAGAGGTTCGGGTTGACCGTGGCCAACGCGGCCACGAGCAGCCCGGCGAGCGCGCCGGCGATCCGTCGGCCGAGGAGGCCGAGGACGACGATGGTGGCCGTGCCCAGCACGGCCATGGTGAGCCGGCCCAGGGTCACGGCATGAGGCCCGAAGGCCCCGGCCGGCGTCAGCACGAGGGCGGTGATCGGCGGGTGGTCAGCCGCAGGCATGCCGGGATGGGCAGGGTCGACGAACCCGAGGCCGTCAGCCAGCCGGCGGGCCTGGGCCACGTAGTAGACGGCATCGCCGCACCGGGCGCGGCCGCAGGCATCGACCGGCCGCTTGGCCACCAGGATGTAGGCGACCCGCCCCAGCAGGCCCGCGGCGGCGATGAGCCCCAGGACGAGCGGGAAGCGGTGGCTCGCCCACACTCTCATCAGGCGTCCGGGCTGCGGTGCACGGGGTGGTCGTCGCCGTAGGCGGAGCGGGGGATGGTGGGCGCGTCACGACCCGTGCCGCCGACGGGCCCGATGCGGTCGGCAGGCTTGGCCGCCGCCGACTCCTCGTGGTACTCCTCCTCGACGTTGACGGCCCAGATGTCGTGGCCGGCGTCGTCGAGGATGTTCTCCACCGTGAGCATGGCGGTGAACATCGAGTGGTCCTGGTTGTTGTACCGGTGCATGCCGTTGCGGCCGATCGGGTGCACGTTCGGTGCGCAGTCGTCGAGCCACTCCACCAGGCGGGTGACGTTCTGGCGGTAGTGCTCGTCGTAGAACGGGTAGGCCTTGGGCATCCGGACGACGTACCCGGCCTCGACCTTCGCCGGGTCGACCAGGTTCAGGATGGCCAGCTCGCGCTTGCCCTGTTCGATGAGGTCCTCGTCGGCCGCGTTCCACGTCTCGTCGCCTTCGAACACGAAGAACTCGAGGCCGAGGCAGGTGCGCCCCTCCTTCACCAGGTACGGCGACCACGACCCGAAGTTCTGGATGCGGCCGACCTGGACCTCGGTCGAGTGCACGTAGATCCAGTTGTCGGGGAAGCTGTAGACCTCGGGCACGACGAGGGCGACGGTGAGGAAGTCGCGGTAGCGCAGGTCGTCGGCTGCCTGCCACGCGGCAGGTGCGGGATCCGGCTCCATGGCCTTGAGGAGCTGGGAGATGGGCATGGACGAGATCACGTGGTCGCACGGGTACTCGGTGCGGGCGCCGTCTCGGCTCTCGGCGATGACCGACACCGCCCGACCGCCCTCGTGGCGGATCTCCACGACGCGGGTCGCCATCAGCACCTTCGAGCCCTGCGCCTCGACGAGCTCACGGCAGCGCTCCCACATCATGCCGGGGCCGAACTTGGGGTACTGGAACTCCTCGATCAGCGAGGTGATGTCCTTCTGGTTGCGCTTGGGCAGCAGGGCGTTGACGACGGCATTGAACAGCGACAGGTTCTTGATGCGCTGGGCGGCGAAGTCGGCCGGCAGCTTGTTGACGGGCACGCCCCACAGCTTCTCGTTGTAGGTCTTGAAGAAGTGGCGATACAGGCGCCACCCGAAGCGCGCCACGATCCAGCCCTCGAGCGTCGTCTGGTCCTTCGGCGCGTGGATCCGAGCCCACACGTAGGACATCACGCAGAGGAAGGCCTCCCAGATCCCGAGGTTCCGCAGGGCGTTCGAGGCCTTGAGGGGATAGTCGTAGTACTTGCCCTCGTAGTAGATCCGGCTCATGCGGGGTCGCAGCATGAAGTCCTCGTCGTCGAGGATCTCGTGCCAGAAGGCCTCGACCTCGGGCACCTTGGTGAAGAACCGGTGGCCGCCGATGTCGAAGCGCCAGCCGTCGCGTTCGACGGTCCGGCTGATACCGCCGACCACGTCGTCGGCCTCGAGCACGGTGCACGCCACGCCGCGCTTGCCGAGCTCGTAGGCGGCGGTGAGCCCGGCTGGGCCCGCGCCGACGATTACGATGCGCGGATCGGCAGGGGCGATCGGTTCGTCGGGCATGCGGCTTCGGGCTCCCTTGGTGAGCAACGCTCAGATGCGGTGAGCGGTCGGCCGCCACCGGCGGCCGGAACGCCGAGAGTGTAGTGAGGTCAACAACGGTGCCCGGCGATCGAGGCCTCGGGTTCACCGGCGCCGTCTCGCTCCGGCGTGGCCCCGGTGCTGG
>Ga0105047_10003140_pt1 | contig 29245 bp, 24 predicted proteins | sample MAT04_FD_78384 | JGI IMG/M metagenome (GOLD analysis project Ga0105047, IMG submission 78384) | Freshwater microbial communities from Lake Fryxell liftoff mats and glacier meltwater in Antarctica - MAT-04 (megahit assembly) | ecosystem: Environmental > Aquatic > Freshwater > Ice > Liftoff... | reverse complement strand
TTCCCAAAGAACTACAGCAAGAATTCGCTAGCGGCGTCGTAATCACCCGCGGCTTCGGCCAGTACCTTCACCTCTATTCTCAGGCAGTCTGGAATCAAGACATGGAATCGGCACTCACCGGCAACATTCTTGACGAGAAGACAGCCGACCTTAATGTCGCCTTTCGGACTGGCAAGATCAGTGCCGCCCTCGACAAAAAGCAAGGTCGCATCACTCTTGAGCCCCATCACTTGAAATACGCCAAGATCAAAAGCGGTATTACTGCCGTTAGAGCTGGCAAATACTTCAGAATCAGCGCCAGCTAAAGCAAACAGCTATGGCAAGTGAGGGGACTTAATAGGAAATCCTGTAAGTCACAGCATCTTTAAAATCAAAGACAAAAAAGAAAAATCAAAGTTAGCTATTTGGCAGTCAGTGGCGCCCCCAGGGACCGCGGCGTATCCAAATTGCGGTTAGTACATTACCCAAAAAAAACTCCACCTCACAAACTTTTCAACTCTCTTTTTCAGATACCCTTACCAGTATCTGAATCTAAAAAAAGGACTTATATTTACATATATGTCCTTGTCACAAAACTGGAACCTTACTTCACCTCGAAGCAAGGTTCTACCACCTCACTTAAAACAAAAACAAAAACAGACATAGACAACTGGCTGCTAAATAGGTAACCTTGACAGAATATGGAACAACGACACCTGGAACACCCAGCCCAACCCCACAAGCCCGTCTTAGTACGCGAAGTGACTGAGCTGGCCGCCACTCAGGCTGATTCGATCTATGTAGATCTAACAGCCGGCTATGGCGGTCATGCTACGGCCTTACTCGAAACGATGGGTAGTGGAGCTGAAGCTTGGCTGATCGATCAAGATAGTGAAGCAATTACCTCACTGCGCGAACGATTCAGTAGCGACGAGCGGGTCAGGATTGTGCACACCAATTTCGCCAGCTTAGACTGGAAGACCATGCCGTTAGCCGATGTCATCTTGCTAGATTTGGGAGTAAATTCCCATCAGCTTGATGCCGGTGAAAGGGGGTTTTCTTTCCAGCAAAACGGGCCTTTGGATATGCGCATGAATGTCACAGCTCCCACGACTGCTGCCGATATCGTCAACCAGCTCAGTGAATCAGCTATCGCTGAAATCATCTGGCGCTACGGTGAGGATAGACGCAGCCGACAGATTGCAAAGGCCATCTGCCAACAAAGGAGCACGACACCGATTCGGACAACCCAAGAGCTAACAGCTATCATCCACGGCGCGATTGGATCAGGAGGCAGGATCAACTCTGCCACCAAGACCTTCCAAGCCTTGCGCATAGCCGTCAACGACGAGCTCTCAGTCCTCGAAGCTGTAATACCGCGGGCGACGTCTCATCTCAAACCTCATGGTCGGTTGCTGATTATTAGCTTCCACTCACTAGAGGATAGGATAGTCAAGACTGCCTTCCGGACTTTGACGAAAATTGACGTCGACCCGATTACCGGGCAGCCAATCCATGATCCAGCCAAACCGTCGTTTACCCTGGTTACCAAAAAGCCGCTTACCGCGGCCCCTGATGAAATTGACACCAACCCACGCTCTCGTAGTGCAAAGCTACGAGTCGTTGAAAAGCAAAACTAAAACAATACAAAAAAAGGAGCCCTACATGTCAGTACGAGTACGCAACCTTAACCCTCGCACTATCAAACTAGCCGTTCGAATCGTCAAATAATTCGATAGCAGTTTTTGATAGCCAATAGCCATTGGTGGCTCTAAATACCACAAAAACAAAAACAAAAATTCTTCTTACAAAAAATATATAAAAACTAACATATACGGAGGCACCAAAATAGTGCGACCCACCACCCTACGCATGCAGCGCAATCAAAATCTTACTCGCATGGAAACCCGTGTCCAAGCTGGGCCGATCTCCGTCAGCTTCATGTTAGTTGTCCTCGTGGCACTCTTATCATTGCTCTATCTTAATCAAGTAGCCAAGGCTACCAGTCTTAATTACCGCGTCGCCACCCTCGAAACAAAGCGTGCGGAGTTAGTCGCCAAAAAAGAGCAGTCACGGATTGATGCGGCTCGTCTTAAATCAATTGCCGAAGCCCGCCAGAGTCAGGTTGCCCAAGCCTATGTGCCAGTCTCAAATGTGAGCTACAGCCAACGCTAGAACGAGCTATGTCAGCTTAAAACAGGGCGCGCAATGCTAAAATAGGGAGGTATCCATTTTTTAAACAGACCCTCTTATGCAACCACGACACACTCCATCACAACGTCATGTCTTTGGCCAAGGTCAAGGTCGACTCTACGGCCTCGTAGCTATTCTGATTATACCGATTTTGGTAATTGCCGGTCGTTTGGTGCAGCTGCAAGTTGTGCACGCCAAAGATTACCAGGCTCGAGCCACTGCCCAACAATCTCGCAAATTTGAGCTACCCGCTAGACGGGGGGAGATCTATGTATCAGATACCGACGGTCTCTATCCGGTCGCTCTGAATGATCGTCAAAAATTCCTCTACACCGACCCAAAACTCGTGTTAGATACTGAGAAATCAGCTCGAGAACTATCTCGTGTAACCCAAATTGACGAATCCAAACTGCGAGGCCAATTGAACAGCGATACATCTCGTTATATAGAGCTCAAACAAAAGATCGGGCCGGAAGAAGCCAGCGCTATCACCAAGCTCAAATTACCAGGCATTATCCTGAAAGATCGCGATTACCGCTATTATCCCGAAGGGGCCCTGTTTGGACATTTACTCGGCTATGTGAACGCCGATACAAAAGGCCAGTATGGCGTTGAAGAGTACTTCAATGACCAATTATCTGGTAAAAGTGGGCAGCTCAAAGCCGTCACCGACAACCAAGGTGTCCCGATCGCCAGCCAAGACAATGTCCTGACCGAAGCTCAAAACGGACGCGGGGTGGTCCTGACGATTGATCGATATCTCCAAGGCGTAGCATCCAAGGCATTGAAATCAGCTATTGATGCCAATAAATCTCCCTCGGGCAGCATCATTATCATGGACCCGAGCAGCGGGGCGATTAAGGCAATGGTCAATTATCCTGATTATGACCCTAATGCCTATGGGGCTGTTAAAGCAGAAAATTACAGCAGTTTTGTAAACTCAGCTATATCAAATCAATTCGAGCCCGGCTCAGGCTTCAAAGCTATCACTATGGCAATTGGGCTCGAGTCAGGTAAGATTCGGGCTGATACCACCTTCAATGACACAGGTTCGACAACCATTGGTGAATACACTATCTTTAACGCCGAAAAGAAAAGCTTCGGTCAAGTCGATATGAGTCTAGTCATCAAAAACTCGATCAATACTGGGATGGTGTTCATTCTCAGAACCATGGGCGGCGACCCAAATAAGATCACCAAGGCCGGCAAAGAGCTACTCTATCAGGGAATAGGGAAGTTCGGCTTCGGCAAACGAACTGGCGTCGAGCTAGCCGGCGAAGCCTCAGGTCGCGTCAAAGATACTCGCGCGGCTGACATTGATTACGCCAATATGACCTTTGGACAGGGGATTGCTACCACCAGCCTACAGATGGTTTCAGCCGTCGCGGCGATTGCCAACGGTGGCACCCTGGTTACCCCTTACGTGGCCGACAAGGAAGTTCAAGCCGATGGTAGTCTTAAGCCAATAATCCACACGCCGCGAGCCGAAAAAATTATCTCCCAGACAAATGCTAAGGAGGTAGCCCAGATGATGATCAAGGTTGTCGAAGGTGGATCTGGGTATCTGACGCGGATCCCGGGCTATAAAATTGCCGGCAAGACTGGCACGGCCCAGGTACCGCGCGCCGATGGTAAGGGCTACGAAGACAATAAGAACATTGGTAGTTTCGTCGGCTTTGCGCCAGTCGAAAACCCAAAGTTTGTCATGCTGGTACGTATCGATTATCCCCAAACCAACACCTTTGCTGAGCGCAGTGCGGTGCCGGCTTTTGCCGAAGTCACCAAGGAGCTTTTCAGATATTATCAAATCCCGCCAACTCAGTAAGCTTTGCCATAAGCATGATATAATTTAACCTATATACAATCGAGAAAAAACCATGCAAACCCTCAACTTTGATCCATTTATAAACGCCGCCTTACCTGTACTTTTTGTCGCTTTTGTCAGCTTTGTGCTAGCAATGCTAGCCACGCCGATCTATACGCACTTCGCCTATAAGTACAAAGCCTGGAAAGTTGCTCGCACCCACACTGTGACAGGTGAATCCGCGCCAGTCTACCAACGCCTCCACGCAGCCAAGCATAGGCGAAATATCCCAACCATGGCTGGCATCGTCATGATAGTGGTGGTGGCTCTTGTGATCGGTGGCTTACGCTGGATCGTTGATCCGGCTTTGTACAGAAAAGAGCTGCTTTTGCCACTATTTAGCTTTGTGGCGGCCGGCTGTATTGGCCTTTTCGATGACTACCTCAACATCCGCGGCGAGGATAAGCGCGTCGCCGGCTTGCGGGCACCAATTAAACTAGGACTAACACTGATGATCGCCCTCATCGCCGGTCTCTACTTCTTCTTTAAGCTAGGCTATAGCCAGATCCATGTCCCAGCGGTCGGGGACTTCGAGATCGGCATTCTCTATATCCCACTGTTCATGCTGGTGATCGTATCAACCGCTAATGCTGTCAATATCACCGACGGCTTGGATGGTCTTTCGGGCGGACTAACAGCCATAGCCTATAGCGCCTTCGCGATCATTGCCTTCTTCCAAGGACTGACCTGGCTGGCTGTCTTCTGTGGCGCCGTGGTTGGTGTCGTCTTAGCCTACACCTGGTTCAATATCTTTCCAGCCCGCTTCTTCATGGGGGACAGTGGCTCGTTTGCACTTGGCACCGGTCTTGGGGTGGTAGCTATGCTCACCAATAGTGTCTTCGTCCTGCCGATAATTGGTCTTGTTTTCGTAGTCGAAGCTGGTTCCAGCCTGGTCCAGATCTTTTCGAAGAAAGTCTTCAAACGCAAGATTCTATTGTCGGCACCACTCCATCATCACCTCGAAGCGATTGGCTGGCCAGAACCAAAGATTACCATGCGCTTCTGGATCATTGGCTCGGTTGCAGCTACCCTCGGCATGATAATCGGCTTGATTGCCAAAGGCTAGCCGATGTTCAAAGCCCGCAGTAGCGTTCTGCAACTCCGTGCCAACCATCGGCCGGATTATTTTCTCGGACTAGTTGCCTTCGGGCTAATCGCCGTGGGTATGATTGTTATATATTCAACTGGCTCGATTGTTAATTTTAATATCTCTGGTGGTACAACCGATAGAAATAGTTTTTTTGCTCAGCAACTGATCAGCCTTGTGATCGGACTAGGTGGGTGGTTTGCCGCCTCACGCGTCCCGTACACCACCTGGAAAAAATGGTCACCTTGGATGCTGGGAGGCGCTCTCTTCCTGATGCTCCTCGTCTTCGTTCCCGGTATATCCGGTACCTCGCGGGGTGCCAGTCGTTGGATTCGACTCGGCCCGGCCAGCTTCCAGCCAGCCGAGTTCTTGAAGCTATCAACCGTGCTCTTCATGGCCACTTGGGCTGACACGCACCGCGAAGAATTACGTCGAGCCCGGTCAAGTTTCCTACCCGTCTTCGGTTTATTTGTAGTCATACTTGTTCTCACCGTCATATTACAGCGTGATATGGGCACCGGCATTGTCTTAGTGGCGGCCGGGCTGGCGGTTTATTTCATGTCCGAAGTACCACTGCACCTATTCGGTCTGGTCGTCGGGGGACTGATCGGCAGTGGCGCCGCGATGATAGCGATATTCCCATATCGCCTGGCTCGTCTCAGCACGTTCTTCAATCGTAAAGACGACTTGACTGGAGCTGATTATCACATTAACCAAGCCCTTATTGCGCTTGGCAGCGGGGGAGTTATCGGCAAAGGACTCGGCAATAGCCTACAATCATACGGTTACTTGCCAGAGTCAACCAATGACTCAATATATGCCATCATTGGCGAACAATTCGGATTATTTGGTACACTGATAGTACTGGGCTTATTCTCAACCTTGCTGTGGCGTTGCTATCGGATCATCCGCCGCGCACCCGACAGATTCGCCCGCATGGTAGCGGCCGGTCTGACGGTCTGGCTCATCGCCCAAGCCTTCATCAATATCGCCGCCATGCTAAATCTCATCCCGCTGACCGGCATCCCATTGCCATTTATCAGCTACGGCGGTACCAGCCTGCTGGCCAGTATGGTAGCAATTGGTATCTTGCAAAATATTTCACGTTATACCGAAAGGGAAGCCAGCTATGAAGATAGTTCTGTCCGGCGGCGGAACCGGGGGTCACGCTACACCGCTGATCGCTCTGAGCGCCGCACTCCGACACCTCTCGGCGTCTAATCCACCGCAGCTACACTATATTGGCTCAGGCGCGAAGATCGAGCGAGCCGTGGCGAAAGCAGCTGGCCTGCAATACCACGTTATTGATAGTGGTAAGTTTCGTCGTTATGGTCGTGGTATTGGCGAAATCACCGATCTTAGAACGATTGGCAAAAACGCCCGTGATGCGGCAGCTTTTCTGAGAGGTAATCGTCAAGCCCAAAAGTTACTCAAGGAGCTCAATCCGGATGTCATCTTCGTCAAAGGCGGCTATGTCGGCCTACCGGTTGGACTAGCCGCTCGTCGACTCAAAATACCCTTGATCATCCATGAGTCAGACGTCATTATGGGCCTGACCAATCGAATCCTATCGCGTTACGCTGAGTTTGTCGCGACTGGATTCCCGGTAGCAGCCTATGCCGAGAAACTCCATCACAAGCTTGTCTACACGGGCAACGTAATTCGACAAGAATTCTACACTCATTCTAAAGCTACAAAAAGTACACCAGTGCCAACCATACTTATTTTGGGTGGATCAACCGGTGCTCAAAAAATCAATCAAGCTGTCTGGGAGGCTCTGCCTGGGCTAACTGGTATGGCGAAGATAATTCACCAGACAGGTGATCAGGGTGTTCAGCTAGCCCTAGCCGCCCAAGCCAAACTTATCAAAAATCAGCAGCCTCGCTACCAGCCAATGGCATTTATTGATGAAGAGCTGACTACCATTATGACTGAGGCTAGTCTGGTCGTATCTCGCGCCGGAGCCAATACTCTGGCCGAACTAGCAGCTACCGCCCAGCCGACCATATTGATTGCCTTGCCAAACGCGGCCAATGGCCACCAGCAGGCGAATGCGGCTTTTGTCATAGCGCGTGGTGGTGCCAGATCCATTAAGCAGTCAGAGCTTACTCCTCAGCGGCTAAATCAAACCGTTCGTGATCTGCTTGAGCATACTACTGACAGGTTGGCATTATCAAAGGCTATCCACCGCTTAGCTACTCCGCAAGCAGCTGATAAGCTCGCCAAACTAATTCTTCAAGCCGGTCAGGCAGCGGCCTGATGGTACAGACACCACGTCATGTCAGGCGACAGTCAAGTTCGTCACTAGCTTCGACTGAGAGTAACTCACCACCGGAACAGCGCCGTAGTATGCCGACACCGAGTTATGACGATACAACCCCGCAACAACCATTCGCTTGGCGGAAGCTCTTCCAAAGAAGCCTTATACTCCTCGGAGGCATTGCGATTATCTGGGTGCTTGTATTCTCTGGCTGGCTGCAGGTTCGGGGTATCGAGGTGCGCAACAGTAACGCTATCTCCAACCAAGACATGACCGCACTCTTCACCAGCTACACAGCCAGTAATCCGACCGAAAAGAACCTCCTCTTTCTGAATACCGACAAGCTCTCTAGCGTAATCCGTGCGCGTTACCCAACTGTCGAAAAAGTGAATATAAACCGAACACTTTGGCTAACCTTGCAGGTCTCCGTCAAAGAGGCTGAGGTGGCCCTGATTTGGCGCACCGGTACAATCGACTGGGTACTCGGTGATGATGGGCGAATCCTGAAGAAAAATGATGCTACCAACAAGCAATTGGGAAGTGTCAAAGATACCGCCCAGTTGAGTGTCAAGACAGGGGATCAAGTCGTCGATCGGCAGTTTGTAAAGTTTGTTCGTGATATCTACGCCCAAGCCACGAACTACGGCCTCAGTGTTGTTGATACGGAGATTGTCAACACTACCCAGGAGCTAACCTTACGATTGCAGAATGGCCAAACGATTCGCTGCGACACCACCCAAGACGCGAAGGAGCAGCTCAAAGCCGTCCAGGGGACATATGACACAGCCAAGCGAACGGGGAAGCCAGTTACGCAGTACATTGATGTTCGAATACCAGGCCGAGCCTTCTATAAGTGAGTATAGATTCCAATCCTGTGAAATAAATTTGTTTCACAGGATAGTTCAGGGGAGTGGACATAATACGAATTACCACACGAATACGCATATCGCTAGAGCGGGCAAGAATAGTAAGGGGAGGGGTTTACAAAAAAGATAATTATACAAAGTGGTAAAACGACAACTTACAATACAAAAATGACCATTTCACAAGGATTTCACAGAACAAGTTATTTTTACAAAAATGAATACATCGCTTTACCGTAACTAAGTCATCAAGATTAATAAAGAAGCCCACCAGCAATGATTACCCAGCCGATTTAGGTACCCCTCACTCTAAAGTCCTGTAGTTTCACAATAGACATAGACTAAGTACCAATTACCGAACCATTACTATAATGTCGCAAAAGATACATTGTGCGACATTATGGTTATGGTAACTATCCATGTTAGTGTGAGGGGGCAGCTACGACAATATACCGACGCTGACGAAATATCGCCTAGGATGCGGCTGGTTGGCGTGGACGACTACGTTTGCGATTACGGTTTGGTCGTTGGTCGGATCGATTATCACGTTGACCGCCATTTTGGTTTTGGTTACGGTTTGATTGCGACTGACCGCCTGGCCTTATTCCGCCGCCACCGGGGGCATGCGCGGCTTTGATCATCTCAGAATAGTTGCGTGGCTCAACGTTTGCTAGCTGAAGCCCCGATCGTTGCTCGGTTGCTGGCTGCTGCGGCGACTGTGGCCGCCCAGGTAATTGTGCGACAAGCCTTTCACCAGAGACAACTCCAGTAGAACCAGTCTGAGGAGCGCCCATATCCGGCTCAGTTTTTTTGCCAAGCCCATTCCACTCCGCAATAACTGTCTCGACGCTTTCTTTTGTGACATTATACTTAGCTCGTGAGAGTTCGATTATTTCACGCGAGAGGTCTCGGGTTGGCTCCGGTAGACGCAAGGTTTTAGCCGAGAACGGCTGACTGGTTTCGCCATCAATCGACATAGTTACATAAATGTTTTGGATCGATAGGTTGGTTAAGTCAGTTGGTTCAAAAACTGGTTCAAAGTATCGGGCCAGGGCTGTCGCATCATCCGCTCCTACCCGAAAGCTAATCATACTGCCAACGTTGCCAAAAACAGCGTCACGGACCTCCTGCTGCATCTGAGCGACATACTGGTTGGCGACAGTCAGATAGAGACCATACTTACGAGCTTCGGACAGGATAACTGCAAATGACTCAGTCGCGAAGTTCTGAAATTCGTCGACGTAGAGATAGAATGGTCGCCTTTTATCAAGCGAGATGTTGGCTCGACTCATGGCCGCCAGCTGGATCTTGGTAATCAAGAGCGCACCGAGAGTTGAGGCGTTGTCCTCCCCTAGCCGACCGCGTGAGAGGTCACAAATCAAGATCTTGCCCTCGTCCATCAATGTGCGGATGTCAAAGCTGGAATGCTCCTGACCGACAACGTTTCTAATCAATGGGTTGGCCGTAAAAGCCCCAACCTTATTGAGAATTGGTGCGACTGCCTCAGTGGCGAATTTATCATTCCAAGCCGCAAATTCATTAACCCAGAATGACTTCACGGTCACGTCTTGGACTTGGTCGACAATCTTCTTCCGGAAGACCTTATCCGTCAGCATGCGAGTGATTCCGAGCAAGTTGGCGTCCGGCGTTTCGAGCAGGGCGAGGAGCGTAAAGCGCAAGATGTGCTCCAGACGCGGCCCCCAAGATTCGGCGAACATCTTCTTGAGTACTCCAATAATTTCCGAAGTGATCGGCCCGCGCATTTCGGGGTCATCGGTCTCCATCGGATTGAATGAGATTGGGTGAGCCGTGTCTGAAGGGTTGAAGTAGACGACGTCCTTGATGCGGTGCTCAGGAATGTACTTGAGTGTGTCCTGAGCGAAGTCACCGTGCGGATCGACAATAGCAAAGCCTTCTTTGTGGTAGATATCGCTCAATGTTAGTAGCTGCAGCAGGAAGCTCTTCCCTGCACCGGACTTCCCAATGATGTAGAGGTGGCGCTTTCTATCTGAACGCTTGATGCCAAATTTGATATTCCCCTGCCGAAACGTGGTTGTACCAATCAAGCTGATATCTTCCTGCTGGGTGTTGATCAGTGTTGGGATATTGGTTGGTGGCTCGCCAACCTTTGTCGTCGTCCAAGCGATACTTGGTGTCTCGACACTGGTATGCGGCAAGTGATACAGGCTAGCCAGCTCCTCGACGTTCAAGATCATGGTCTCCTTATCGAGATAGCGGGCTCGGTAATCCTGAAGGGCTTCGGGTGAGGTATCATAGCCTCCCCCAGTCAAACTATTGAGGTTGATCGTATTAAATTGTTTGAAGCCTCCAAACAGAGCCTGCAAACGTTGCTTGGCTAGATCAGCACTCTCCCCTACATAGCCGACTCGGATCTTGACGCCATACCCGATTTTTTCAGCTTTGGTCTCGATAGCCGCATTGATTGTCTGCTGGCCGGGTGAGAGTTCTTTCTTGGCCTCTTCCTTTTTCTCCGATCGTTCGGGCGGGGCTACCAAGGCTTTGAGAAAATCAACCAGAAACTCGAACGGCAACATCAGTAACCGTTGCTCCCAATTATTTCCCCAACCAGATGATTTGCCGTCTTTCATTTCTTTGATATAGGTCAAGCTCCGGGTATGCCAGGAGTCATCCAGTGGACGCATCAGAAACTGCACCCAGAGCTGCTCATTGGCATCAAGCTTGGCCAGAACTGTTGTAATGCCGGCTAGCGGGTCGACTTCAAAGGTCGCAAACGTCCGCAGTGGCAAGATTGAATCTTTGATTGTTTTGATCTCGCTTATGACCGTTAGCTTGTCATCGACCGGCTGTTTGGCGTAGTCAGTGACATCTTTGTTGATCTGGACCGTCGGATACTGAGCGTAGATTTGACTCTCGACATAGTCACGCAGATGAGTCGGCACCCAGACGTAAAAATTGATGACATTATCTACTGAGACGATCTCAAAACTAATGTGTTCTTGGAGTGAGCCTTCTTTGTCGATCTCGGCCTTACTACGCAGAATGCCGTGCAATGAAGCAAACAGCTGCTCGGCCGAGAGTTCTTTTTTGTCATTATCTTTCGGGACAATAATCTGTAGCATAGTGTGCTCGCTAGTAGAAACATACTCGGTGCGACGACGATTTTGCCAGATTTGCCATATCAAATACCCAGCAATCAGAGTCCAGCCCCAAAATTGAAAAAGAGCAATACCTATGATTGAAAAGACTGCGCCAAAAATACCGACAAAAAAGTCCATTTGTATCTATTGTACCTTATTTTAGGCTTAAGCGGTTAGATTGAAACGATGCCAAGATCAATACCCCACCGGAGTGAAATATATTCTGCAAAAAACTAATTTAGGAAGCCTGTTTGGCTGGGCGGCCGCGTCGTTTGCGGACAGCTGGTATGTGCTCAGCATCGAGCGCATACATCCCCTTTGCCACCCGCTGGAACTGTGGCTTTTCCTGCAAGTTGAGAGCAATGGTGGCGACTTTGACCTGGCGACGAGACAAAACTCGTTTAATAATTTCCTCACGACTGAGTGGCGACTCTTCTTGGAGGATTTGAGCAACAATGTCAGCCACGGTGCCGGCTTGATAGCCCCATTCAGCCAGTGCGTAGATGCCTCGACCAATCAGGACGAATCGGCTATCCTTGATCAATTCGTTGTGGACAGCTTGGGTGGTGACGGATTTTGGATTAGCCTGCAAATGAGTGATCTTGTCAGCAATCTCCGTAAAGTGCATCGGACGGCCCGCTTTTTTGAGCACCAAATATGTCTTATCACGAATGCTTTTTGGGTTTACTTCTGGCCAGGTAATTAGTCCCCAATTGCCATCAAGACTAGTAATACGTCGTGAGGCGCCAGCTAGTTCTTGCAGGGCGGTGGCTTGATGAGGTCCGTCGATTACAGCGTGGAGCTTATCAAATTTTACTGGTTTAGCTAGCGTTACCAAAGCTTGACTGAGCGCCTGGTGGAGCTGAGTGACGCTCTCGTAGCTGTAGTCTTTTGAGAGTACCACCAGTGGGCTAATCTCATCGGTCTGCTCAACTAAGAGCACTTCAGGGGTAATTCTGACGAGGTAGGCCAGATTTGGGATGTCTCGTTCGTCGAGAGCCAGTGCATCAGCCACACTAGTTAGTTGGCTCATACCGCCGCGATCAGCCACATGGGCGACCAAAGCTTCACGGGCAGCATTCGTAACTTCAAACTGCTCACGAATCTTCGCAACAGCAGCTTTTTCGATCTGTCGAACGCGCTCACGGGTAATCCCCAGCTCACTGCCGATCTGCTCGAGAGTATGTTGGTTATGTGCCTTGATACCGTGGCGCTTGGCAACAACCACTCGATCACGGTCTTTTTTTAATATAAGTAAGCTCTCGTCGATTAAGCTCTCGACAAGTTGGCTAATAATTGTTTCGGCTTCAGCCGTGTTTGATAGTGGTTTAGTCATAACAAAAACTACTCACCCCCGTTTGTTGTAGTGTAACTCAAGCACTATTATATCATGTGGTTTCTACTTGGTCAACTATCTAGGCCAGGTATTATATGTCGTGATGCTAATCTGACTCTTCGGCAGTATCAGACTTCGGCTTCGTCCAAGTCGCAAAATCACAATCTGGATACCGGCTACAGCCCCAGAAACGACGCCCTTTCTTGGTCTTTCGCTCGACAATCTCACCTTCTTGGCATTTTTCACAAGGCACTCCGGTCTTTTTGAGGATAGGCTTAGCATTCTTACAATCTGGCCAACCTGAGCAAGCCAAGAACTGCCCAAACCGACCTTGCTTAATCACCATCATCTTGCCGCAGACTTCACAAACCTCATCGGTCTCAATGACTGGCAGTGGTGTACGTGGAATCGAATCCTGCTTTTCTTCGATCAAACTATGCATCGGCTCGTAGTATTCACGGATGACTGGCTTCCAGGCTGCCTTACCATCAGCTACATCGTCGAGCTTATCTTCCATGGTGGCCGTAAACTCTGGATTTGTCACAAAGTCGAAGTGCTCACTGAGGAGATCACTCACCACCATCCCGGTCGGTTGGGGCATCAGACGCTTGTCTTCGCTCAGGACGTAGCCACGTGCCACAATCGTGGCAATGGTCGGTGCGTAGGTGCTCGGGCGGCCAACCCCAGCCTCTTCGAGTTGCTTGACGAGGGTGGCTTCGGAATAACGAGCTGGCGGCTGTGTGAAGTGTTGCTCGCCTGTGACTTTGATGAGCTTGAGAGTTTCTTTGGCTGTGACCGTGGGTAGAAGCGGGGCGTCTTCTTTGGACTTCATTGGATAGACTCTCGTGAAGCCATCAAAAGTCATGACCCGTCCACTGGCTCGCACCAGATAATCCTGCTTGGCTTGGGCGTGAATGTCGATGCTGGTTTGCTCAAAGCGAGCTTCTGGCATCTGACTAGCCAGGGTGCGCTGCCAAATCAGATCATACAATCGTGATTCATCAGGATGTTTGGTGACAACAGCCGCCGGCAAGAGATCTGGATTGGTTGGCCGAACTGCCTCATGAGCTTCTTGAGCGCCGCGGCTTTTCGCCTTATATACGCGAGGCGAACTCAAAACATAGTCTTTGCCATAATTCTTCTCGATAGTCCTAGCGATGGCTGAAAGTGCTTGAGCTGAAATAGTTGTCGAATCTGTTCGCATGTAAGAAATCAGACCAGCTTCATAGAGGCCCTGCGCAGCCCGCATGGTGCGGCGGGCGGCAAAGCCAAGTCGACGGTAGCCATCTTGTTGGAGCGTCGACGTGGTAAATGGCGCTACCGGATTCTTCTTCATCGGCTTCTTCTCCACCGAGCTCACAACATATTGAGCCTTCTTGAGGTCTTCGACAACCTGACCACTGGTTTCTCCCTCAGTCAGAGCGGCTTTCTTGCCAGCTATCTCGATCAGGCGAGCTGCGAAGGCACCAGTCTTCGCGCCCAATTCGAATTCCACAGTCCAGTACTCTTCAGCATTGAAGGCCAATATTTCTTTTTCGCGATCAGTGATAAATTTAAGAGCAACGCTCTGCACCCGACCAGCTGAGAGTCCATATCTGACTTTTTTCCATAGTATTGGTGAGAGTGAATAGCCGACCAAGCGATCGAGCACGCGTCGGGCCTGTTGGGCGTCAACTAAGTCCTGATTGATGTCGCGAGGATGAGCGACAGCGTATTGCAAGGCTGGCTTAGTGATTTCTGAGAACGTTATCCTTTGCATTTTCTGCTCTGGTTTGAGCTCGAGGATATTTGCCAAATGCCAAGCTATCGCCTCCCCTTCACGGTCAAGGTCAGTTGCCAAAAAGACGGTTGTGGCGTCCTTGGTGGCATTTTTGAGCGTCTTGATGCGGGCGGCGCTACCGCGCGGCACCATGTATTGCGGCTCGAAGTCATTATCAACGTCTATCCCCAGCTTTGATTTCGGGAGGTCTCGGACGTGGCCGAAGCTAGCGACTACTTTATAACCCTTACCCAAATAGCCCTCAATCGTTTTGCCCTTGGCGGGGCTCTCTACGATAAGGACTGATTTCTCAATTGGTTTTTTGGGGGTAGTTGGTTTTTTTGACATGTAAGGGATATTGTAGCAGACTTTTGAAATAAAGCTGACCAGCGGTGGCTGCGTATATATGAAGATAGCCAACTGACTTTTAAAACTTGGTGATTGTAGTGGCTGGCTAGCTGCCTGTCAAATTTTCGTTTTTAGCTAGTCGAGCTAGTACTACCCGGACGAATCATCCAATAGCCACCGCCCAAACTAAGGACTTGCCCAAGTACTTCGAGACCGATCAAGCGAGCCGACACCTGGGCTGCCGACAGACCAGTTTGACGAGCTATCTGATTAGTCGTGGCTGCCGACCGAGCTAATTGATCCAGGATCGCGTCCTGACTGCTCGACTGTGATGGCTGAACAGTTCCAGCTGGCGGATTAGCTACCGGAAGCTGTAGCCCCAACCCTGTCCAGACATCGGCCGTACGATGTACCGGCACCGCACCGGCACGAATCAGATTGTTTGGCCCAGCTGACCGCTCGCTCGTGATATTGCCCGGCACAGCCAGCACCGTACGATTCTGATCGAGTGCTAAGAGCGCTGTAATCAGAGAACCCGACCGCGCATCGGCCTCTGGAACCAGTACCCCCAGCGAAAAGCCTGAAATGATCCGGTTTCGAGCTGGAAAATGATGCTTTAGAGCTGGCGTCTTAAGTTGATACTCACTCAGTACAGCGCCACCCTTAGCGACAATGTCACGCGCCAAGGCTTGATTGGCAGCTGGATAACAAACATCCAAACCGCAACCGAGAACAGCTATTGTCTTACCACCGGCATCCAAGGCAGCTCGATGCGCAATCGCATCAATCCCGTAGGCCAAGCCGCTAACTATCGTCATACCTGCCTCAGCTAATTCATAAGACAGGCGGTAGGCTTGCTCTCGGCCGTACTGAGTTGGCTTACGTGTCCCGACGATAGCAATGGCTGGCCCAGATGGTAGGACGCCATCGATATGTAATTCTTTTGGGCAATCGTGGATCTGTTGCAACAGCTCAGGAAAATCATTGCGCTTAAGTAATTTATATTGTTTAGTTGTTATGCTTGCGACAGATTGTAACATAGTTTAAAGTAATAAGTCCCCTTTGAATACTATTGACACGTAAGCATTACTGTGTTAGTATACAGCACGTACTTCAGTGTTTCGTTTGCGCCACTTTTAAGGTGGCTCGAAACGTCTGAAAGAGAGATTTGAAAACGCTTCGTTTTTTAAAGAAGCCCTGCCAGTTACACTTCACCCCATGGAAGTGAGCGTTCTGCTATTGCGGGGCCATATCCTAAAACTCACCCTCCTTTAGGTATACCGCTCTAGCAGAACACTCCCTTTCATAGCCACGGTCGTATAGAATAATTTTAAGACGACCGCTAAAATCCCTCATACGGTGGCATGGAAGGGGTGAATGAGAAGTCCACATCGGTTCCGACTGGTGTGGTCTTTTCTTTTTTACCCGCTATCTAGGTACCCTTGAAATCAGTCTAGCAATTACCCGAACAAAAAGCGAGCATGAGGGGTATAAAGAAGTCTTGGTGAATGTATACTCCACCAAGACTTATGTGAGCCAATGTTTATATTTGATAGCCAAATTAAACCGAATTGTGCCAAGAAGCCACTGTAATAGGCAGTTTAGCTTGGCCTTGAGCGCTAGCCCCTTAGTGGGATACTTAGTCCATTTATCCGTTGACGATACACCTATCAACAGGGTTTTGGCTATAGGTCGCTTCTGACGCCTAGGGCTCCATCGACAGATTGCATTGAGAGCTGTTTCAAGTGCCCATCCCATATAGTCAAGTTCGTATATCTCCCATAGCAATGATGCCTTGAAGGCTCGTGCCCCAGTTAACCCTATATGCCAACGCCAATACAAGCGACCCGGTAGAGAATCGATCACTCCAGCGGATTGTATAAATTCACCGCAGACAACTGGTCCAAGGATGTTGGTCAAGTGCTCTTGCTTAAGACCGGTGTAGTCCGCGTCCAAAATGAGTATGTTGTCATTATCATGAGCAAGTTCACGAACTGCGAGAGATACTGCCTCGCCTTTTCCTGGAACTTGGCAATACAAGACCATCGCTCCCATGTCGCGAGCAACATTTGCGGTATTATCCTGCGAACAACTGTCAACCACAACTACTAGATCAATCTGCTCACAGGCTAGAGCAACATTCAGAACCTGCTGTATCCGAGTCGCCTCGTTCAGAGCAGGAATTATACAAAAGGTACGCATGCTGCCTTTCCTCTCCAAAGACATCGTAGGTATTGTCATCATGCATGATTTATGTAAGCTATGAAAGCTTAAGTCTAATTACCCTGCCCCTAGCGCACCACTCTTTAGATAATTACTTACTCAAGCTCAAAATGAGACAGCAGCAACTTCCCAGCTGCATCAATTAACTCAGGTAGGGCAGCCCTTTCGTCGCCACTGAACTTATCGAGTACAAATTGCTGCAAGGGCATATGGCGCATGTGGTCGTTGCCAATCCCAATCCGCAGTCGCTGCACCTGGCGGCTATATCCCTGTGCGATTGAGCGCATGCCATTGTGATGCGCACCGGTCACAATCTGATCACGAAATTTAAGTCGCCCAAAAATCAGATCTCGATCATCGACCACCACACAGACACTGGCTGGATCGAGCTTGTAGAAATCAGCCACGGCTCGGATGGCTCGTCCTGAATCATTCATAAATGTCTGTGGCTTAACAAGGATGAGATCGGTCGTGGCCGCGACTTGAGCACACCATCCCGGCTTGTCTTGCCAACTAAGTCCAAGCTGGCCGGCAAGTCCGTCAACCACCGCAAAACCAATATTATGCCTCGTTCCATCGTACTGCTTCCCCGGATTACCGAGTCCGACGATGAGACGTTTCATCTTGCTCCTCGCGATCTTGCTTATACTTACTGACAAACTCCACTCGGACAGCTACACCGGCCAAGTCGTAGCTAGCTCGCAAGCTATTCTCGATGTAGCGCTTGTATGAAAAGTGGATCTTTTCAGGGTGAGTCCCGAATATTCTCAGTGTCAGCGGACGGATTTCGGTCTGGACAACGTAATTAAGTCGAGGGCGTAGGAATGTGCCGGTAGTCGGTGGTTGTTTGGCAACGATCTTCTCAAGTAAAGTATTGAGCTCTCGGGTAGAATATTTCTTACCAAGTCGACGCGCGACGGAAGCAATCTGACTTTTAAGCTCATCAATGTGCAACCCGGTCTCTGCTGAAACAATCACGTAGGGCGCCCAGGCAACGAATTCAAAGGCTGACCGCAACACCCGATCGACTCGCTTGATATCAGATTCGCTCATCTCGAGCTGATCGGCTTTGTTGACGACAATCACCAGCCCGCGTCCGGCTTCTTCGATGAGGCCGGCTAGGCGCTGATCCTGCCCTGTCGCCAGCTCGCCAATATCCAGCACGAGGAGGCAAATATCGGCTGCCTCAATCGCTGCTTGAGTACGCACCAATGAGAATTTCTCTACTCCACGGCCAATCTTGCCTGGTCGACGGATTCCAGCTGTATCAATGAACCGCCAAATCTGATCCTCGACTTGCACGTCTTTAGTGATTGTATCGCGGGTCGTGCCGGGCTCTTCACTGACGATCGAGATATCCTCCCCGACTAAATGGTTCAGCAGGCTTGATTTACCAACGTTCGGACGACCAATTAGAGCTAAGGCTGTCGTGGCTGGTTCCGGTGCTTCGGCACCTTCGTCATCTGGCAGGGCCTTCAGAACAGCGGTTGTCAGCTCTTCTATACCGAGATTGTGGTGGGCCGATACCCCAACAATCGTGGTAATGCCGAGAGCCAAATAGCGCTCCTGCTTGGCATCAGCCTTGTCAATCTGATTAGCGATCAGAATGATTGGCTTGCCGGTCTTATGCAACCTAACAGCGAGACGTCGCTCATCGCTCGATATGGCCGCACTGGCATTGATCACCATAGCCAAGACATCAGCCTCTATGAGTGCCTTGTCGAGCTGCGTCATAGCGGCTTGGTGTAATCGCTCACCCTTTGGGGCGTAGCCAGGAGTATCGCGCAAATAAAGTGATCGCTCACCCAGCTGGCAAATGTGCTGGGCAGTGTCACGGGTGGTATGCGCGTCCTGGTGAACGATAGCTTGGCGGGCTCCAAGCAAACGATTCACAAGACTCGACTTGCCGACATTTGGAACGCCAACCAGAACGAGCTGTGGTAGTGAGGATGAAAATTTTGTCATTGGAGAAAAGTACACCTGTTTCTAAAATATATAGTAAAAATGCTTATGTATGTATTGTGTCACGAACGCCGTAGCTTTGTAAGTCGGTCTAGGTGTATGCCTATCTATCTATCTAAAAAGGTCTATCCTAAAAAAGATCGTGTCCACTTGACAGATTATCGTAGGCTGGTTGTGACGAGTGCTAAGTTTACCAGATTTTGGCTGTCTTGAAAACGGTCGGGGCTGCCTAGCAGCACGGTTAGCAGGCGCTTACCGTCGACTTCGGCATAAGTAATCAGGCATTGGCCAGCGGCTAATGTATAGCCTGTTTTTAGTCCTTTGACTCGAGAATCACGGATTAATAGTTGGTTGGTATTGGTTAGTAAATATGACTTACCGGCTTGATTCTTAATTGTCGCACTGGTAGTCTTTACAATTGATTGAATTGTTGGACTTGTGAACATTATTTGACTCAATTTAGCGAGATCGGCAGCTGATGAGACATGCCCAGGTGAGTCCAGCCCGCTGGCATTGGCATACCTCGTACGAGTCAGCCCCAGCTCTCCAGCCATCCGATTCATCTTGTCGACGAAGGCTTGTTCAGTACCGGCGTCCCAGCTCGCTAGGCCAACTGCAACGTCATTAGCTGAATAAATTAGCAGGGCTTTGAGCATATCGCCCACAGTAAACGACTCGCCTTCTTGTAGCCCTAAGCGCTGACTCTCACCGCCGACAGCAGCGACAGCCGGACCAAGCTTAATTACCTCCTGGGGCTGATGTGACTGCATAATTACATACGCGGTCATTAGCTTCGTCAGACTCGCCATTGGGATGGCCTCCTGGCTGGATTTTTCGACAATAGTTTGGCCGGTATTGAGATCTACTACCACTGCCGACTTAGCTGGGACTACAGCCCGCTCTAGAGTCCCTTTATTGAGGGCAGCCTGCGGAGCTATCTCGATACTTGACTGAGGAATAGCCACTACTGGCGAGGCACCCCCAAGCCCAGCCAAAAATAGGCTAAGTGAAAGCGCGACGCGAGCTAGCAAATCAGCCACGACTGGCCTCTTGGCGCCACTGCCTAACTGGTAAATCACCCAGTTCATACGAGCCAAGGCTCTGCCGAATGAGTCTAGAAATACGATACCCACGCAGTTCAAGACTACGCCGGATTTGTCGATTTCGACCTTCTCCAAGCACCACCTCATAGTGATGCTGCCCAGTTTTTGCTTGTGACAACTCTCGCATCAGAGCAAACTTCGTTGCAATGCCGTCGAGCACTGTCCCCGACTGTAAATCCCGAATATCGGCATCGGTTACGGCCGTCGTCGTCTCGACCCTATAGCGCTTCAGATGACCGCCACTCGGATGGGCTAGTCGCTGAGCTATCGCCCCATCGTTCGTCAGCACAACCAGACCTTCGCTAGCTTTATCGAGTCGGCCAACAATCTTATAGGTGGCATACTTAGTAGGAAGCGAAGCAAAGATTGTCGGGCTCTCTCCTTGCTGCGTGTGCGAACAAATCTCACCGACCCGCTTGTGATAGCTGATGATATCGGCGGGCTTGATTTCAGTCTGAATGAACTTATCGTCCAACCAAATCTGGGTGTCGACTTCGACTTGGGTGCCTAGTGTGGCTAGACCGCTCTCGAGGCGGACTCGGCCGGCTAAGATGATTTCATCAGCTTTGCGCCTGGCTGGTGCAACCCCAGCCATGACCAGCCACTTATTAAGCCGCATCAGATTTGACTCCAGCTGAAAGCCCCTTCACGGCAGGCAAATCAGTCAATCCATCAGCGCCAACCGTCGCTAGAAACTGACTAGTTGTGCGGTATTCAGGCTGCGTCAGCGGTGACCCAGATACGGTAGCTATCAAGCCGCGACTGAGCAATATCTTCAGACTGGCATCGCTTCCGACACCACGGACTTCGTCAATGCCAGCTTTCGCAATTGGCTGGGCGTAAGCTATCAGCGTCAGGGTCTCGAGAGCAGCCGGCGATAAAGATTGGCCATGATCAGCGAAATAGGCCTGTAACGGAACCCGCACAGCATCAACCAGCCTCAGCACATACCCCTCAGCTCCATGGCTTAGTCCCAGCCCAACCGTCTCTAATTGCTTTTGCACGGCTGGCAAAAGGGCTTTGACAGCCACAGACTCCACATCAAGAATATCAGCCAAGTTGGCTAGGCTTAAGGGTCGAGTCGACGTATTGAGTGCCGCCGCTATCAGCTGGACATCGCGCGGCACGGACTTACTGATTGGGTTGGACATGCAACACTCCTTGTTTCTCGTGTATTTCGAGACGATTGCTTTTTATGAGCTCGAGAGTCGCCAGCGTACGGGTGACCGTTTGTGACTTCGTAGTCCCCCTCAAGATTGAATCAAGTACGACCGACTCCTTAATAGTCGCGAGTAAGTGTTTGATCATCGAGGCAATATCGAGCTTAGTAATACTGACGCTGTGTCGCGGTGGCTTTTGGGTCGAACGGTGTCGGAGCATCAGTGCCTCGCCGGTTCGGGCCAGTATTTTGGCTGAAAGATTCCGCGGTGGCAAGAGCTGCCAAAAGTCGCCTGGTCCAGCGATATCTAAGTGGCTAGCAAGTGTTTTCTGCAATCGGCGCGAAGCCGCTCGTAGTACTTGCAGACGCTTTAAGCGGGCCGCTATATCCTCGAATTTGACCGCCTCCTCGATGTCTGGTTCAATAACCCGACTGAGCGCACGACTTTTGTAGACTAGGAGTTGCGTGGCGATATCGAGAAACCAGGACAGCTCTACACTAGAAACAGATTCAAGACTGGCGGTGAACGTCAGATAGTCCTGTGTCACCTGGCTAATCGACAATTCCGTAATCGGCAGCTCACGTCTCTCAATTAGGCTCAGCAACAGATCGAGTGGACCCTCGAAAGCTTCCATATTGACCGTATAGGCAGGAGCTGTCTTCGGGGCATTTTTGAGAATAACAGATGGGCTCATGATGCCTACAAGTATACCATCGGCTGGATCTGTCAGCACCTGCTTTTGGCAGGCCTTCAATCGGGCTTTTCAAAAAATAACGCGTTCTAGGCAGCAGCTGAGGCCGGTGCACCGAGCACACGCTTGACTGTGGTTACAACATCTTCCAGAGTGACTTGGCTTTTGACTAAATACTCGTCAACACCTAGAGTTTTGCCGCGTGCCTTATCAGTCTCTTCCGACAAGGCCGTCATAAGTATAACTTTTGTGTGAGCAGTCTCCGGAGTTGAGCGCAGGATATCAAGAACATCGAAGCCTGAGATGCGTGGCATCATGACATCGAGGACTATCAGATCTGGCTTTTCTTTGACGGCCATGGCCAGAGCTTCCTCGCCATTTGAAGCTACTGCTAGATCGTAATTCTCAGCTTGGAACCGTGCGAAATAAATATCTCGCAGGTTCACATCATCTTCGACTAATAGTAGCTTGGTCATCGCGGGGCTCCTCTGTGGCTTGATTGACCCTTTTTTAAAGGATCTCAACAGTTATGTGATTTTGTACAATACTTACGTTTATTTTAGCGCCAGGCGCTCACAACCGCAAGCCAGGAATGAGAGACTAGGAATTTGGCTTGATCGGGAGGGTGAAACTAAAAGTGCTGCCGCGGCCTTCGCTTGACTCGACCCAGATCCGGCCACCAAATCTCTCGACTAAGCTGCGCGCGATGTAGAGCCCTAGTCCCGTGCCACCGACATCACGGGTGAAGCTGTTATTTACCCGATAAAACTTCTGAAACAAGTGTTTTTGTTCGGCCGCGGAGATACCTATCCCCTGATCGCTGACCGAGACCGTAACGAAGCGCTTATCAGCTTTAAGGGTGATGTCAATCGTGCCTTCTCGCGTGTACTTGATAGCGTTATCGATCAAGTTGGCTAGGACTTCTCGTATCCGATCCGGATCAGCGTTTACTTGATAAACAGGCGCCACAACCAGCTCCTTACCAACCCCACCACTACCAACGTGCGTCAGCAACCGAAGATTCTTTTGTTTGGCAATAATCTCCATTTCACTGGCCACTTGAGTCACAAGCTCGGAAAAATTAAAGTCTCGTCGGTTGATGATCATACGATTGTCTTCTATCTTGGTAACCGAGAGAAGATCCTTAAATAGCTTACCCAAATGCAAGCTTGAATCGTGTGCCTTCGATATGAAGTTCTTGGCTCGATCATCGACTGTCGCCAGATTGTCGTTCATGGCCATTGATAGATACCCCTCGATTGCTGCCACCGGTGTCCTCATCTCATGACTGGCTGTCGAAATAAATTCGTTTCTCTCCCGCGCCAGTTGCTTCTGGTCGGAAATATCGTGAAAGACCGCAATCGCACCGTTGACTTGGTTACGTCCATTGAGGGTGGGGGCAATTGAAATCGAAAACGAAAGTTTTTGATTCTCCCGATTGAGCATATAGAGATTGTCAGACACCGAGGGACGCCCTGTCTTGAGAACCTGCAGAAAGGGATCGGTTGTCGCAGTCAGCTCAGCGTCATTCATATCCTTGAGCTTGTATATTAAGTTGTATTCCACCCCCAAGGCTGTTTTCTGATCCCAACCGGTAATCTCCTGCGCGGCTTCGTTAAAGATCACCACTTTTCGCTCGGTGTCGACAGCGACCACGGCATCAGCAATAGAGCTCATCATCAACTGCTGCTTCATCTCAGCACCATCCAGCTGCTTGGTCAGACTCTCTGCCACCTGCATGGTCTTGACCATCCGGTTGACACCTCGGCCAATCATGTATCCAGCCACCAAAGCTGCCACACTGGCCAGAGCCTCAACTGGGCCAGCCAGCTGTCCACCGCCGAGTCGTTGAGCAATGTACCAAGAGAAACCATAGAACCCAGCCGTCAGCCCTGCCGTGTAGTAGACCGATCGAGTGCCGGTAATGCCACTACAAACCAAGGCAATGTACCAGATTGGGTACCAGGGAGATTTTACTCCACCTGTAGCCAGCGCCACTATCAAGATTGAAATAATTGGTGGCAGAATAGCAAACTGGATCGCCAGCAGTGGACGCTGACTATGCCAACGTCGCCAAATTAGTAGATTGTATATAAGGCCAATAGCCATAATGATGGCAACTGCGATAGAATAGGTGTACGTCTGACGCACGGTTGCGAAGAGCGCAAACGAGCCGCCAGCAGCCACAAGGCCAATAACTTCACTAAAAGTACTAAGTCTGACTAACGATCGAAAGGTCTGTTCGTCGACAAACTGCTTTGCCATAACACGATTCACAACTGAAGGAGCAGCTTTCGCAGCTGGTTTTGGCACTGGAGTGGTAGCTGGGGTTGGTTTTTCAGGCATAGTTTTAAAATAAAGACTTTTTACAGATCAATTGTAGCATAAGCGAGATCCCCCATATGGCAGCAAACCCGACAGTCCGCATTAAGAAGATCCCAATATTGGCTGTCGGCGGCTTCCTCGGCGCCGGCAAGACGACCTTCGTCAACCACCTCCTGCGCGAGCCACACGGCCTCAAGATCGGTGTCGTCATTAATGACTTTGGCTCGATCAATATCGATGCCGAGTTGGTCGCTGGTAAGACCGAATCACAGCTCGAACTCTCGAACGGCTGCATTTGTTGCTCACTCGAAACGCTTGATCTCCAGGAAGCTATCGCGCAATTTGCCTACGCTGGTAGCGAAATTGATCTGATCGTCATCGAGGCCAGTGGACTGGCCGAACCGCGCGATCTCGCACTCACCCTACGGGACATGAAGGGCGTGGGCGTCAAGCTCGATGCCATAGTCACCATCCTCGACGCTGAGCATGTCATCGAAAACGCCAAAGACCACCCCAACGCCGGCGATCAGCTCATATTTACGGACTTCGTACTGATCAACAAATCCGACTTGGTTGATGCCGAAAGATTAAGAGAGATCAAGCAACTGATCGAGATTACGAACCCCCGTGCACGAGTTTTTGAGGCCGTCAAAGCGGCTGTCGATATTCGCCTGTTAACCGAGCCTGAGAGCACATGGCAGGAGCATGCTGGTGGCGCCCATCAGCATGACGAGCACGAGCATGGTCATCACGAACATCTGCACGACTCATACCAACATCTCTCCATTAAGCTAGATAAGCCACTGCACCCGATGAAATTCCAGGAGTTTGTGAATAGTCAAATCCCGCAGTCTGTCTACCGCGCCAAAGGCTTCGTCGATCTCGGTACGAAAGGGCATCAGCGCAAATACATCTTCCAACTGGTCGGTACGCGCTCTGAGCTGTATTGGGACAATTGGCAGCACGACGAGAAACGTTTGACACGGCTCGTCTTCATTGGCACTGATTTTGATAAGAATAAGCTTGAAGCCAGCTTACGGGCTTGCATTGATGATGAGCCCAGTAGTGAGCTAACGGATATTGATTTGCGACTTCCTGCACGGTGGGAAGGCTAATCTATGCTATCTTGCTATCAACAAATACGTACGTTAATACCGTAGAGCCTCCATCAGCCGGGCATAAAATCGTAGGTTATGAATGCTCGCCAGCTGCCCAGCGACAGAAATATCAGCCCGAAACAAAGTGTGAATGTAGGCTCGCGAATAGTTAGTACAAGTATGACAATCACAGTGGCTATCGAGTGGGGCGGCATCAGTTTGCAGCGCCAGATTCTTCATAGTTATCGTTTCGTAAAAATCACCTTCTAAATCAACCTCTACAGGGTCGCCTTTCCAGATGTAGAGCTTCTTGTGGCGGGCCTCACGAGTCGGAATAACCACGTCAAACAGGTCGTACCCCATCCGTACACACTGCACGATCTGCGCCGGCGTGCCGACACCCATAGCGTACTTGATAGCCTCTGCTGGAGTGTCGTCAACCACCGCCTGCAGCGTCTCAGACATCAGCTGGTTCTTGTCATTGATCGGAAATCCGCCATAGCCATAGCCATCGAAGTTAAGCTTACCCAGCTCGATCGCACAGCTGCGACGTAGCTGCCTATCTCCCCCACCCTGGACGATCCCAAACAGCAGTGGCTTGTCGGTCATATTCTCGGTAACTTTATCAAAATGCTCGCGAGCTCGCTTGGCCCACCGAATCGTCCGCTCCACGCTCTTGAGCTGCTCGGCAAGCGGCATATCCGGCTTCGTGCAGTCATCCAGAATCATAATAATATCACTGCCCAGCTTGAACTGGAAATCGATGCACGATTCGGGCGTCAGCATCAGCTTATTGCCAGCTCCGTCCTGAAATTGCACACCATCATCAGTAAATTTACCGCCCGTATTGTGCTCCCGTACCAGACTCATAGCCTGGAACCCACCGGAGTCTGTGATGATCGGCCGATTCCATCCAGTAAAAGCATGTAGGCCACCCAGCTCGTGGATGATATCTACCAAGCCGAGATTTGCTAGATGATAGGTGTTCATCACCATTCCAGGCGTCCCAGTGGCTGCCACTGCCAGTGTATCGACTGACTTAATAGTTGCCCGCGTGGCATCTGGGAAGAAGGCTGGCAGCTGGACGAGTCCGTGATTAGTTTGGAGAGTTTTCATAAGGCACTATTCTAGCTTATATCTGAATAACAGAACACCCACTTTACGACAAGTGGGTGTTCTGGAGACAATTTTTTGAAATTGGCTATTTATAGTGCGATTTGATCTGGAAAAGTATATAGAGTCCAATTGCGGTACCTACAGCAGACCAGACAATGCTCCAAATCATCACTAGTGGATTGGTGGTGATGCTATTGAGTACACCGTAGGCGAAAAAGATAATGTTAGCCCAGAATAGCAACAACCAAGCGCTCATCTGACGCTTGCGAAGACCAGGGAAAGCGATAAACTGAACTGCTATCTGTGCCATCAGTGCTAAAAATGAAAGCCAGACAAATGGTCCAGAGGCAGCCGTCACCGCGCCAGCCGTAACAACGTTTGCTATTCCTAAGAGAGTCAACAACGACAACAGAGCAAGTATCCCAAATATTGCCAGTACGAGATTTATCCACGGTAACCATTCTACGATAAGCTTGCGCCCATTCTCCGGGATCTGGAACGGTGCCTGCTTCGTAAAATATGGCTCGAGCATAGCTATGAGATCGTTCTTCTTGGGAGTATCTTTCATGAGTTTGATTCCTTGATTTATAATATGTAACCTAATAATACCTAAGTAGATTGTACGTTTATTATCGACCTACGTCACTAGCTGGGTGGGGTATATTGATTATCTCGTCACATTTTTTTAGAAAAAATTATTTACAGGCGGATGGATCGACGTATTTTCTTTCGGCCTGGCTCTTGGCGTAGGCATCATCACAGCTACTGTCAGATCGTTAGGCTTACCACGCCGACTGTAATTGGCTCGGCCTACTTTTCACATTTCTTAGGATCTAGAAATATTCGCGCGGCCTGAATCTTCGCATAAGCATCACCTCTCTTGATAGCCGCACTGTTAATGAGGAGGTTGTTTTCCCCTTCTATCTTCCAGGTACCGGATTCTCGACGCAGGACAAGCTGGATCTGAGTGGTTACGCCCGATATGAGCTGGAATGAGGGCGTGTAGTAATAAGCCGAAGTGATGGTCTTAGCCCAGCCTGCATCGTACTTCTCGAGACACTGATCCGAGCCCCAAGCGATCTGCTTGCCAGCACTCTGCGTGCTGGTGGTCGTGAATGGTGCTGCTAAATACTCAGCGTACCAGTCAGCATATCGAGCTGATTGCGGTCGATAAGTCTGCTCCGTGCGTGACAACAAATCCCAAGCAGCCGTATTGTTCCGACTTCCCAAAGCGTTGATATAAGCATCACCAACTTTCTTGATTATTAATAGGTCTTCGTATTCCTGAATGCTGTCATCGCCGCCAGTATCGCGGTACCCAATATTCTTATTGTTGTCATACGCGCCAGCCCCAAGCTTGTTAGTAGTCGGGTCTAGTTTTTTGCCATCACTAGTCACCGTTCGACCAGGATCAGGCGTAGGTGTTGGAGAAGCCGTTGAGCTGGGAGTAATGCTGACGGCTAAACTCGGCGTACTGACAGCTGGCTGACGACGCCACAGATACACTCCTCCACCAAGAGTTGCTATCAGCGCGGTGAGGCCGATACCCAACAGAATCAGCTTGCGAGCATTTTCCCTAGACACTGCGATCATCTCGGGGGTTTTTACAATTTTTTTGGCAGGCGCCGGTGGTGGCTCGGGTGGTAGCCGCTTCCTCCAATCAAGTAGCAAGTTGATTTTCGGCGCTACAAATGGAGCAGCCTTTTGTGACAGAACTGATACATCAACCTTGGGATGATGAAGCTGAGCCGGTTCTGGATACCCTCCAGCTACCGGTCTTGGAGCTGCTTCAGGTTCAGGTAATTTTGTGCGGTCACCCATATACCGTAATTATATACCAGTCACGCTTATGATACCCGCGCCGAAAGTCTTGGTCTTACTTATAGCGAACGAATGGATCTAAACTGCAATGTCAAACTGCTTGAGTTTGTTCTTGAGCCGGTCCGTACCAGCTGTCTGCAGGCGGAGAAGCTCGGCGTAGATTCCATCAGGCCTGTTCGCCAGATCGCCTGGTGAGCCCTGTTCGGCAATCTTGCCGTTCTTAAGACCGATGATCATATCGACGCCAGCAATAGTGCTCAAGCGGTGAGCGATAATAATCGTGGTTCGCCCCTTCATGAGACGCTCCAGAGCTTCTTGAACCTGGGCCTCGGACTTCGCGTCAAGCGAGCTGGTGGCTTCGTCGAGAATTAGGATCGGTGGGTTCTTGAGTAATGCGCGAGCAATGATAATGCGCTGCTTCTGACCACCCGATAGTTTGACTCCGCGCTCGCCAACTTCGGTCTTGTAGGCTTTCGGTAGCTTGGCAATAAAATCAGCCGCGTTAGCCATCCCAGCCGCTGTTTCTAGCTCGGCCGTGGTGTATTTACGACCCAGTCCATAAGCAATGTTCTCTTCGATAGACCCAGAGAAGAGCGATGGATCCTGAAAGACTATCCCAACCTGCTTACGCAGACTCCTCTGGGTGACGCCATTAATGGCAGTCCCGTCAATTGATATCACGCCACCCTGAGCCTCGTAGAATCGCACAATTAGGTTAGCTATCGTCGACTTACCTTCACCTGATTCACCAACCAAAGCAACCGTGCTGTGGGCCGGAATGGTAAAATCAACACCTTTGAGCACTTTTGCTCCCTTATCGTAGGCAAAGGTTACTTTTTCAAATGTCACCGCACCGCCTTTGATCTTGAGGGCGCGGGCAGCTTCGCCATCGGTGATAGCAGGTTTAATGTCCATTACCTTGAAGTAGTCCTTGCTATC
>Ga0105047_10003139_pt1 | contig 29255 bp, 28 predicted proteins | sample MAT04_FD_78384 | JGI IMG/M metagenome (GOLD analysis project Ga0105047, IMG submission 78384) | Freshwater microbial communities from Lake Fryxell liftoff mats and glacier meltwater in Antarctica - MAT-04 (megahit assembly) | ecosystem: Environmental > Aquatic > Freshwater > Ice > Liftoff... | reverse complement strand
TGGCGCAACATTGGCGCAGATTCGCCACAGGTAAGGCAACCATATGCAGCCATTCGTAGAAAAATCAGCATCTTTTGCCACATATAGCGTTTTTTGTCGAATCAGGCTGAGTAGTTACGACAATTGTAATAAATTCAGAAATTAAGGAAAATATAATGATAAACGAAAATCAAGTACCCCAATACCGCAAGAATAATTTTTTAAGTGTTTTAGTCAGCCTGCTCGTCGGCGGACTCGCTGGCGCTGTGACAATGCTTTTGCTGGCGCCGCAATCTGGGCGAGATACCAGAACACAACTCCAGGAAAAAGGCATCGAACTGCGTGATCGAACTACTGAAATAGTGGAAGATGCCATGGCGCAGGTACGTTTGGATAGGAACAAACTCACCATTGGTGGGCAAAAGAAAGCTAAAGAATTAATGCAGCAAGGTCAAGATTTGGTGCAAGACCTGGTGGTCGAGCAATTAGACCGTGTCTCAGATGCCGCACAAGCCGGAAAAAAGGCAATCCAAAATTCATAAAAATGATAACGGCATTCGCCGGCGTATTGTGAAGATTAAATAATTAAGTCAATATTAACTCAAAGGAGAAATAAAATGCATATGGGACAATTGAAATGGATATTGCTCGGAATATTTTTAATCATCACCGGACTCGGTCTTCTTGGAGTAGGCATGGGTGAAGTATTAAGCGTCATTGCAGGAGTCTGCGCGCTGATTGCAGGTGTTTTGTTCATCATCAACCGCTAACCTTAGTCAGGAACATAACCGCTTATCAGGGGTTGTGTTCCTGACTGGTTTTGTCTTTTATCTGTCATCCACCATCTCTAAAGCTGGATCAGGAGGTTAAAGATGTCTCTGGAAAATCTAACTGGGTGACAAGGAGAGTTTCCTTGCTCGAATTGATTATCCTGGCCTTGACCGTGCAATGGCTGCTCAGCTTCTTCGGTCAGTCACTATTTCCCGGCGTCCCGCACACCGGTGGTTTTATCTACATGCTGTCTGCCCTTATTGTTTTACTTATTATTGTGAAATTCCTGTCGCAGGTGTAGCAGCTACGCTTACCATGCCAACCCAAATAGTTTCCTTTAAACAGGAGATAAACAATGAAAGCGCTTATATACCATGCCCCGGGAAAGTGTTCTTACGAAGAAAAACCCATGCCAATCATCAGGGAAGCTGCTGACGCCATCGTCAGAATCGCCAAGACTACCGCGATGCCCTCAAAGTTTGTAAAAAGAGTGATTTCAGGAAAGCTTCAGGCGAAGCAATTGATTACTCATCACTTTACTTTGGATGAAGTGATGCAAGTCTACGACACCTTTGATAATGTAATGAAGGAAGAAGCCTTAATGGTGATCGCAACAAACAACATCATGAGTGACAAAGTTAAGTCCGACTCCTTCGCCTTTAGGATGGTGATCCTGGAAGAAAAGTCAATTGAGGAAGAGCTCATTATCAACGATAACCCTGGTGGATAAAATGAAAAATAAATTTTCCATATTCAACTCTAAGTTTTTTTATTATCTTAAACAACTATTTACCAACGAGTATCCAGACAGCAGGTCTGACGGGGAAAAACGAAAGGTTGTCGTTGAAAACAACCTGCGCTGGCAGGATGACGGTGGACCGGTCGTTGAGATTACCAGACCAATTGACCCAACAGTTGAGAATAACACTGCCCAACCGGCCGATAAGGAAACCCATGACGGAGATAAGTAATCCAATCCCCGCTTTAGGAACATTACCCAATGATTATCAAGAAATCCTTTCCTGGAAAGTGACAGGAAAACCCATCCGAGTTATCGCTTTGAATATCCTTGGGCTGATCCCTTTTGTCATCTTTGGGATGATTTTTTCCTGGTTAGCTTTCAGCCTGGGAAAGCTGCCGTCGGGAGGCAGGTTAGGATTAAGTGAGATGGGTTCGGTTCTCGCAGGGGTTCTGCTGACATTTGGTTTGCATGAGTTAACGCACGGTTTGACCATGCAGATGTTCGGAGCAAAACCCAAATACGGCATTATATGGAAAGGGCTGATGTTGTATGCCACGTCTCCCGGGTATGCCTACCGTCGAAACAATTATGTGGTCATTGCGCTTGCGCCATTTGTTTTCATAAGTATTCTGGTCGTTCTGGGAATGTGGTTCTTGCAGGGAACGTTGTGGGTAGCCATACTGGGGATATGTGGGATCGTCAATGCAAGTGGAGCGATAGGGGATATGTGGATGACAATGATCGTGCTTCGTTATGCAAACACAGCCTATGTAATAGATGAGCGCGATGGAATACGCGTGTTTTTGCCAAAACCCTAACTCGGACAAGCCGAAAAAGTTTTGCCGCAAGAACACGAAGATTTTTAACAAACTCGTTTTGACATAGATTAGTGATAAATCCAACCACAGTAAAAGGAGATAAATTTTATGTTCCCAATCGGTGATGATGATTCCTCTCGTAGAACTTTTCCGCTGGTCACGTATGCCTTGATTGTTCTAAACATCCTATTTTTTCTGGTGGAGATGAACGGCGGCGACGCATTTATTATGAAGTGGGCTTTTGTTCCCAGCCGCTTCCTTGCCAACCCCGGTGCTGATTTTCTGACACTGTTCACATCCATGTTCATGCACGCCGGGTGGGTTCATCTGGGAGGCAACATGCTTTACTTATGGATCTTCGGCGACAATGTCGAAGACCGGTTCGGGCAGGTCAAGTTTCTGGTTTTCTATTTGGTGTGCGGACTTGCGGCAACTGCGGCCCAACTGGCCTTCAGCCTTGACTCGAATATCCCAAACCTGGGCGCTTCTGGAGCAATTGCAGGTGTGCTCGGCGCTTACATCCTGCTGTTCCCAAATGCCAGAGTCAGTGTCTTGCAGGGACAGAGAGTGATCCCGGTCTCTGCGTTGATCGTGATCGGGCTTTGGTTCGTTTTGCAGCTCTTTAGCGGCATCGGCTCCATAGCCAATACTGCGGATACTGGCGGCGTGGCTTTCATGGCGCACATCGGCGGATTTGTGGCAGGCTTTGTGCTGACCTTCCTTCTCAGGGGTAACTCAAGAGCACGCTTAACTTCATAAATAGCATACTTTTTCGCCTCCCCCAAGTGGGGGAGGCGAATATTCCCCGGTTGCAGGATGCGGCCGGGGAATATTTATTATATGATTAGTCGTACGAAATCAATTTGGACTTCTGGGCAGTTGTAGTCTAATCAGCCTCATGTTGATAGCCAGCGGCAGCCTAAGAAGATTTAGCAGATATAGAAAAAGGAGTATTCCCATGTTATGGACAATTGTTGTAGTGCTTATGGTACTTTGGTTGTTTGGCCTCATCGGAGGTATCGGTGGTAATTTGGTACACATTTTGTTGGTGCTGGCAGTGATCATGATCGTAGTTAACCTGTTGGGCGGCCGCAGAGGCTGAAAAATCCGCCTGGGTTTTGCGATGTCACTATGACCGCAAAACCCAGGCGTGACCCGCTCCGTGACCAGTGCGCCAGGAAATAGTATCGGCCGACCAAGTCGTTCTGTGCTGTTGCGCTCAAGTCCCATTGTCAATCACTTCTTCTAACCAAAGTGGGAGTGAGAAGGAATAATGATTTATCCAGGAGGCAGAGATGCCAGGTAAAAAAATGAGCAAGTCTGAATTTGTAACCACCCTCGCTGAGAAAAGCGGCATAAGCAAAAAGCAAGCCACAACGGCACTTGATACGATCAACGCGATAGTGGCCGAGCAACTCAGTAAGAAAGGACCCGGCGAAATTATCATTCCGAGCCTATTGAAACTGAGTGTTGTCCTCAAGCCGGCTACTCATCAACACGAAGGCATCAACCCTTTCACCAAGGAACCGATGACCTTTAAGGCTAAGCCGGCACGCAAGGTAGTTCGGGTACGCCCTCTCAAAGCCCTCAAAGACGCAATCTAAATTCCACACATTGACTTAACAAAGCGAAACAGCGAGGACGCAATTATGACGATGGCAGACCTATCTGAGCCGGACCAACAGCCGCTGATCCAAGTTAAAGACTCTGTTATCAGCGCCAAACATTTGACGAAAAAATTTGGTGATGAGACCGTGGTAGAGGATGTCTCGTTTGACGTACCTCGCGCTTCCATCTTCGGTTTTATTGGGCCCAGTGGATCAGGGAAAACTACAACAGTCCGCTTATTGACAGGCGTCTACACGCCCACCGATGGCGAGGTGACTGTGTTCGATCACAAGCCAGCCGAGTTCAGCCAGAGTGAACGGACACGCCTTGGCTATATGCCACAACTTTTCGTGCTCTACCCCAACTTGACTGTCTGGGAAAACCTTAACTTTGCCGCTTCTCTATATGGTATGGGATTGTTCCGCGGAAAACGTTTGAAGGATGCTTTGAAATTTGTAGAGTTGTACGAGCACCGTGGCAAGTTAGCCCGCAACATCTCGGGAGGGATGCTGCGGCGTCTCAGCCTGGCGGCTACTCTGGTTCACGACCCTCAACTACTCTTTCTGGATGAACCGACCGCAGGGATTGATCCCGTCTTGAGGCGTAAGTTTTGGGATCATTTCAGGGAACTAAAAGACCAGGGGCGTACGATATTTATCACCACCCAATATGTAAGTGAAGCAGATAATTGTGACCTTGTTGGAGTACAGAACAATGGAAAATTGCTTCTGGTGGATACTCCTCAAGGTTTAAGGCATCACGCCTATGGCGGCGATATGGTCGATTTCCGTACTACAGACCCATTCGATTTTCAGGCTGAAGGGATGCTGCGTTCCCTACCGTTCGTGCGAGGTAAAACCGTCCGCACGGGTCCCAACAGCATGCGCATCATCGTAAACCAGGCCAGCACTGACACTCTCGAACTAATGGGGTGGGCACAGCAACAAAATATTCAGGTGAAGGCAGTGGAAGAATATACGCCGTCTTTTGAAGATGTCTTTGTGGAACTGGTGCGTCCGGAGGCAAGCGATGAGTAACTTTTTCCGAGGCATCATCCGCGCTTCCTCCTTCTTTCGGAAGGAAATTTTTGAGATTTTGCGCCAGCCCCGGCTGGTCGCCACCCTGGTGGTGGGACCGTTCTTAATCCTGTTCATCTTTGGAATCGGTTATCGCGACCAGTCGCGTAGCTTGCGAACACTATTTGTTATACCGCCAAACAGTCCCATCTCGGCACAGGATATCCAAAAGTACGGGAAATCTGTGGACAAGTTGATCATTTACGCCGGCGTTACCGGCGACTTGAACGAAGCTCTCAACCGGTTGCACAGGGGAGAAGTCGACCTGATCATTGCGGTGCCTGAGGATGCCGATAAAACCATCAAGGACAACCAGCAGGCCGTTTTCACGCTGTATCACCATGAGATCGATCCTGTACAGGTAAGCTACGTCAAGTATATGGGATGGCTCTACGTGAGTGAAGTCAACCGAAAGGTGATGGAGTCCTTTGCTGTGCAGGGACAGAAGGATGCGGTCGATTTGCAAACCAGCCTGCAGGAAGCCCATCAAAACGTGTCTGCCATGCGCCAAGCCGTGCAGACCGGAGATGAAGCACTTGTTCAGCAAAAACAGCAGGATTTAGCTGGCAACGTGGATGTCGTTTCCCTGGCAGTCGGTACCAGCCTGGGCTTGCTGGATAGTCTGCAGCAAACGAAGGGCTCAACCGAAGCAAACACCGGCCCGGCGCAGACTACGCTCGCTGACCTTCGCCAAAACACTGACCAACTTGGTAACAGCACAGACAACAAAGACGAACGATTGGCGCGCCTTGATAAGGTGGACAAAGATATCACCGATCTGGAAAGCAGGCTCGCAGAGTTTCAGAGCATTGATCCTGACATCATTGTCAGCCCTTTCAGCAGCGAGACGAAAAGCGTGGCGAACGTCCAACCTACCATTTCGGATTTCTTTGCTCCGGCGGTGTTGGCGCTTTTACTTCAGCACCTGGCAGTTACGTTCGCCGCCTTATCCATTGTTCGTGAGCGCAATGTGGGCACCATGGAACTCTTCCGCGTTTCGCCCCTATCGGCAGCGGAAGCATTGTTCGGTAAATACATCAGCTACATGCTGTTCGGTGGCGTGATTGCGGCCATCCTTTCCGCCCTTTTGGTATTTGCCCTGCACATGCCCATGCTGGGAAATTGGTTGTATTTCGCCTTGGTCATCGCTGCTGTGTTGTTTACCTCTTTGGGAATTGGTTTTGCCATTTCAATCATTTCACAAACCGACAGTCAGGCTGTGCAATATAGCATGATCATCCTGCTGGCCAGCGTCTTTTTCAGCGGATTCATCATGAGCCTGGATATGCTTTTGCCGTCTGTGCGAGTCGTCTCCTGGTTGTTGCCTACTACCTACGGTACGTTCCTGTTGCGCGATATTGCCCTGCGCGGGATAGATCCAAACTGGATGTCGTTGGGCGGACTGGTTACCATCGGACTGGTTCTCATGCTCATCTCCTGGCAGTTGATGCGTCGTCTGATTACATCTTCACAATGAGATTGAGCGGCAGTCATTATTGAGATCAATTCTGTATGAAAAAGGAGCAGTATCTGACTTTTTACTTAAAGGAAGTACCGCGCCGCGCTGACAAGTAAAACCGCAATAATAGGCTGAACATGACACTTCATTCACCTTCGCAACCGTATGATTGGACATTCCGGAGAGTCGTATGGGCGACTCTGGTATTTCTCTCTGTCATCTTTTGTTTCTGGCTTCTCTATCGGTTCAACCAGGTTGTTTTCATTTTATTTATTGCCATCGTGATCGGCACAGTGATCAGACCAGCCGTAACCTGGCTGTATCAGCGAGGGTTTTCCCGAACAGCGGGAGTCATTCTTATCTATCTTTTGCTGTTCCTCCTGTTGGCAGGCTTTCTGCTGTTGTTGTTTCCGTTGATCGTCGAGCAAAGTACAACGATTATCGCCGCAGTGCCGGGCTATTACCAAAGCTTTCGCGAATGGATGATCAATTTCCCCAATCCATTAATTGTTCACTTGGGTGATTTCCTGCCAGTTACGCCGCCAATCCTGAAACCCTCCACAGTGCAACAAACGGGGCAGGATGTGATGGCTTCAGCGGGGCAGGCGCTGGGCTATGTAACAGTGGCGGGGAATTTTATCTTTACAATCATCGTTGTTTTGGTATTGGCTTTTTACTGGACGCTTGATGGTCCCCGAAGCATTCAGTCATTCCTGTTGCTGATTCAACAAGACCAGCGTGAGAACCTAAGAGAATTGATCACAGCCATGGAAGCCAGGCTGGGTTTCTACATTGTAGGACAAGGCATCCTTTGCCTCATTATCGGCATCATGGCATTGATTGCCTACCTGTTAATTGGGCTGCCCAACGCATTGGTGCTGGCGCTCGTGGCGGGCATGCTCGAAGCCGTACCGATGATCGGTCCGCTGCTGGGCGCTGTTCCCGCGGCGCTGGTTGCGCTGTCCATCGGACCTGACAAGCTGGTCTGGGTCATCGTTGCAACGACCGTGATTCAGCAGTTGGAGAACAGCCTGTTGGTGCCGCGTGTGATGAGTAAAGCGGTGGGAGTCAATCCATTCGTCACACTCGTGGCAATTTTTGCCTTTAGCTCCTTCTTTGGCATAGCTGGTGCGCTGATGGCGATCCCGATGGCGGCCATTATTCAACTGGTGCTCAATCACTTTGTCTTTCATCCAGCAACTGTGGAGGCGGATATTGCAGACGGGCGCGATTATTCGAGTCGTTTGCGTTATGAAGCGCAGGATCTGGCACAGGACTTGCGCAAACAGGCGCGGCTCAAAAAAAGAGGCTCAGACTTAAGGGTCAAGCAGATCGATCAAGTAATGGATGAGATTGAGACGATCACCACTGACCTGGATGCCCTGCTTGCCCAGAGTGACAATACTTTGGATGCGCCATGATAAAGCAATTGGTGATCATTGTCACAGCGGTTATGACTACCCTGCTGGCGCTCATTGTGCTGTGGCAGTTCCGAATTGTGGTCGTTTACGTTCTGATCTCGCTTGCGCTTGCGGCAACAGTCCGTCCGTTTGTGGTGGATTGGAAGAGGCGCGGATTTGTAATGCGCCTGGTCATGATCCTCTTCTACCTGATTTGCCTGGGCAGTTTCGGTTTCCTGACCTTCGTTGTCGGTAAGTTCGCGGTTGGGGATATTCAACAGTTAGCCCAGACGCTATCTGTGCGGGGTTCCTGGATGCTGCCGCCGTGGCTGGCAGGCAGTTCGTTCGAACAGACACTGATCGGGTGGCTGCCAACGCCGGATAAACTCTTTGAAGCAGTTACCGGTGAACAGGGTCAATTTGTGCTGCCCGCTGTACTCAGTTTCACAGAGGGCATTGGCGGTATCCTGAGCGGCGTATTCCTTGTTCTATTCCTAAGCGTCTATTGGAGTAGCAATCAAATCCATTTTGAACGACTGTGGCTCTCGCTGCTTCCATCTGAACAACGTAAACAGGCGCGGGACGTTTGGCGCACGATCGAGCCTGACCTTGGCGCTTATATACGCAGTGAGATCATTCAAAGCCTGCTGGCAGGGTTACTGCTGGGCGTTGGGTATTGGCTGCTTGGTTCCCGATACGCGACACTGCTGGCGTTGATCGGCGCGCTGGCATGGCTGATCCCCGTCATGGGAGCGCCCCTCGCAATCATTTCACCGCTGTTAATTGGGCTGGTGACCAGTGTGCAGTTAAGCGTGTTGACGGTTCTCTACACACTTGTGGTCTTAATGGCCCTGCAAGTATGGGTGGAGCCGCGCCTTTTCAGACGCAATTGGGACAACCCCATCCTGACGTTGATCATCCTGCTGGCTATGGCAGATGCTTTTGGACTGGTCGGCATCCTTGTTGCGCCGCCCGTGTCTGCTGTATGCCAAGTTCTGTGGAATCTGCTGGTGAGTAACCGCCTTGCTCCCGGAGTGGCGGTTCAGATTTCTGATCTCAAAGAACGGCAGGCGCGTCTATGGGTTGCCATCAAGGAGATGGATGGGCAACCGCCGCGGTTGGTGATCAGTAGTATGGAGCGGCTGAGCGGTCTGCTTGAGAAAGCAGAACCCATTCTGCCGGTTGAGATTTCCGATCCACTCCATCCATCCCAGCCTGGCGGTTCACCCATATCGGCAAAAAACTGAACAAAGGGTTCTCCCCTGTTTGACAAGTAAAGCTGACTTTTTGGAGATTGCTTCGGGGAAAGCACCCTCTTCGCAATGACATGGTTAATTTTAGGATAGATGTTAAATATAAAAGATGGACGGTAGAGAGACAAACAGAAGATGGGCGCATTTGGTATGCTTAAATATATTGCACGACTTAGACAACAGGCTATCCGTAGCGCAGGCAGGGTCAATGAGCGGACAGGCGGCTGGTTGTGGATGTTTGGGAGCGCGGTGATGGAGACCCTCAAGCCTGAGACGGCGATCACGGCTGCGGCAATCGCCTATTTTGCGCTCTTCTCACTCTTTCCCTTGACGCTCTTGAGCATTGCGATTGCCAGTTTCAGCCTTGGACCAGCAATGGATCGGCAGCTCATCATTCAGCGGCTGGAGTTTGTCGCGCCAGCACTGGGTCAGTTGTTGGGGCAAAACATCGATGAAATCATCGATGCGCGCGGACCCGTTACCGGCGTGGCCTTGATCGGTTTGACCTGGTCTGCTTCCACCGTTTTTTTTACATTTACGAATACCTTGAATGACATCTGGGGTGTCAAACAATATCGTTCTGTCTGGAGGCGGCGCGGGCTGTCGATCCTGTTGGTTCTGATCTTCGTTGGACCGACTCTCTTCCTGGCTTCTTTTGCCGGCAGTATGATCGCCCATCTGCGCATCTTGCTGCCTGCATCCATCGTTGCAATGGAGGGCGGCGTGAGTTTGGCGGTGGCTATCGCGCTGGATGTGGCCATGTTTATGGCGCTCTACATGGGACTCCCGCATGGAGCTTCCAGTTGGCGCGAGATCTTATTTGGCGCGCTGGGGGCTGGCTTGCTGTGGGAACTTGCCAAGAAAGCCTTTCTGTCTTTTGTTTCCGGCTACATCACCGTCTCGAATCTGGTCTATGGTTCAGTGGCGGCCATTATCGCCTTTCTATTCTGGGCTTACCTGAGCGGACTTATCTTTCTCTTTGGCGCTTACCTAAGTGTTTCTTATTTTCAACTCAGACAACAGCAAAAAGAAAAAGCGGGTGAGATACCTCAGTAGATGCCATGGATGGAAGTTATGGCAAGGTTTTGTTCTCCCCCAAGTGGACTAGATCAAACACTCCCCAGCCGATGGATGCGGCTAGGGAGTGTTTTGGATATGATTAAGAAGAACAAGCTCCCATTGTGTCGTGCGGGTCGAGTTGTACCGAATAAAACTTGCTTACGACTTAAAGGAAAAAATGAAACCCTTCAAATTCTTATTAATATCCCTTTCGCTTGTGACAATTCTTTCATCCTGCAACCTGCCAACGTCAACTAAAACCATCAACCTAAATTTGGCTGGCACGGCGGCTGCAATGACCTTGCAGGTCAAGCCCACGCAGACGTTAACGGCGATCATGGTCCCGACCAATACTGTGCCGACGGTGAGCGCCACGCCAATATCCGCGCATACCCCGCCTGATGTGCCGATCTGGTCGGCCTACAATTACACCTGCAAACTTGCTGTTGGCGGCGGCGATATGACAATGAACCTTGCCTGGACTGACCGCTCCGGTAGTGAAGCGGGCTATAAAGTGTATCAAGATAAGCAGGTGATCGCGACCCTGGCGCCCAACTCCACAGTTTATGTGGATGTCGCTTTTGTCGCCACGGGAAAGACATTAAGTTATACAGTCGAGGCCTTCAACGATAATTGGCAAGTCAGCACCAGCACGATCACCTATGGCTGTCAATGATGGAAAACATCAAACGAGCCAAACCAGGAGCGAAAGGGGAAGGCGACTATTTCCGAATCGTCGTACGATCAAAGGAGGATTTCATCACGTTTCGCTACCAGGATGTAGGTGAAAAGGGACATATTCTACGTCTTGCTGGTAAAAGGAGCAGCGGTTCATGGGATACGCAAGTTTGGCTGATCAGCAAAGGCGATGCCCATCTTGAAGGCGATACATTAGTTGCCGATACCGATGATGCCAAAGGGATTATCGAAGCCCTGGGAACAAAGCCCAGGCATGTTAAGGGAGACATATTTGAGGCGAAAGACAGACCCAATGTTCCTGAGAGTAAAAAGCCGACCGATGCGCAACAAAAAGCCAGGCTCGGAAATATAAAAAAAGCCCAGCAAGCTCGTCGGAAAACCACAGCAAAAAAAGAGTAGGTCATACTGGTCGGGAAGCGCAATTTGTGACCGAGGGCATTATATATTCTCCCCCAAGTGGACGAGAGAAACACTCCCCAACCGATGGATGCGGCTGGGGAGTGTTTTGGATATGATGAGTGAATGAGCCGCGGATCTGCGGCTGGTCGTTCTTTGCGCTTCTTATGGCAGGGATGAACTTATTGTCAAACATCCCCCGTAAGGGATATGAACCCATAAAGAGGAAATCAACCATGAAGATGAAAAATGTTTTTGCTGCTGTAAATACCGGAATGATTTTATTGCTGCTGGCGGCTTGCGGCGCGCTAAAACCAACTCCCCCACCCACACAGACCCCTGTGCCTTTGCCTGTTACGGGCGTGGAATATTACTTTGTCACCAATAAACTGATGATACCGACAACGCAGGAACAGGCACAAGCGTTCGCGCTGAACATAGATGGGGATGCGCAACAGAAGCCTGACAACAAGTTTGGAGATCTGTTTATCCTGCTTACCTCTGCAGTCCAGGGGATTGAATTGCAGTCATCCCTTGATCAGGCAGTCAATGCCGGTCAGGTGGTCACGCTGCATGCCGTGAAGGCAGACGATGCCCTGAATGACCCGAGCGTTTCGTGGTCCATCTTCCAGGGACAAAAGTCGCAGACGGCACCCAACTTCGACGGTTCTGACAAGTTCGCGCTTGATTCCGCCATGCCTGTCAACTCACCGATCACTGGTTCGCTGACGAACGGTCACTTCTCAGGCGGACCGGGTACGGCGCAAGTCCAGATGTTCCTGATGGGTCAACTGGTGGATGTGAACTTGATCGGAGTACGCCTTGAATCTGACTTGAGCGCGCAGGGTTGCGTCAACGGCAAACTGGGCGGCGGCGTGACTACCGAGGAATTCCGCGGCAAGCTTCTCCCGACAATCGCAGACGGACTTAATCAAATTACCAAAGTAAATAAAACTGCGGCAAACACCCTGTTGCAAGCCTTCGACTCAGACAAGAACGGGACGATCAGCGTGCAGGAACTTGAGAGCAATCCCCTGTTGATGATCGCGATCTCTCCCGACCTGGACCTGCTTGACGCATCTGGCAATTTCAACCCGGGACAGGATGGCGTGAATGACTCGTATTCAGTGGGGCTGGGCTTTACCTGTGTCCCTGCCACCTTCACTGCGCCGCTGGAATCGGCTCCATAATCAACTATAAACGTCTCCCCCAAGTGGCGGAGATAAACACTCCCCGGCTGATGGATGCGGCTGGGGAGTGTTTATTGTATGATGAATTGTAGGACAAATCGCTGTAAAAAAGGAGATTTCAAATGTTATACACCATTATCGTAATTCTGCTCATCCTATGGTTGCTCGGCTATTTTGGACCAAATGTATTCAATGGCTTTCCGCGCGCGGGAAATGCTGTCCACACGCTGCTCGTTATCGCAGTCATTCTCATTATTTTGCGACTGTTGGGAATTGTGTAGTCTGCGTTTTGTTGAAACTAGGAGGGGAGGCCATATGAGCCTCCTCTCAATGAATAATATAAGAAAGGAGATTTTCAAATGCTGTACACTGTTGTTATAGTTCTATTAGTACTGTTTTTGATCGGCTATTTGCGATAAGTCCAGTGGCTTACAAAGTCGTCAAAATGACTAAACCAGAATTCTGATTTTTACTCGTAGTTTCTTTCAGATGGTTTAGTTATTTATGTAACAAGCGGTAAACACCATAGATTGAAGGAGAACCTCATGAAGAAGTGCAATGAAGTAATGACGAAAGACCCCGTTTGCTGTCTGCCAAATGACCTGGTGTCACAAGCAGCGAATTTGATGAAGAGCGAACACATCGGTTCGATACCTGTTATCGAAAACGAAGAGACGAAAAAACTGATCGGTATCGTCACCGACCGCGATTTGGCTTTGAAGATCGTAGCCGAAGGTCTTGACGCCAAATCCACAAAAGTGGAAACAGTCATGACGCGCAAGATGGTAACCTGTCACGGTGAAGATGACATGCAGAAAGCGCTGGATGCAATGTCTGAGAATCAAATACGACGTATTCTCATCGTGGATGACGACAACAAGGTGCTGGGAATTATTGCCCAGGCAGATGTGGCGATACGCGAGGAACACCCGAAAAAAATCGCCGCAATGGTGAAGGAAGTTTCACAAGCTAGCGGAGAGTAAGAGAGACTTTGATGCGCCGCGATTTGAACATTTCCGCTATTCTGATATTGATATTGCTAATCCTGACTGGGTGTACGGGAACGACAGGAGATTCATCTGCATTGCCAGCGCAAGAGATGCAGTTTCCCCTGGAGACACCAACACTTGTGGTCTGTGAGGGATGCGCCCAGGCAACTTTAGTAAACGCGCTGTCGCAGCAGATGAATAACGCCGATAATCAGGCAGCCGCTACCGCAGAAATTCTGCGTGCCAACGCACAGGCAACCTTCAATTCAGCCAACGCAACCTTGGGCGCTGCTCTAACCCAGGAACAAAACAACGCCAACTTTATAGCGGCTCAGATCGCGGCTACCGCCGAAATTGCGCGTGCCAACGCGCAGGCAACTGTCAACTCAGCAGGATCAACTCAGAGCGCCGCACAGACCCAGTCACAATACAATTTGCAAGGTACTCAGGCAGCAAGCACGCAGAGTGCGCAAGCCATCATTACCCAGCAAAATAAAGATGACCTCGCCGCCAGCACCCAGACGGCAATTGCCGATACCATCGCCACACAAACCCAGGTTGCAGTGGCAACATCGCAATGGTATACAGACCAGGACCGTCAGCGCGAAGAACAAAGACAGGCTCCAATTGCTTTTCTATGGATGTGGTGTCTGCCGATATTTATTATCCTGCTTGCAGGTCTGCTTCTTTGGGGCTTCTGGCGCTGGCTCAAGATTCAGCAAACCAACCAACGCATTCTCGAAAGTCCCGTTGACAAGCTGCCGGCACTCACAGCTGGAGTCCCGCATCATCGCCATGATGATCCGCCTTATGTTGATAGTGAAATTGTCGATGGCTATCAACTCACAAAACCCGACGATCAGGTGGAGCAGTGGCTTGATGAAGTCAAGGATAAACTGCGAAACAGTGAGGAAGAAGAGAAAGATGACAATACAGACAGTTGACCCGCAGCATTTCGCTCAAAAAACCCGGCAAATCAGGTCTCAGGTATCGGCAGTCCTAACCAAATGGGGATTGATGCCGCGCTTTAAACGCTGGCGATTAACACAAGACCCGGAAACCGGAATGATTGTGCTGTTTGGCGTGCTCAATAACAAATATATAGCCACGCATACCTCGATCCCATTCGGTGATTACTTTGATCCGCGCTTGTTACATGATCTGGCAAATGAACTGCAATTACAGGTAGTGTCCTGCAATAGCGACGGTCTCCGTTATGCCTTTATTTTGGATCGCGGTCTGCTCGGTGAATTACCAACGCATATAGATTTTCCCTTTATTGATAACGGAAAACTTTCAGCCAGGGTTGTTTACAGGGATAATCCGCAGCCGGTGCCAGTTCCGCCTGTGCAGGTTCTAACGGTTGAAAATCAAACGTTCGTGCGCGAGGTTGTCGGAGCTTTCTTGAAGGTCTTTGACGATATTAAAGTTAAGGACGATGCTGCCCTGCAACTCTCCGCTCAAAATCCGCCCGAGATTGTGATCATAAACGAAGGCGAATTCCGTAAACGTGTGGCGGAGCATGAAGCCAATCGTCAGAGGATTAAACGTATCGGTAAGCTGCTTGATCAGGCGGATGGGTAGTTTCTATAATGTAATATTTATCGCTTTTAGCACTACCAAGGAGAAACGACAATGAAACTAAATTTGCTCTTTATTGTTATGGACTTGCTTACCGTATTGGCTTACCCGATCGTGTTTGTGCATGGCAAGCTACGTCAGTTTTCAAAATTGAAAGAAAGTATTGCTCCGGCGAATTTATTAGCAGTTGCTTCAGTCACATCACACAGCCAATCAATTTAGAAAATTACGAACATGCGATAGAAAGGAAATAATGCGTACTCAAACAATTTTTTTCCAAGAACAGCAGGCGCTTTGCGCTTTCCCTGATCAGCGTTCGGAACTGGCTCAAGCCGTCTCAGAATTAAAACTGGGCAGTGGCTATCCCGTTATCGTGCTGATCGGCGGTGGGGTTGATGAACAACAAGCGGAGGCGACTCGGCGAGCCATCCAAACCATTTCCAGAATCGCAGAGGACATGAAGGCTATCGTCGTCTGTGGAGGAACGGACATGGGCATTATGGCTGAAATCGGACAGGCAAGACAACACAACAACTATAAATTTCCGCTGGTCGGCATAGCCCCTGAAAAGTTGGTTACTTGGACTGACGGACCGCATAGTACAAAGTTTTTATGGTGGGGGACGCAGCGCTGGCAGTTGGAGCCGCATTACACCCATTTTATCCTTGTGCCCGGCAGTCAATTTGGAGATGAGTCACCGTGGATCGTCGATACGGCAACCGTATTATCCAAAGGAAATAAGTCTGTGACGATCCTGATCAATGGCGGCGAAGTTTCGCGGAAAGATATCGAATTGAGTTTGGAGAACAGACGCCCGGTCATCGCGCTAAGTCGCACAGGGCGTCTAGCCGATGAATTATCAAGACAGCCCAATCGGGATAAATTGATTACAGTAGTCCCGGCAAATGCTGAGCAACAGATCGTTGAGGTTGTTCATACAGCACTATGGGCCGAAGACAAAAGCATGTTACCCAATTATTAAATGGAATCAATTCGATATAAATCAGGCTCATGCTTATAAAAAGCGTCAGTCGAAGAAAATATAGGTAACATAGAAAAAAGAGAATAATCTCATGTTATGGACAATTGCTGTAGTGCTCGTTTTGTTGTGGGCGTTGGGTCTCATTGGAAGTATTGGCGGCTAACCAGTTTCACTTTCGACTATTTTGATAAACAACAACTGGCACAAGTAAAACTGAAGAACTTGCTAGTATTTTGACCCAGACAATACTTGAGCCAAGAGAAAAAATATGACCCCAGTCTTCAAAGAAATACTTTTAGGCATAAAAAGAGCTGTCAGTTTGCTTAGATGGGAAGAAAGAAGGACGCTTTATATTGCCGCCTTTTTGATGCTGCTTACCGGCATCCTGACCAATGGTCCAGCCGTTATATTGGAAAAACAGGTCGATAAACTTGTCAGCGGCACCGCAATTCAATTTGATGTTGTGCTTCCTTTTGTAGTTCTACTGCTTGTCGTGATCCTGATCCGTGAAGCATTGAGCGTGATCCGAAAATACCTGATTGAAAATATCGCAGCACAGACCGATAAAGAACAAACCGCGCATGTAATTGAACGATTATTAAAGACAGACATTGGCGCGTTTCTCTATCAACAACAAATCGGTTCTTTGTACGAACACATATTTCGATCCATTGACGGATTGATCCGAAATAATAAACTAACCTTTATGGATTTTGCGCCGGTTTTTTTTACCGCGCTTGCCGCAATTGGAATTGCTTTCTTTCAGAAGCCGCTGATCGCGTCTGTAATGGTACTCGTTATCCCCACAGGCTTATATATTATTGTTAAACAAGTATCCTCCCAAAAAGGCATTCGTGTTGCTTTGTTGAGAAATAAGGAGGAGGTTGACGGCAAGGTGGTTGAATTGCTAGGGGGGATAGAGACGATCCGCGTGCTTAACACACATGATTTTGAAGTCTCTAAAGTTGAAAGGAGCACAGAGAAACGGCGCAAAATAGAAATAAGGCATCATCTTTTTATGGCTTTATTTGATGCAGCCAAGTCTCTCAACGTGGATTTTGTCCTGACCAAAGCAATTTCATAATATGGAGTACAACCTATGAAAACAAATGATAAAAACCACCGTGCCATTCTAAAGAACCTCGCTCATCGGGCAATGCTCGAGCGAGGACTGCGCCCGGATTTTTCCACCCAGGCACTCGCCGAGCTTGAGCGGATTCAAGTCCCTTCTCCAACGAATGGCGAATCAGTTCGTGACATGCGCTCCCTGCTGTGGGCATCCATTGACAATGATGACTCCCTCGACCTGGATCAACTTACCCTTGCCGAAGTGGCGTCAGGGGACAATATACAGATACTGGTTGCCATCGCCGACGTGGACTCATCCGTTAAAAAGGATTCGGCGATTGATGAACACGCGTGCAATAACACCACCTCGGTCTATACCGCAGCCGAGATATTCCCGATGCTGCCGGAAAAGGTTTCCACCGATATTACATCCTTGAACCTCAATGAAGATCGGCTTGCGATCGTTATCGAAATACTGATCGGCGTAGACGGATCTCTTCAGGATTCAAATATCTATAGGGCATGGGTATGTAATCATGCGAAGCTTGCTTATAACAGCGTGGCAGCCTGGCTAACAGAAAGCGGGGTGATACCCGAAGCGGTTGTTGCCGTAAACGGGTTGGCCGAGAATCTGCGATTGCAGGATAAGGCGGCGCAAAGCATGCAGGATTTTCGGCATAATCACGGAGCGCTTAGCCTGGAAACCATCGAAGGAAAGCCAGTGTTTGATGGCGACCAAATCCGCACGCTCGAGATAGAAGAAAAGAACCGCGCCAAAGAGATTATTGAAGATTTCATGATCGCAGCGAACGGTGTGACTGCCCGCTATCTCTCTGCAAAAAAATTCCCCTCAATCCGGCGCGTGGTGCGCATTCCCAAACGATGGGATCGGATTGTTGAAATCGCCCGGGAACACAAGGTTCAGCTTCCCGATGTCCCGGATTCAAAGGCGTTGGAGGAGTTTCTTGTCAAACAAAAAACTGCCGATCCGCTGCGCTTCCCTGACTTATCCTTGACCGTGATCAAGCTTTTGGGCGCTGGCGAATATATCGCAGAACTTCCTGATAGTGATATCCCAGGTCACTTCGGTCTAGCCGTCAAAGACTATGCCCATTCTACAGCGCCAAATCGCCGCTATCCAGACCTGCTTACCCAACGCTTGTTGAAAGCAGCATTGAAAGAGATGCCTGCGCCGTATAGCAAGCAAGAACTGGATGACCTGGCGGTTCATTGCACGAAAGCAGAGGATGCCGCGAAAAAAGTCGAACGACAAGTCGGTAAATCTGCCGCCGCGCTTCTACTCGAATCAAGAATCGGAGAGCAATTTGATTCGTTTGTCACAGGCGCTTCCGAAAAAGGGACATGGGTTCGGCTGCTCGACATCCCCGTTGAAGGAAAATTGGTCAGCGGATTTGATGGTCTGGATGTCGGTGACCAGATTCGAGTGAAGTTGACATCCGTTGACGTTGAGCAAGGATTTATTGATTTCAAGAAAGCCAGTTCATCAAAACATTGACGCCAAAGTTCATATATTCATACATTCATATTCAAAATAGATACAGGAGAAATCTCATGACCAAGCAAGCAGGTTTGTGGATCGACCATCGGAAAGCTATCGTCGTGCTTATTACCGGGGAAGGCGAAGAAACAAAGAAAATTATTTCCGGCATGGAAAAGCATGTCCGATTTGGCGGGCGCGAAGGCGGTTCAGGCGAGGATGTCTCTGACCGTCAATTTGAGAACCATCTCAACAGTTTCTATGATGAAGTTATCACAGTTATTCGTGATGCAGACTCCATCCAGATCTTTGGACCAGGTGAGGCAAAAGGCGAATTGGAAAAACGTCTTGAGAACGAAGGACTTAAGAAACACATTCTTGCCATTGAAACCGTGGACAAGATGACGGATCGCCAAATTTCAGCAAAAGTTCGGGAGCATTTTTCGACTTAATATGTGCTGGAAAAATTCATCTGGCGCACTGAAAGAGATCCGAGACTACCATATACGGTTGGATAACATCTATGCTGAAGCAGATTCTCAGCATAGATGTTACACTAAATTTACACAACAGTATTGATGAGTGAGTATTGTTAAATTTAATGAAATTGAAGGAATAAACCATGTTTGATAATATTCTCGTCCCATTGGATGGTTCGCAACTGGCAGACTGCGTTTTACCGCATGTTGTTGCCATCGCCCGTGCTTTTGATGCGGAAGTCACGCTGCTGCGCATGTTGGAAAAGAACCAGGCAGGCACATCAGCGCAATTATTTGATTTACTTAACTGGCAGATCAATAAATCAAGAGCAGACCTCTATCTGGAAAAGACAAAGGCGCGCTTTCAGGAATCAAAGATTCGGGCGCGGACGACAGTCATGGAAGGGTTGGTCGCTGATGGGATTGCGGAATACGCTCAAAGTCAGGGGATGAAATTAATTATTTTGAGTAGTCATGGCCGGAATGGTTTGACTCAATGGAGCATCAGCAGCATTACACAAAAAATCATCCTGAGCGTGCAAACCTCGCTGCTCATTGTTAGGGCACACCAATATGCAAACCACTCTGATGAATTATCGGCAAGTCCACTTTATCAGCGTATTCTGGTGCCATTGGATGGTTCCCAGCGGGCGGAAAATATTTTACCGATCATCACACAATTGGCACAGTTTCATAAGTCTCAGATTCATCTTGTGCAAGTAATACAAACACCGGAAATGGCGCGTCAAATGCCCCCGACACCCGAAGATATTGATTTATCCAGTCGTGTTGTAACCCGCAATCGGGAGGAAGCCGCGCGTTACCTCGAACAGGTGAAATCACGTTCGTATCTGGAAGGACTTGCGGTACAAACTCATCTCATTGCCAGCGATAATGCAGTTGTTGAACTGCATCAATTGGCAGAGCAGGAACATGTCGATATGGTCGCATTGAGCGCGCATGGCTACTCGGGGAATCACCAGTGGCCGTATGGCAGCATGGTCAACAATTTCGTCATGTATGGCAAGGTTCCGCTTCTGATCGTACAGGATTTACCCGGTAAACAAGATCCATTACTACCTGACCCACAATCAAATGAGCGGGCAGAGCGTTAGCCCATGCAAAACATCATTAAAATCGCTCCGCAGATTATTCCATTACTGCCAATCAACCCTGAAGTAGATGGTCGCCTGAGAGAATTTGCACACCGCGTTGCAAAAACGCACGAGGCAGTCCCGGTTTCAGCACGGCGCATGGTGGAAATATCCCATCTCGAAAAGACTGACCTGTTGGAACATCTAAAAAGCTGGGAACTGGCTTTGCGCAAGTCCAACGCGATCTTCAAATCTGTGCCTGCAAAGGATGCACCAGTTTCACGCGCGGGCGAATGGATGCTGGATAATTTTTATATCGTCAAACAGACCTTGCGCCAAATTGAAGAGGACCTGCCTACCAGTTTCCTAAACGAGTTACCCCAACTTGCAGAGACATCTCTGCAAGGACACACACGCATTTTTTCTCTGGCGCGTGAGTGGATTGGATACAGCCAGAGTCAAATTGACCTGACGCAAGCCGCTGTTTTTGTGCAGGAATATCAACAGGTTACCCCCCTGACAATTGGCGAACTTTGGGCGCTGCCGATCATGCTCCGCATCGGAATTTTGGAGCAGCTTGTCTATGCTGCCGCCGAACTGACCGGAGTGGACGTTCCAAACAGCCTGAGTGAAGTCCCGACCCAGTTTGCTTCTCTGACGCTGGCAAACGATACCATCGTTGCCAACTGTTTTCTCAGCCTGCGCCTGCTCTCTGCCACAGATTGGAAAGAATTCTTTGAGCAGACCAGCCGCGTCGAAAAAATTTTACGTAACGACCCGGCACAGATCTATGCGGATATGGATTTTGACACGCGCAACAATTATCGCAGTGTCATCGAAGAACTGGCGCGCCATTCAACTTTCAGCGAAGAGGATGTTGCACTCGCCGCAGTTGATTTTGCGCGTAATGTGGATGACACAGCCCCGAGACGCAAGGCGCACGTCGGTTTTTATTTAATTGATACGGGTCGCGCAATGCTCGAAAATAGTACCCACTATCAGCCAGGGTTGCGCGTCCGCGTGCAGCGTGCGCTGCTTGCGTTCCCGACCGCCACATATCTGGGAAGTATCATCATTCTTACCATCCTGTTTGTTTTGGGATTACTTACCTATGCAACCTTTTCGGGCGGTTCACCGATTCAACTGATCATCGTCGGCGTGCTTGGGTTTGGACTGGCTTTGGAATCTGCCATTGCCCTTGTGCATTGGAATCTGACCCATCGCATCAAACCGCAAAGCCTGCCGCGCATGAATTTTTCGGAAGGCATCCCGTCGGGCAACCGCACCATGGTGGTTGTGCCCACCCTGCTGGAAAGCGCAGAGGAACTTAATCATCTTCTGCAAGAGTTGGAACTTTATTATCTATCCAACCCCGACCCGCAGTTGACCTACGCCCTGCTGACCGATTTCGGAGATGCGCCCACAGAGGATATGCCGCAGGATGAAGAACTGCTTGCGCTGGCAAGTGCTGGCGTTGGAAATCTCAATAAAAAATACGCGCAGGCATTGCCCTTCTATTTATTCCACCGTCATCGTCAGTGGAATCCATCTGAAGGAGTTTGGATGGGCTGGGAACGTAAGCGCGGTAAACTGGCGGATTTCAATCGCCTGTTGCTCGACTTGGGCGAGACGCCGTACACGACTCAGGTTGGGGATGCAAGTATTCTATCTGACGTTAAATATGTCATCACGCTGGACGCAGATACCTCCCTGCCGCAGGGCAGCGCCAACAGGCTGATCGCCACGCTGGCGCATCCGCTTAACCATGCTGAGTTTTCCGCAGATGGACGTTCGGTTACCGCTGGTTACACTGTGCTGCAACCGCGCGTGGCGATCAAACCGACCAGCGCAAACCGTTCTCCCTTTTCGCAAATCTTTGCTGGCAACATCGGCTTTGACCTGTATTCATTCGCTGTCTCAGATGTCTATCAGGATCTTTTTGGCGAAGGCAGTTATGTTGGCAAAGGGATTTATGACGTCGCGGCTTTCGAACGCAGTCTCGCTGGTCAGGTACGCCAGAATACTTTGCTCAGCCATGACCTGTTTGAAGGGATTTATGGGCGCGCGGCATTGGTCACGGATATTGTTTTATATGAAGAATATCCGTCGCGTTATTTAGTCTATGCCCGCCGCTTGCGCCGTTGGATTCGCGGCGATTGGCAGTTACTTCCATGGTTGTTTCCCGTCGTCCAGACCCAAAGCGGTATGGCTCCCAACCGCTTATCCGTTATCAATCTCTGGAAAATTTTTGACAATCTGCGGCGCAGTCTCCTGCCAGCCACGCTATTGTTGTTACTCGCCGCTGTTTGGTTGTTCCTGCCTGGTTCGCCCTTGGTCTGGACTTTGCTGGTGCTGCTGCCATCCGCTTTACCGATTGCGGTGCAAACTGCCCAGCATGGCAGACATAACTTTAGAAAATTGACGCTCAAACAAATTTTCAAACCATCACTGCTCCCACTCACACGCTGGGCGCTTGCCATTATTTTTATGCCATACGAAGCGCTGCTGATGTTGGACGCAATCGGCACGACGATGATCCGCCTGTTGATCGCGCGCAAAAACCTGCTGCAATGGACAACGGCGGCAAATTCGGCGCGCTCGGTTGGCTTGAAACCACATCTCGAAACCTGGTTCGAGATGATGGGAGGCTTGGTATTCGCCTCAGTGCTGGGAATTTCCACCGCCGTTTTCAACCCGAGCGTACTTTGGTTTGCACTGCCTTTGCTCGTCGGATGGCTCGTCGCTCCGCAAATTGCCTTCATGATCAGCCAGCCAATAACGCATGTCACCGAGCCGCTCTCAGGGATTCAACTTAGACAAGTGCGCCGTTTGGCGCGCCGCACCTGGGCATTCTTTGAGCAGTTTGCAGGTCCCAATGACCATTGGCTGCCCCCCGATCATTTTCAAGAATCGCCGCGCGGAAGTGTGGCACATTACACCACGCCGACCAATATCGGATTATTTCTCGTGTCCACATTGTCGGCGTACGATTTGGGTTACATGGGTTTGCTTGAACTGGCTGTCCGCTTGCGCTCAACCTTTGAGAGCATGGACAAATTGGAACATTACCGCGGTCACCTGCTGAACTGGTACGACTCGCAGACAATGACGGCGCTTCCGCCGCGCTACATTTCCACGGTGGATAGCGGCAATCTGGCGGCTTCTCTGATTACGCTTAGACAGGGGTGTCTCACCCTGACAGATGCGCCACTGTTGAGCGCCAATCAATGGCAGGGTCTGCTCGTTATTTTGGATATTCTGGCAGAAGCCTTGAAGGCGTTGGAGAAAAATAATCCACATGCTTCCCTTGAATCTTTTGAAGTGGAGTTGACCAGCATTTACGAGCGCGTCAGCGCCATCCAGAACCAGCCGTCAGCATGGAAAATGACTCTCGTCTGGCTCTCAGGCGAAGGCTGGGCAAAAGTCTCGCATCGCTTGATGCAACTGCTTGATAGTCATCCAAATCTCAGCCCCGAATCCCTGACCGACCTCCAACTCTATCTCGATTTGATGCATCATCATTTGCAGGATATGCAGCGAAGTTTGGATTTGTTCGCGCCCTGGCTTAGCCGTCTGGATGCGCCTTTTTTGCAAACACCTGCTGGACAGGAATTTTGTGCCAGTCTGCCAACCGAACTGCCCACACTGGGACAGGCAGGCGCGGTATACTCGAGCATCAAAACTGCGTTGAAAAATTTCAAGACACAGGATGAGGCGGCGCGCGAGTGGTGTAAAAAATTGGACGATGATCTATCGTCGGCGCAAATGACGGTCATGCCGCTCTTGATTGGCTTTCAAGATTTGGCAAAGCAGGCGAATGCGATAGTGGCTGGCATGGATTTTCGCTTTTTGTTTAATGAGCGCCGTCAGGTATTTCACATCGGCTATAACGCCAGCGCCGAAGGGCTTGACCCAAGTTACTACGATTTGCTTGCATCCGAAGCACGGATTGCCAGCCTGATCGCGATTTCCAAAGGCGACGTGCCGCACAGTCATTGGCTGCATCTTGGGCGACCCGTGACCAAGATAGATGGCAAACAGGTGTTGCTCTCATGGAGCGGCACAATGTTTGAATATCTGATGCCGACCTTGTTTACCAAAAACTATGCGGGCACGTTTCTCTCGGATAGCTGTTACGCCGCGCTCGATGCGCAGGTGAGTTACGGGCTGGAGAAGGAAGTGCCATGGGGCATTTCGGAATCGGGATATTATGCCTTCGACCTTAATTTGAACTATCAGTATCAGGCTTTTGGCGTGCCGGTCCTCGGCTATAAACGCGACCTGCCAAATGATCTGGTTATCACGCCCTATGCCTCGCTGATCGGGCTTTCGTTGCAACCGCAGGCAGTGCTGGAAAATATGGCGCATCTCGAACAGCTCAACATGCTTGGGCGTTTTGGTTTTTACGAAGCACTTGATTATACCCAAACGCGCTTGCCAACTGGACAGGCACAAGTCGTTGTGCATTCTTACATGGCGCATCATCAAGGCATGATTCTGATGGCGGCTTGCAATTATTTACTGGATGACGTGATGGTTCAGCGTTTCCACGCCGACGAGCACATCCAGAGTATCGAACTATTGCTTCAGGAAAAAATTCCGCAGAACCCGCCGATTGAATATCCCCATCTCGATGAGCCAGCAGATATGCCTGAAGGCATACGTCTGGTCAGCAGTGAACCGTGGCGCGTGCCTGTCGATGGTCCCATTCCACAGGCGCATGTCCTTTCGCAAGGCGACACCAGTGTCATGATCACCAGCGCAGGTGGCGGATATAGTCAGTGGCGTGAGTTTGCGTTGACGCGCTGGCAAGCTGATACCAGTCTCGACCAATGGGGCACATGGATTTATATGCAAGACCGCGAGAGCGGAGCGCTCTGGTCTGCCACCTGCCAGCCCATCGGAGGCGCGCCAGATAACCAGGAAGTGTTGTTTTATCCGCATAAAGTTGAGTTTCAACGTTCGGAAAATGGAATTTCCTTGCGTACGGGAGTCACCGTCAGCACGGATGGCGTTGAGATTCGCCGCGTGAACATCCTGAATGATAGTGACCGCCCTCGACGGTTAAAGTTGACCAGTTATGGTGAAGTGGTGCTGGCAGCGCAAGCCGCCGACCGTCGTCACCCCGCCTTCAACAAACTTTTTATCGAGAGCGAATATCTCCCCCAGGAAAATGCGCTTCTGTTTCAACGCCGACCGCGCTCTGCAGATGAAAAACCTGTTGTGCTGATCCATGCGTTGATTATCGAAGCCTGGCGCAAAGTGACTGGTGACCACGAAACTGACCGAGCAAAATTTCTCGGCAGGTCGCAGACGATGCACACGCCGCTGGCGTTGCAAAACGCCAATCGTCATCTCAGCGGAACGGTTGGCCCCGGGCAGAAACCGGGACTATCTCGCGGAACTCTGGACCCGATCTTCTCGCTGGCGCAGGAAATTGACCTGAATCCACATGCGAAAACTCGAGTCACTTTCATCACTCTGGCGGCGTCCTCCCGTGCCGAAGCGCTGGAAAAGCTGTCCCGTTATCAGTCAGGTCAAGCTGTATATCGCGCCTTTGACGATGTCCGCGCCCGCAATGAACGCGATCTGAACGAGCTTGGGTTGAACGCTTACGCCATCGAAAACATCCAGCGCATTTTGTCCGCATTGCTTTACCCCACAGGAGCATTACGCGCCGCGCCGCATATTCTGGCACAAAACGAAACGGGGCAATCCGGATTATGGGCATTCGGCATCTCTGGCGACTACCCCATTTTGCTGGTGCGCGTCCATGATGGTGAATCATCTTTGCTGCGGGAATCCCTGCAAGCCTTCATTTATTGGCATAAACTTCACGTCACGGTTAACCTGGTCATCTTGAATGATCAGGATACTGGCTACGCGCTAGATTTACATAACGCTATTTACCGCCAGATTCGGCGCATGGGTATAGAAGACTCGCTGAACCAACGCGATGGAATTTTTGTGCTACGTACCGACCAACTTCATCCCGCCAATAAAATTCTGTTTGAAACTGTGGCGGGCGTTATTTTGGATGAAAAAAACGGGACGCTTGCCGATCATACCCTGCGATTAACCATCCAGCCGACCCGCCTGCCGCAGTTCACCGCGTCCCTCTCCCCGACGCTTGATCCTGAACCGACAGATTCGATCACCCTGCCAAACCTGCAAATGGATAACGGTCTCGGCGGATTCAGCCGCGATGGCAAGGAGTACGTCATTCATCTTAAGCCTGGACAGCATACGCCGCATCCGTGGGTCAACATCATTGCCAACCCGCAATTTGGCTTTCTGGTTTCAGAAGCAGGGCTTGGCTCCACTTGGGCAGAGAACAGCGGCGAGAACCGCCTGACTCCCTGGCGCAACGACCCCGTCACCGATATGCCGGGTGAAGCGCTTTATATTCGAGATGAAGAAACCGGGCAAGTCTGGAGTCCCACGCCGATGCCCGCTGGCGCAGATACCGCGCATGTGATTCGTCACGGAGCAGGCTATTCGATTTTCGAGAGTCAGAGTCACGGCTTGAACCAGAAATTGCGATTGTTCGCCGCGCCCGATGCGCCGGTCAAAATTGCACACTTGCGTTTGCAAAATCTATGGGACCGTGCGCGCCGTGTCACCGTCACCTACTATGCCGAATGGGTGCTCGGCACAACGCGTGACACTCATCAAGCCCACGTCATGCCGGAATTCGAACCTGATAAATACGCGTTGCTCGCCACCAATCACTTCAACAGTGAGTTTGGCGAACGAGTGGCTTTTCTTGCCGCGAATAAACAACCGCATGGCGTAACGGCAAACCGCACAGAGTTTCTAGGACGCATGGGAAGTCTGCGCGCGCCGGCGGCTCTCCGTCGCATTGGATTGGATAGCGCGGTGAATGCCGGACTGGACCCGTGCGCGGTCATCCAATTGCATGTTGATCTTGCACCCAATGCAACTGAAGAAGTATTCTTCTTAATGGGTGAAGGAAAAGATCGGGATGAAAGCCTTAAGCTGATCGAACAGATTCAGACACAGGCGCAGGTCGAAGCGATCTGGCAATCCGTCCAACATCACTGGGATGAAATCCTAAACACCATTACAGTTGAGACGCCCGACCCAGCCATGGATTTAATACTCAACCGCTGGCTACTCTATCAAACATTGGCTTGTCGTCTGTGGGGGCGCACAGCGCTGTATCAATCCAGCGGAGCGTTTGGGTTCCGCGACCAGCTTCAAGATGTGCTGGCACTGTTGCATACCCGCCCGGATATTACCCGCGCGCAAATTCTGGAAGCGGCGCGGCACCAATTCGAGGCGGGCGATGTGCTCCACTGGTGGAATCCACCTGCGGGACGCGGGGTGCGCACGCGTTTTTCAGATGACCTGCTCTGGCTGCCGTATGTCACCGCTGAGTATGTTTCTGCCACCGGCGACACGTCCATTTTGAATGAGCAAATCCCGTTCTTAAAAGGCGAAGCACTCAAGCCCGATGAAATGGAACGCTATACCCATTTTGAAACAACGGACAAGGCGAGTTCGCTTTACGAACACTGTCGCCACGCACTTGAAAAAGGCGCAACAAAGGGAGCGCATGGATTGCCGCTGATGGGCGGAGGTGATTGGAACGATGGAATGAACCACGTCGGCATGGATGGACGCGGCGAGAGCATCTGGCTCGGCTGGTTCCTGAACGCAACACTCAAGCATTTTGCGCCGCTGGCAACGCTGATGGCGGACGACCCCACGCCATACCTGCAACGTGCCGAAGAGTACTCCCGCGCGCTTGAAGCGAATGCCTGGGATGACAATTGGTATCTGCGCGCCTACTATGACAATGGCTCACTGTTGGGATCGCACAAAAACAACGAATGCCAGATCGATTCAATTGCCCAATCGTGGGCAGTTTTATCAGGTGCGGCAAATACGGCACGCGCGGCGCAGGCAATGGATTCTGTTAACAAGCGGCTGGTAATGCCAACAGAACAGATGATCCTGCTGTTTACTCCGCCCTTCGACAAGTCGGTGCGTGACCCCGGTTACATCAAAGGCTATCTGCCCGGCGTGCGCGAAAATGGCGGGCAATACACCCATGCGGCAATTTGGACTGCCTGGGCATTTGCCAAACTCGGGCAGGGAAACCGTGCCTCAGAGTTATTCCGCATGTTGAATCCCATCAATCATGCCGATACACCTGAAAAAACGGCACGCTACAAAGTGGAGCCATACGTGATCGCCGCCGACATTTACAGCGTTCCCCCGCACACCGGCAAAGGCGGTTGGACATGGTACACCGGCTCTGCCAGTTGGATGTATCGCCTCGGCATTGAAGCCATTTTGGGCATCAGCAGGGTCGGCAATTTGCTTAATATAAATCCATGCATCCCTAGTCATTGGCCGGGATTTAAAGTGGATTACCGTTTTGGAGCCACCCACTACAAGATCAATGTGGAGAATCCGAGCCATGTTAACCGAGGCGTCACGCAAATTCTATTAGATGGAAACCCACTGACTGGCGGTCTTATTCCGCTGACGGATGATGGTCAACTGCACGAGGTGCAGGTTGTAATGGGATGAATGTGCATAACTACCAAGGACCTTTGGAACGGGCAGATACCTGGTGACGTATGCATTCGAAGACGATCCCAAGGTGCCGGATGGAAATATCAAGACGCTGATAACCTTATCCCAGTCATACAATGGCAGTGTCTCCATTTCACCTGATGGCGCGTGGATTGCCTACGCTGATAAAGTGATTGGAAAAATGTACCCTGGAATTTTCGTCTCGCGGCTGGACGGCTCGGAGAAAAAGTTACTCATGCAACTGGAAGGCTGGGTAACAGTGGTTTCCGCCTGGAGCGCAGATCGCAAATGGCTGACGATCAATGTGACAGATACGGAGCAATTCCAGCCGATCACTGTTCCTGCGCTGGTGAATGTGGATGCCTGTCAGGTTGTTCCGTTGATGGATTTGAATGGTGAGATCGTGGAATGGGTAAAATAACAAGTGGTGATAGGTAAACGTTGCAATGCTTGATTTTGACATATTGGCATGGCTCATTGGTATTTTGATACTCGTCCTTTTGCTTTCCATTCTGTGGAAACAAAAGCGCACTCTCTCGCACCTTA
>Ga0105047_10003131_pt1 | contig 29301 bp, 20 predicted proteins | sample MAT04_FD_78384 | JGI IMG/M metagenome (GOLD analysis project Ga0105047, IMG submission 78384) | Freshwater microbial communities from Lake Fryxell liftoff mats and glacier meltwater in Antarctica - MAT-04 (megahit assembly) | ecosystem: Environmental > Aquatic > Freshwater > Ice > Liftoff... | reverse complement strand
GCTACTGCGATGATCTGGTGGATGTGATCATGCGGATGATGAACGGCCCGGATGACTTCATTGGCCCGGTGAACATCGGCAACCCGCACGAGTTTACGATCAAGGAACTGGCGGAACTGGTGCTGGAGATTTCTGGCAGCAAGGGCAAGCTCATTCGCAAGCCGATGCCGGAAGATGACCCCAGCCAGCGCAAGCCGGATATTTCGCTGGCCAAGGCGAAGCTGGGCTGGGAGCCGAAGATTCAGCTTCGCGAGGGCCTGGCGAAGACGATCGCGCACTTCCGTGATGTGGTGCTGCCGAAGATCGGTGAGTATCGGGCACCGACGCCGAACTTCTGAGTTGACGGCGGCGGGAGCGCGGGGCGGACGGCCTGCGGTTCGCCGCATCAAGAAATCAGACTGAACCGCTAATCAATCGCCAAGGGCGATGGTGTGCACGCGCTCATGGCGGGCACCTTGGTGCGAGAGCACGCTGGCGACGAGCGCGACTTCGCTGACGATGAAGGGCGTCTCGTCGATCGGTACGTCGATGCGACCGGCGCGGGATTCGCCGGGAGTGGCGTGCTGGGGGAATCGGCGGAGGGTGAGGTGCGGAGCGAAGCGGTCGGACTTGCGTTTGTCTTTGGTGAGGCGGGCGGCGAGGCGTTTGTGGAGTTCCATGACGGGCGAGGGCGCATCGGTGAAGGCGGCGAGGAGGCGGGCGGGGGCATCGTCTGGCGGGAGGGGGACGGTGCAGAGGCGGAGAGGCGTGAGGGCGAACGGGGCGATGCCGGCGCAGGCGCGCTCGACGGACTCGGTGACTGAGCGCAGGTCGCGAGCGGTTGTTTCGCCGATGAAGGCGAGGGTTAGGTGGATGTGATCGGCGGCGACGATGCGGTGTGAGGGTACGGAAATGAGCGCGGCGGCGGCGTGCGAGAGGAGGCGCTCGGCGACGAGGGGCGGGGGATAGATGGCGACGAAGAGGCGGAGGGGATGAGAGCGGGAGCGCACGGGGAACGGTACCGCGGGAATTGAAGCGGCGGTTCGCGGCGCGCAGGCCGTGGACCTTCACCGATTTGGCCGGCTTACTTCACCGGGTTTGACACCGTGAAGCGATAGGTGCCCGACTGCGCGTCCATTCGCACGACGTTGGCTTCGAGCGATGGGTCGGCAGCGAGGATTCGCAGGCCCTGCACGCCGCCGTCGGCGACGCGGCGGCCACTCTCGAAGAGTGACTGGCCGGGAGCGACGGAAAGTCGGATTTCGCCTGTGACATTGGGCGGGATCGTGATTTCGTAGGTGGTTGCGTCGTCAGCCCGCGCCCACTGACTGGCGATGGTGCCGGCGATGGAGTCATACGTGGCCTTCGCGCTCGTCAGGCTGCCCGGACCGGGAGTCGGCGCGATGAGGACGCGGGTGTAGCCGGGGGCGAGGGGGCTGATGCCGGCGACGTGGCGATAGAGATAATCGCCGACTGATCCGAAGGCGTAATGGTTGAAGGAGTTCATGCCCACGTCGGAGAAGCCACGCTCGGGGGTCCAGCCGTCCCAGCGTTCCCACATGGTGGTGGCGCCGAGTTTCACTTGGTAGAGCCAGGAGGGATAGTCCTCGTTGAGGAGGACGCGGTTGGCACCGGCGCGGCAGGTTTCACCGCCGGCGATGTAGAGCGCGGGCAGCAGGCGGGGCGTGCCGATGAATCCGGTGGCGAGGTGCCAGTTTTTCTTCTCAAGCGTGGAAGCGAAGTGAGCCGCGGCTTGAGCGTGAAGCGCCTCAGGAATGAGGCCGTTTGTGAAGGCGAGGGCGTAGCCGGTCTGGCCGCTTTCTTTGAGGGAGCCGTCGGCATTGAGGAAGCGGGTGCGGAAGGCGTCAACGGTGAATCGATGCCCGGCAGCGAAGCGGTCGGCATCGGCGGTCTCGCCGATGACGCGGGCCATCTCGCTCATGATGCTGAGGAGATTGGCGCGGTAGGCGGTGTCGATGAGGTCGCTGGACGTCGGATCATTGAGGTTGAGCCAGTCACCGAAGCCGCCGACCTTGGCGATGCCGTTGGTGGTCTTGCTGTCGAGCCAGACCATGTAGCGGGACATGGGTTCGTAGTTGTCGGCGATGATGCGTTTGTCGCCGTAGGTGATGTACATGGAGTGGGTGCAGACGATGGCGGCATCGCCCCAGGCAGTGGAACCGCCGCGCTGATCGACCTTGGGGGCGACGTGGGCGAAGGTGCCGTCTTCGTATTGCGAGTCATGATTGAGGGTCTTGAGCCAGCGCGACATGAAGGAGGCGATGTCGAAGGTGTAGGCGGCGGTGTTGATGAAGAACTGAGCATCACCGGTCCAGCCGAGGCGCTCATCGCGCTGGGGGCAATCGGTGGGGACTTCGAGATAGTTGCCCTTCTGGCCCCAGATGATGTTGTGAACAAGTTGGTTGACGAGCGGGCTGGAGCAGGAGAAGGTGCCGGCGGGCATCATGGCGGTGTGGGTGACGATGCCGGTGACCATCGAGGCCTCGGGCTTGGAAGTCAGGCCGGTGATCTCGACGTATTGGAAGCCGTGGAAGGTGAATGGGGGCTCGAGTGTTTCGGGGCCGCCCTTGAGGGTGTAGAAGTCGGTGGCGGTGGCGCCGCGGAGGTTGGAGGTGTACATCGTGCCGTCGGGGTTGAGCATTTCGGCGTGGCGCACGACGAGGCGCTGGCCGGGCGTGCCGTTCACTTTGAGGCGGGCCCAGCCGACCATGTTCTGGCCGAGGTTGAAGACGTAGCGTCCGGGGCGAGGCTCACTGACGGTTTTGGCGGCGAGCGCTTCGAAGCGGCGGACGGGCTCGCCGGGCTGGGGTTCGATGACGAACGGCTTAGCAGGTGGGCGGGCGGGCTCGCCGAAAACGGCCTTGATGATGGTGACCGGACCCAGATGATTGGGGCCGGGGAGTTGCAGCCTCTGGTTCTCGTTGATAGTCGTTTGGCCTTGCCCGCCTCCGACTGAATACACAACATGGAGCGTCTTGACGACGCCGTAGGCCGGATCGCCGAGCGTTGCTGGACTCACGAGCATGTCAATGCGGCCGTCTTGAGCGGCGTTGGCAACCTTGGCGGTCACATCTGCTTCGCGGCGGCTTTGTGCTTGGGCGAGGCCGGTTTGGACGGGGATCCAGTTGGCCTTGGCGGCAGCACCGGTGAGTTGCGGCTGGTCCCAGCCGGGAATTTCGAGGCGGGAGTCATAGTCGGTGCCGAGATACAGGTCCGCGTGTCGGATGGGGCCGAAGGCGGCGGTCCAGGTTGAGTCGCTGGCGATGGTTTGGCGGGAGCCGTCGGTGTATTCAATTTCAAGCTGGCCCATGAAGCGGGCGGGGCCGTCGTAAAAACGGCGGCGGCCGGTGAAGCTCATGAGGCTGGCGTACCAGCCATCGCCGAGGATCGCGCCGATGCAGTTGGTGCCCGGGCGGACCATGGAGGTGACGTCGTAGGTCTGGTGGTAGACACGTTTGTTGTATTCGGTCCAGCCGGGGGTGAACTCATCGGAGGCGATGCGAAGTCCGTTGAGTGAGCACTGATAGACACCCAGCGCGGTGGCGAAGAGCGTGGCGCGGGCAATGGGTTTGCCTTGGGTGACGGTGAACGTCTTGCGGAGATACGGGGCAGGGGGCATGAAGTGCTCGGTGTTGCGCGAGCCGCCCCACGGCTGGGCGCGGGACTCTTCGACTTGCTTCCAAGCGGAGTCGTTGAGGCCGACGCGGTCCCAGCCTTCGACCGCGACTTCGGAGAGTTTCCAGGACTTGTCAATGAGGAAGCGCTGCTGGCGGCCGCCCGCGAAGGTGACCACGAGCATGCCGGTGACGGCGGGGTTGAAGCCGTCGGCGTGTTCGACACGGAAGCCGACGGCGTTGCGGCCGGGTTTGAGGGAGGCGGCGACATCGATTGCGCGGCTGAAATCCCAGCGGGCGAGTTCGGCGGCGGGCTGGCCGTTGACGCTGAGCTGGGCGATCTGGTCAACCGTGGCGGCGAGCCAAGCGCTTTCGATGGTGTCGGCACCGAGGTCAAACTCAGAGCGGAAGAAGGCGACGCGCTCTTGACGCATGGGGGGGCCGGGGAGACGGATCCAGGGGAGGTTGCGGAGGTCGGTACGGACTTGCGCCGTGAGTGGCGCGGCGGGGGCGACGTCGAGGCCGATCCACTCGGCCTTCCACCCGGACGGGTCGATGATGCCAACTGTGAAGCTCGCGGGGTCGCTCCAGCCGCAGTCGCGGCCGTTCTCGTCCCAGATTTGCACCTTCCACCACACGCGGGTGCGGGAAGACAGGAATGTGCCGCGGTAATCGATCTGGCTGGTGGCACGACCGGCATCGCCGTGGACCGTGCCGGTATCCCAGAGTAACTGGTTGGGCTTAGAAGTGGGTGTCAGGGCATCACGCGATTCGGCGGCGATGATGCGATAGGCCGACTGGCCGATGCCGCGGGCGGAGGGGTCATTGGCGGCGAGTCGCCAAGAGAAGCGGGGCGTGGTGGTGGCGATGCCGCGGGGCTCGACGCGGTACTCGCATTCGAGGCGCTCGGCCAGAAGTGGAGCGCCGATGCGTGAGCCCTCCATGCAGCCGGCGAGGCCGAGGGCGAAGAGGGCGGAGACGATCAGGAGCGCGAGCGGAGCGATGCACTTTGAAAGCATGGGAGGCATTGTCGCAGAAACGGGGCGTCGCTGCCAGCGGGAAAAGGGGAGATGAAATTGCGGAAGGGGAGTGTGGCGAGGAGACGGCGCGGTCCATCGGCGGGCGATTTCCGCTATCTTGTGTGGCGTGCCAAGCCGAATCACCATATTGCCGAGCAGCGTGATGAGGAGCCGGGCGTTTGCGCTGGCGGTGGCGATTGTGCTTTCGACGCTCGGGGTGAGTTTGGTGAATCCGGGGTTTTTGTCGCCGGCGAGCTTAGTCGGGCTGCTCTCGTCGATGGCACCGATCGTGATCGTGGCGATCGGGCTGGCGCTGGTGGTGATCTGCGGGGAGATTGATATATCGGTGGGGACGATGTTTGGGACGCTGGCGGCGGTGCTGGCGGTGCTGGCTTCGCCGTCGCACGCGGGGCTGCCGGCGTGGGCGGCGGTGGGGATTGTGATCGGCGGGGGCGCGGCGGCGGGGTTTGTGAATGGGGCGCTCACGGTGTGGGGGCGGGTGCCGTCGATCGTGGCGACGCTTGGGACGATGTCGATTTTTCGGGGGGTGACGGAGTTCATTCTGGGCGGCAACTGGGTGACGGATTTGCCGGCGGATTTGCGGTATTTAGGGACGGGCGCAGTGGTGGGCGTGCCGATTTGTGTGTGGGTGGCGACGGTGGTGGCGCTGGCGGGTGTGGTGCTGTCGCGGCGCTCGCGGGTGGGAGTCCGGCTGTTTGCGGTGGGCGACCATGCGGAGGCGGCGCGGATGTCGCGGGTGGGTGTGAACACGACGAAACTCATGGCGTTCACGCTGTGCGGGATGCTGGTGGGTGTGGCGGTGGCGGTGGGCGTGCCGCGTCTATCGGTGGTGGAGGCGGGGCTGGGGGTGGGGATGGAGCTGGCGGCGGTGACGGCGATTGTGGTGGGCGGGGTGTCGATTCGGGGCGGGGTGGGATCGCTCGCGGGCGTGGCGCTGGCGGCGGTGATGCTGGGGATGCTGCGGTCGATGCTGGTGTTTTTGAAACTGGGGGAGGCGGCGACGTTCTGGGAGCAGGCGATTCAAGGGGTGTGCATTCTGGCGGCGGTGCTGTATGACCGCGGGGGAGTGAGGGGGGCGGATGCGCCGCTGGCGGGATCGGCCCGGACGAACCCGCTGCCGATTGCGGGCGTGCTGGCGATGGTGCTGATGATTGCGTGGTGGATGGCACCGGAGTTTGTTGAGGGCGGCGCCCAGGCGTCGCTGCTGCCGCAGGTGGCGGAGGTGGCGCTGCTGGCGGTGCCGATGGCGCTGGTGATTTTGGCTGGGGGAATAGATCTTTCGGTTGGGGCCTCGATGGCGCTGGCGGCGGTGTTTGCGGGGATGGCGTTTGAGCGCGGCGCGCCGCCTGTGGTGGCGGCGAGCGTGGCGGTGGTGACTGGGTGTGCGTGCGGGATGGTGAACGGGTTCTTTGTAACGCGGGCGCGGATTCATCCGCTGGTGGTGACGCTGGCGACGATGGCGTTGTTTCGCGGGCTGGCGGAGGGGTTCAGCGCGGCGCGAGCGATCTCGGGGTTTACGCAAGGGTGGACGGCGCTGGGGACGGCGCGGGTGCTGGGGGTGCCGGTTGTGCTGATGCCGGCGTTGGTGGCGGCCGCTGTGGCGGCGGTGTTTTTGGCGAAGTCGACGTGGGGGTTTGCGCTGCGGGCGACGGGGGTGAGTGAGAGGGCGGCACGGTACTGCGCGCTGCCGGTCGATGGGCTGAAGTTTCTGGCGTATTCACTCTCGGGCGGTGCGGCGGGTGTGGCGGCGTGCTTGTTCATTGCGCGGCGGAACACGGCGAAGGCGGACATCGGGTTGGGAATTGAGCTGGATGTGATCACGGCGTGTTTGCTGGGGGGGATCAGCCTGACGGGGGGGCGGGGCGGGATTGTGGGGGTGGTGCTGGGGGTGGCGTTGATCCATGAGATTCGGCAGTTTGTGGCATGGCGCTGGTACCATGATGAGCTCATTCACATCGTGCTGGGCGTGCTGCTGATTGGCAGTGTGATGCTGGCGACGTTTGTTCGCAGCAGATTGGCTCGTGGGCCGGTTCGCGTGCCGATGGTCCCGAAAGTTACTGATTGACTGATTGGCTGGCTGGCCTTGGGAGTTGTGCAGAATGATCTTGAACATGACACGGCGGTTTTTTATTGGCGCGACGGTGGGGATCATGGCCTCGCTAACTGGGAGTTTGAGCGGGTGCGATCAGAAGACGCCGGCAACTTCCAAGGGCGGAACCGGCGCCGAGAGCACGACTGCGAGCGGCGGCGAGACCACCAAGCGGCTGCGGATCGCGATGCTGCCCAAGAAGAAGGGCGTGCCGTACTTCACGTCGTGCTCCAAGGGGGCAGAGGAAGCGGCGAAGGAGTTGAATATTGAGCTGATCTATGACGGGCCGACGGACGGCTCGCCGGAGAAGGCGGCATCGATGATCGAACGGTGGACGGCGCAGGGTGTGGATGTGATTGCGGTGAGCCCGAATGACCCCAAGGTGCTGGCGCCGGCGATGCGGGCGGCGCGGGCCAAGGGGATCAAGGTCATTACGTGGGATGCCGACGGGGATACGGACTGCCGCGAGTTCATGGTGAATCAGGCGACGTCAAAGGACATTGGGTTTGCGCTGGTGGACACGCTGGTGAAGGACATCGGGCGGGGCGTGGGAAAATATGAAGAGGGTGATGTGGCGATCGTGACGGCGACGCTGACGGCGGCGAATCAGAATGAATGGATCGGGTTCATGAAGGAACGGCTCAAGGATCATCCCAAGCTGCACTTGGTGGAGATCAAGCCCTCGAACGAGGACCAGCGGATGGCGTTTCAGGTGACGACGGACCTCATCAGCGCGTATCCGAAGCTGCGGGGCATTTGGGGGATCAGCAGCGTTTCGTTCCCGGCTGCGGCGGAGGCGATCAAGCAATCGAGCAAGAAGGGACAGATCTTTGTGACGGGGCTCTCGACACCCAACGACATGAAGCCCGCGGTGAAGGAAGGGCATGTTGAGTCGGTGATTCTGTGGAACACGGTGGACCTTGGGTACCTGACGATTCAGGCGGCGCATGCGCTGGCCAAGGGGGAGTTGAAGGCCGGGGCGACGACGATGAAGGCCGGGCGGCTGGGTGAGAAGAAGATCGACGGCGATAAGATTTTGCTGGGCGACATTCTGGTGTTCACCAAAGACAACATCGACAACTTTGATTTTTGAGGGTCCGCTTATGCCGTCCGCCATGCCTGATCGATTCGCCAATGGCCTGACGCAGGCCGATCTTGCTGCGCGTCTGGATCGCTTTGCGATTGAGACGCCCTCATGGGGATATGCCGACACAGGCACGCGGTTTGGGAAGTTCATGCAGGCCGCGGCGGCTTCGACTATTGAGGAGAAGTTTGCGGATGCGGGGCAGGTGCATCGGTTCACTGGATGTTGCCCGACGGTGGCGCTGCATGTGCTGTGGGATTTTGCGCACGACGAGCGGGGGAACTTGGTTGGCGGGGCGGGTGAGGCTGCGGCGAAAGTGAGCGCGGCGGCCAAGACGTGCGGGGTGCGCGTTGGATCAATCAATCCAAACACGTTTCAGGACCAGCGGTATAAGCTGGGGTCGGTGACGAATGTTGACCCGGCGGTGCGACGGGTTGCGATCGAGCATCTGCTGTCGAGCGTGAAGTTGGCGCAGGCGACGGGGTCAACGCTGCTGAGTTTGTGGTTTGCTGATGGCACGAACTATCCGGGTCAGGGGCACATTCGCGAGCGGAAGCGGTGGATGCACGAGGCGCTGGGCGAGGTGCACGAGGCACTGGCGCCGGGCATGAAGATGCTGGTGGAGTACAAGCCCTTTGAGCCGGCGTTTTATCACACGGATATTGCCGATTGGGGCATGGCGGCGGCGTTTGCGCGGGCGGCCGGGGCGCGGGCGAGTGTGCTTATTGATACCGGGCATCATCTTCAGGGGACGAACATCGAGCAGCTTGTGGCGTTCCTTATCGACGAGGAACTGCTGGGCGGGTTTCACTTTAATGACCGCAAGTATGCCGATGATGATCTGACGATGGGCTCGATCGATCCGTATCAACTTTTTCGGATCTTTGCGGAGATCGTGATGGCGGAGCGCGAGCTGGGGGCGGATCTGCCGATTGCGTACATGATTGATCAGTCGCACAACATCAAGCCCAAGATCGAGGCGATGATTCAGACGGTGATGACGGCGCAGGAGTTTTTCTGCAAGGCGATGCTGGTGGACTTTGCAGCGGCGCAGAACGCGCGGCGGAAGAACGATGTGGTGATGGCGGAGGCGGCATGGCGGGATGCGTTTGCGACCGATGTTCGGCCGTTTCTTGGGGAGTATCGGTGCGGCAAGGGGCTGCCTGCCGACCCGCTGCTGGCGCACCGCGGGAGCGGGTATGAAACGAAGGCCGCGGCGGAGCGGGGGGGACGGGGCGGAAGGGCAGGCGGCACCGGTTCGTATGCATGAGCGATCGGGCGTGCGAGAAGCGCGTTACCCTCCGGCATGGTCATTTGCGAAGAGGCACCGATTGACGTGAGCACCCCCACCGGCCCGATGCGGTGCGCCATCTACAAGCCGACGGCGGCGGGGAAGTATCCGGGCGTAGTCTTTTTCAGCGAGATCTTTCAGATCACCGGGCCGGTGCGGCGCTTTGCGCAGATGCTGGCCGGGCACGGCTACATCGTGGCGGTGCCGGAGATTTTTCATGAACTGCTGCCAACTGGAACCGTGCTGGGGTATGACAAGCCGGGGTCCGACAGCGGCAACGCGTGCAAGATTGGCAAGCCAGTGAGCGCGTATGACGAGGATGCGCGGGCGGCGCTGGCGGCGCTCAAGGCCCACCCGGCGTGCACGGGGGCGCTCGCGAGTGTGGGGATCTGCATCGGCGGGCACCTGGCGTATCGAGCCGCGATGCACGAGGGCGTGCGCGCGGGCGTGTGCTTTTATGCCACGGATATTCACAAGGGCTCGCTCGGGAGCGGCGGTGACGACAGCATGGCGCGCACGCTGCGGGGCGACCTGGCGGCGGAAATGCTCATGATCTGGGGGCGGCAGGATCCGCATATTCCGCAGGAAGGGCGGCGCGCGGTGTATGACGCCATGACGGCTGCGGAGAAGGTTGAGCGCACCGGGAAGTCACCGTGGGGCGGGTTCTCGTGGCTGGAGTTCAACGCAGCGCACGCGTTCATGCGCGATGAGGGTGGAACGGGGCGCTACAACCCGGAACTGGCGCGGGTGTGCTTTGAGGTGGTGTTTCAGTTTTTGTCGCGGCGGATGAGCGAGGGAGATCGGGGCGGCGTGGTGGTGCAGTGAGTGGTGGCGCATTCAGACTGGTCGTTGCCCAGCCACGTTTGCGCTATGATCAAGGGGAGGGTGAGTCATTCCGCAGCTAAGTCCATCCAACGTACCGCGGGCGCAACAGTGCGGAGACCAAGATGCATCGATTCTACAGCCTTTTCGTTGCCGTCTCACTCCTCCCGAGCCTCGCATGGGGCGACGAAATTCAGTTGCGCAATGGCGAAGTACTCTCCGATTGTGTCGTTCTTAAACGAACCGAGAAGGACGTAGTCGTCATGCTCGACTATGGACTCCTGACGGTTCCGGCGAAGGACATCATCAAACTCTCGTCAAAATCGCTTCCTAAACCCGCGGCGAGCAAAACCGCTGACGGGCCGAAAACGATTTCGCGACTCCCGCGTTGGTCCGGTGTCGTGTCGAGCGTTGTATCGACTTCGTGGATCAGCCGGATCGATCAGATTCCCGCGACAGTTATCGACAGCGGAGTGTTTAAGAACACGCCATACATTTCGTTCAAGTGTGATGAGAACATCGAACTCAACGTCTACGGTGATCCAGACAACCCGTGCGCCATCGAAATCGGGATTCGAAGGGTTGCTGCAAAAGACCTCAAGTTGCGACGAAAGGCGACCGAGCTGCTTGCCGGGATGTTGAGGGACAAAGAGGATGCGAAGCGCGTACTGGCAGCCAACCCCGAGAAAGACATTTCAACCGATCGTGGCTTGACGATCGAGGTGACCCCCGTGGACGCCGAGGACGCGTATGACGCGTGGTGGGTTTCAGTGTATTTTGCCGAAGCGGTAGCGACCGCTACGGCACCACCGGAACTTTTGAGCAACATCTCAATTGCCAAATCCGTCAAGAAGCTGGTCAACCCCGTCGAGCCGAAGGTACCAGCATTACCCGCCCCGACGGAGACGCCTACGCCGGCGCCGTCAGTTTTTGATTGGTCGGTCGATGAGATGCGTTTTGCTAGAACGGAGCAGAACGAGCCGACCAGCGGTGGCGGACGGGTGTGGGTAAGGGCGTACCGCAAGAAAGATGGGACGTACGTTTCCGGACATTCGCGACGGCGGTGAAATGCGCTCCTCTGACACTCAGAGCGCCCTGCCGGCCTCCCGAGCCGGATCGATATTGAGCCGCTTCATTTTCTTGTAGAGCGTGGTCCGGTTGATCTGCAGCAGTTCGGCGGCCTTGAGTTTGTTCCAGCCGGTTGTCTTGAGCGCGCCGAGAATGATCTGGCGCTCGGGCTCTTTCATGGACGCTTCGAGCGAGAGTTCGGGGTCGTCTTCGCCGGGGGTCGGGGCGGCTGCACCGGCAGCAGGGGAAGCGCCGTAGGTCCCGCCGGCAGGCATGGGGCCGGTGGCGTAGGCGGAGAAGCCGCCGACGATGGGGGCACCGCTCAGGACATGGGGAGGGAGGTCTTCGGGCTTGATGGTGGGTGAGCGTGAGAGGACGGCGGCGCGCTCGACGATGTTGGAGAGCTCGCGGACATTGCCGGGATAGGAATAGCGGCGAAGGAGATCGGTCGCGGCGGCATCGAAGCCGCTCATGGTCTTGCCGAGGGACGCGGCATGGAGGCGAAGGAAGTGCTCGGCGAGGGAGGCGATATCGCTCACGCGCTCGCGGAGGGGTGGGAGCTCGATCTTGACGACGTTGATGCGGTAGTAGAGGTCTTGGCGGAACTGGCCGCGGGAGACGAGCTCTTCGAGGGGCTGGTTGCTGGCGAGGATGACGCGGACATCGACCTCGACGGTCTGGTTGCTGCCGACGGGCTCAAAGCGGCGTTCCTGCAGAACACGGAGGAGCTTGAGCTGCATGCCCGGTGAGGCAGAGTTGATTTCGTCAAGGAAAAGCGTGCCGCCGTTGGCGGCGAGGAACTTGCCGACCTTGTCGGCGTGAGCGCCGGTGAACGCGCCTTTGACGTGGCCGAAGAGCTCACTCTCGAGAAGTGTTTCAGGGATGCTGCCGCAGGCGAGTTCGACGAAGGGCTTGCTCTTGCGGGTGGAGCGGTGATGGATGGCGTGGGCGATGAGCGACTTGCCGGTGCCGCTCTCGCCGGTCATGAGGACGGTGGTTTTGGTGGGCGCAACGGCGGTGATGAGGTCGTAAGTCTTGATCATGCGGGCATCGGACCCGATGATGCTGTCAAGCCCGAAGCGAACGTCGAGCTGCTGCTTGAGGGCTTTGTTTTCGGCCAAGATGGCCTGCTGGCGCAGGGCGCGCTCGAGGGCCATGCGGAGTTCGTCATCAACGACGGGCTTGGTGAGATAGTCGGCAGCGCCCAGACGCACGGCCTGCACGGCAGACTCGATGGTGCCGTAGCCGGTGAGCATGACGACGGCGGTGCCGGGGTGGTTCTTGCCGATGCGGCGGAGGAGTTCGAGGCCGTCGATGCCGGGCATGGAGACATCGCTCACGACGAGCGCGAAGGGGACATTTACTGGGCCAGCGGCGACGGCGCTCTGCTGCTCGGCGGCGGTGAGGGAGGAGAGCGCTTCGTCGGCGCTGGCGGCGGTGGCGGTGGTGTAGCCCTCGGCGTGCAGGAAGTCGCCGAGTGATTCGGCGACGATGGGATCGTCATCGACGATGAGGATGCGGGCGGATTTGCTGGCGACGGCCGGCATGGTGAGTCTCGGGCGGGGGGCGAATGAAAGAAGGGGCGAGTGGGCGGCAGGGCAGAGAGCGTGCGAATGAACCGGTAAGGCATCAGGCGGCGCGGGTGGCGGAGTCGCGCGGGTCGATCGTGAGCGGGAAGGTGGCACAGAGCACGGCGCCGCGTTCATCTTCACGGGGCGTGAGGGTGATCTGGCCGCCGGCTTCGGTCACCATTTCGCGACAGAGGGCAAGGCCGACTCCTGCACCACCACTCCCTGCACCACCGGCACCATTGCCTGGACCGCCACCGTGGCGGACCTTGGTGGAGAAGCCGACCTCGAAGGGGCCGCCGCTGCCTTCGCGGGTGCTGGGCGGGGGGCCGATGCCGGTGTCTTTGATGGTGAGGATGACATCGTTCGGGCCGGGGGTTTGGCCGGGGGCACGCTGCGAAGGGCGGGCGGCCACGACGACTTCGACACGGCGCGGCGTGCCGGGGCCGGTGCGGGCGCGATCGATGATGGCTTCGATGGAGTTGCGCACGCCGTTGGTGACGATGCTATAGACGGGCCCGCAGCGGGCGCGTTCGACCTCGGCGGCGACTTCGACGCTGAGGGTAATGTGGGCATCGGCGGCGAGGGGTTCAAGGATGGCGACGGCGTAGCGGACGGCTTCGCCCATGAAGAGCGACTGCGGCCCGGCGACGGTGGCGCGGGTCCAGGCGGAGCGGCCGACGCTGTCACTGATGAGCGAGGTCATTTGCTCAAGGGCGGTGCGAACGGTTTTGAGGCGGCGATCGGTATCGCTTTGAACGGCCTGATCGCTCTCGTGGGCTTCGCGGCTGCGGAGGACGAGGTTGAGTGAGCGCATGGAGCCGTCGAGCAGGCCGGCAAGTTCGTGGGCGAGAGTGGTGAGACGATCGGCTGAGTCTTCGACGGCGCGGGCGCGATGGCGCGCGGTGGAGGGCGCGATGGGCGCGGTGACGGGCGCACCGGGGTTGCGGGGGGTTGGGGGAGTTAGGTCGGGTCTGTCGCCGGAAGACGATGGTCGCTGGTCTGGCATGTCGTTTTTCATCGACAGGAGAAAGGAGCGACTGAAGGTGAGTGTTGCCCGGGGAGCACAGTTGACGCAAATGGGGTGTTGCCCGGAGGCTCATTCACCGGACAGCGACCGAACGAAAGCGATCGATCGTCGGGATGGGACTGAAAGAGCGCAAAAAAACCGCCCGGCGCGAGCGCCGGGCGGTTGAGAGCATGCTTGAAGCTGAAACGATTTGATCAGCGACGACGGCGAGCGGCGGCGAGACCGGCGAGGCCGAGGAGCGCGGCGGTGCCGGGGGCGGGAACCGGGACGAACTCGACAGCACGGAAGGCGGCGCCGGTGGCGGAGGTGGCCAGGACCGTGGCGAGCGATGCTGCGCCGGTGTCCACGACTGAGACGAGCGAGGGGAGCGCGCCGCCCGAAACCCCATAGATCAGATTGTTGCCTGCGGCGTCGGTGGTGACGGCGATGGAACGCAGGCCGCTGGTCACGGCGATGGTGTATTGCAGCGTCCAGGTGCCGGAAACGAGTTCCCAGCGCTGGAGGCCACCGGCAGCGGTGGTGCGATCATCGGCGACATAGAGGAGCGTCGACGTGACGAACTCGAAGTCGTAGGCGGAGGGACCGGTGGCGCTGGGGAAGCCAGGGAGCAATGTTGTCGTGCCGCCGACAACCTCGGAGACGCCCTGGAACACACCGGTTGACGAGGAGACGAAGAGGCGGGCGCCGAGGTCATAGCGGGCGACGCGCAGATTCGTGGGCGTGCTCGAGAGTGAGGTCGTCGTCGTGTTGCCACCGGTCGGGTCAAGGCCGCGGACCCCAGAGTTCGAGCCCGTCGCGGCAAAGGTCGCGCCGTTCGTTGATGTGGCCGAACGAATATTGCCGGCACTGAACGTGTCGGAGATGCGATTGAGCGTGGCGTTCTGGCCAAGGTCGACCGAGGCGACCACGCGGTTGACAGTGGCCGTCGTGGTTGCGACGATCGCAGCGGTGCCAAGCGCCGCGTCATAGCCGGCGAAAGTGAGATAGCGGCCATCCTCTGAGAGATTCATCTGGCCTTCGCTGGTGGACGAGCCGGAGATCGTCAGACGCGTGCCGACTGCGCCCCCGTTCATGGCCAGGTCGTTACCCGTGAACACGCCGCCGCCAAACTCGCGGAGGGTGACCTGGGTCGCGATGCCGCTGAGGGTCGGCGCGCCGCTGGCTTGCAGGATGATCAGGTTGCCGCTCGTCCAAGGGCCCGCAAAGGCCGAGCCGGCAGAAATGGCCAGCAGCATCGCACCACTCAAGGCGCGCATCGTGACATTGCTCTTCATTTTTCTCTCCTCTAAAACTCTCTCTCGCGATCGCATCAGCCAGACTGGCCGGGCACCCGGCCTTTCGTCGAGCAATCAGATCGCTTCTCGAAGCTGAATAGTAACCGATGAAATGCCCGAAGGCCCGTTGCCCAAATTGACATTTCGACAAGAAACTTCGAGCCCATCGACGCGGTCGATGGCGCGGACCGATGCGCCCCCCCTCGATCCGGGACCGGGGGCGTACTTGGGAGCGAAATTGCGTTCAAATAAACTCTCTCGGGGTGATTTTTCGCTGGTCCACAATCACCACCGGTTGGGCCGCAAATCTCCGTGGTGTGCTATGTGTGGGCTCCGGTGGTCATATGCTGCCTGCGTCAGGACGACGAACCAAGGGTTGCTCGTCTTGACACGCCCGGCCGTTTTGATACGGTTGGCAATCTGTAGGCGGGCCGGTGCCCGGTTCATGCTTCCAAGCTCCGCAACTTGGCGGGAGTCCGCTCGTGTCCAGCACATCCCCACGACAGTTCGGCAAGGCCACCAACTTGGGCTTGGGCTCGGGTACCGATCGCGAGATCTGGGCGGCGATGATCCGTTTTTTGCGGGCCACGCACCCGGAGATCTGCCGGCAGTGGTTTGAGGAAGTGGAGCCGATGGGCGTGGCCTCTGGCCTGTTGCGGCTTCGCGCTCACTCCAACGTTCACCGGGACTATCTCCAGCGGCAGTGCGTGAAGCAGTTTTCCGATGCGGCCCAGGCGGCCACGGGGCGGCTGATTTCGGTCCGCTTCCTTGGGCCCAATGACGAAGCCGGCCCGATCGAGGGGCGCAAGGCCCCGGCAGGACCAGCGGCCGCTGCGCCGGGGACGGGTTTGGCCGCTGGCAGCAACGGATCGGCGGGCACGGCGGATCGGTCATGGACTGGCGGGCATCCCGCGAGTGACGAGCAAGCGGCCTCAAACCATGCCTCGACAGCCGAGGCAGGCCTTCCCTATGAGCCAGTGATGAAGGTGGCCAGCGAGGCGGCCGCGCCGGCCATCGTTCCCACTGATGCACCGGTGGCGTATGACGACGGGCTGGTGCTGAACCCGGACTATTCGTTTGAGCACTTTGTTCCCGGGCCGGGGAGCCGGCTGGCGCACGCTGCGGCGATCGCGGTTTCTGAGAAGCCCGGCCGGGCGTACAACCCGTACTTCGTGCACGGCAACGTGGGGCTGGGGAAAACCCACCTGCTGCAGGCGATCTGCCTGAACATCGCCAATGCCAATCCTGATGCCGTGATCTACTACACGTCTTGCGAGGGGTTCATGACGCAGTTCATGGACGCCGTGCAGGCGGGGGCGATCAGCCGATTCCGCTACAAGTTCCGCCATGTGGACGTGCTGGTGGTCGATGACATCCACTTTCTGGCCAAGCGCGACCGGACCCAGGAAGAGTTCTTCCACACGTTCAACTCGCTCTACCAGAGCCACAAGCAGATCGTGATTTCGAGCGATGCCGCGCCCGATGACATTCCTGACCTTGAGGAACGGCTGGTATCGCGGTTCAAGTGGGGCCTGGTGACGACGCTGCAGCCGCCGTGCTTTGAGACGCGCGTCGAGATCCTGCGGAGCAAGGCGAAGATTCGCGGGCTGGAGATGCCCAAGGACGTAGCCGAGTTCATCGCGGGGCGGCTGGATACCAACATCCGCGAGCTTGAAGGCGCGATCGTGAAGCTGCAGGTGGTTTCAGCGGTCGAAAAGGTGCCCATCGATCTCTCGATGGCGCACCGGGCTTTGGGCGGCGAGAACACGTCGCGTCAGCCGCCGCGGGTGCAGATCCAGTCGATTGTTGAAGGCGTGACGAGTTTTTACGGCGTGAAGATGACCGACCTGCAGAGCAAGCGGCGGCAGCGGTCGATTGCCCTGCCGAGGCAACTATGCATGTATCTGGCCCGCAAGCACACGCGGTTTTCTCTCGAAGAAATCGGCGGGCACTTTGGCGGGCGCGACCATACGACCGTGATGCACGCCGTGCGGACGATCGAGGATCGTCGCACGAGCGAGACGGAGTTCAACCTGATCGTCAAGCAGTTGGAAGAGAAGATGCGGCTTGGGGTCTCGTGAAAACGACGGACTGAGCGCTTGGCAGGTGCGGGCGGCGACGACTTCGAGGCAAATGCCGGCTATCATCTCGACCCTTTTCGGGCCGGCCCGGTGAGGGATGATTTTGGTGTGCCGCTGTAGCTCAGTGGTAGAGCGCATCCTTGGTAAGGCTGAGGTCATGGGTTCAAATCCCATCAGCGGCTTTGGACGGTGGTGGATCGCGGGCGGGGCAATGACCGCCCTTGTAGGTGCCCGTGGGGTTGGCCGCTCAGTCGGCCAACTGGTTGGTGCAGCAGGGTTTTGAGCGGGGCTGCCCTTTGGGGGCAGGTCTGCTGGAAACGGCCCGAATTGGGGCCACCTGCGGTCGAACTGTGGACGCTCATCAGGATGATCCCTGAGCCACAGCACGGAATCCCGGACCCGGTCGAAGCAGGAATGCTCGACTTGTTCAGGCAGCCGTCGTAAACTTGCCTCCCTCGCGACGGGCCCAGCGGCCAGTCGCCACTCGTCTCGTTTGCATTTTCCCAGACTGTTTCACTCGGAGTTTTGTCATGGCCAAGGCCGTATTTTCTCGTACCAAGCCGCACGTCAACGTCGGCACCATCGGTCACATCGACCACGGCAAGAGCACCCTCACGGCGGCGCTTTCGGCCCGCTCGGCTGTGAAGAACGGCCAGACCCCCAAGACCTACGCCGAAATCACCAAGGGTGGTACGGTCCGTGACGCCAACAAGACGGTCACCATCGCGTCCTCGCACACCGAGTACGAGACGACCAAGCGTCACTATGCCCACGTTGACTGTCCGGGCCACGCCGACTTTGTTAAGAACATGATCACCGGCGCCGCCCAGATGGACGGCGCGATTCTCGTGGTCTCGGCCGCCGACGGCCCGATGCCGCAGACCCGCGAGCATGTGCTTCTGGCCCGTCAGGTCGGCGTGCCCTACATCGTCGTCTTCCTCAACAAGGTTGACCTGGTTGACGATCCGGACCTGCTTGAGCTCGTCGAGTCGGAAATCCGTGACTTGCTCAACAAGTACGGCTTCCCCGGCGACACCACGCCCATCATCCGCGGCCAGTCCAAGCTCGCCCTTGAAAACCCCAAGGACGACGCGGCGACCAAGTGCATCGACGAGCTGTTCAACGCCATCGATACCTGGATCCCCGAGCCCGTCCGCGAGAAGGACAAGCCGCTCCTCATGAGCATCGAAGACGTCTTCTCGATCAAGGGCCGTGGTACGGTCGCGACGGGTCGCGTTGAGCGTGGCATCCTGAAGGTGGGCGACGAAGTCGAAATCGTCGGCATCAAGAAGGACAACTCCAAGACGATCGTTACCGGCGTCGAAATGTTCCAGAAGACCCTCGATCAGGCCGAGGCCGGCGACAACGTCGGTGCTCTGCTCCGCGGCGTCGAGAAGGACGGCATCGAGCGCGGCCAGGTTCTGTGCAAGCCGGGTTCGATCAAGCCCCACACCAAGTTTAAGGGCGAGGTTTACGTTCTTTCGCAGGCCGAAGGCGGCCGTGCGACCCCGTTCTTCAGCGGCTATAAGCCCCAGTTCTACTTCCGCACCACGGACGTGACCGGCTCGGTCGCTCTCCCGACGGGTGTTGAGATGTGCATGCCAGGCGACAACGTCACGCTGACGATCGACCTTCAGGGCAAGCCCGTCGCCATGGAAAAGGGTCTCCGCTTCGCCGTCCGTGAGGGTGGCCGCACGGTGGGCTCGGGCGTCGTGACCGAAATCATCGAGTAAGGACTCGTCGAAAACGCCGCTGCGGAAGCGGTTGAACGATCAGAGAATTCTTCGAGGGCGTCGGGACAAACCCGGCGCCCTCTTTTTTTTCGCGGCTCGCCCTGTTCCCGGATTACAGTTCTCGATCGGAGATCCACCTATGAAAAAGCTCATCAAACGCCTCATCGTTGTCGCCGTGCTTCTCGTCGTTCTTCTCGTTGCTGGCGTCATCTTCGTCATCGCCTACGCCAATAACATCATCAAGGGCGGCATCGAAAAAGGCGGCACCTACGCCATGGGCGTTCCCACCACTGTTGATTCGGTCGACCTCGGCCTCATGGGCGGCTCCTTCGGCATGTCCGGCTTCAAGGTCGCCAGTCCCCAGGGCTACACCGCCCCCCACTTCCTCGCACTCGGCACGTCCAAGGTTCAGGTCTCTCTCGGCTCGCTCAGCAAAGACCTCATCGAGATCCCCACCTTCGCGCTCAGCGATATCGATGTCTCCCTCGAGCGTAAAGACTCCGGCTTCAACTACCAGGTCATTCTCGACAACCTCAAGAAGCTCTCCTCCGGTTCCGGCTCGGCCCCTTCCGGCCCCAGCACCGGCCCCGAGACGAAGCTCATCATCAATGACCTCACCATCAAGAACGTGAAGGTCCACGCCGACCTCCTCGGTGGCGTCGGTGGCGTCGCTGCCCAAGCCCTTGGAAAGTCTTCCAATCTCACGATCACGATTCCCGAAATCCACCTCACCAACGTGGGCAAGACCGGCACCGGTGTCGCCGGCTCGGGCGTCACCGTCAGCCAGCTCAGCAGCATCATCGTCCAAGCCGTACTCAATGCCGCGGCCGAAAACGGCGGCGGGATTCTCCCGGCCGACATCCTCGGCGACCTCCAGGGACGCATCGCCGGCCTGGGCGATCTCAAGGGCATCTCCGACAAAGCCGTGGGCGAAGTCAAAGCCAAGGCCGAAGAAGCCCTCAAGAACGTTCAAGACCAGGGCAAGAAGGCCGTCGAAGACGCCACCGACAAGCTCAAAGGACTCATCCCCGGCGGCAAGTAACGGCGTCCGGACGGACCGCTCTCTCCTTTTCCGCGTTGATCCGCCCATTTTTTGACCTGCTCACCACGGCCCGCCGACCACTTGGCCCCGGTCCGTGGATATACTTGGGAGTACATCCAGCAGCCCCGCCCTCCCGCGGCACCAGACGCTCGCCGAACGAGCCGAACCCCGCGTCAATCGGAAAGCCCCGGTTTTTTGGAAGGCACCTGCGATCACCTTCGTGGTTTCTCTACCGGTCCGCACTCACCCGCGGGCCGGTTGTGTATCAGAGTCCCCCACGCCCCCCACCCGTCGCAAGGCGGATTTGAGGCGTTATCCCCGCCGCGGCCCGCGCTCGGCCTCTTTGTTGGAGTTTCGCAATGGCTAAAGGCAAATCATCCGGTCGCGAGTATGTGTGGCTGCAGTGCTCGGAGACGGGCGACCTCAACTATCGTACCGAGATCCAGACCAAGGGCGGCATTTCCGAGAAGGTGAAGGGCGGCTTTAAGAAGTACTGCCCCCGCCTGCGGAAGCACACGCTGCACAAGATCAAGCGCAAGTAAACGGCGGGCGGAGGGGCGTGGTGCTGGCAGCGGCCGGCCGCACGAACCGAGCCTTCCGTACATGTTCACGTACGCCGGTAGCTCAATTGGCAGAGCAGTGGATTCCAAATCCACAGGTTGCGGGTTCGATTCCCTCCCGGCGTGCTTTGAGTGATGGACGTGCAGCGTGCTGATCCGGCGCGGGCGAGCCATGCGTGTGCATGGCCCCCGTGCGGGGACAGGCGTTGCGTAGTCAGTGACTGGTGCGGGGCCCATGGCCGAGCACCGAGGATTTCTCCTGCATGCAGTTTGGCATTCTCAAATCCGGTCAGGGCTACTGGGTCCGCATGATGACGGCGTGCCTGGTGGCCGTTGCAACGCTCGCGCTGGCGGGCTGGGTCTATCAGCAGGGCAGCCTCATCGCTGACAAGATGCCCCAGAGCGGGTATCAGGTGCAGGTGACGCTGGCGGGCGCTGCCCCCACCGCCGGGACCAACGTAGAGTTTTTCCCGCGGGCCGATCCGCAGACGACTCCTTCGTCGCTGGGCACAGCCAACGTTGTGAGCTTCCAGCAGGGTTCGGGCTTGACTCGTTTCAACCAAATCTCGCTCAAGGCCGGTCGGTCAATCTCGGAGGCGGCTTCGATCCGCCAGCCCACCACTGACGGCTCGGTTGGTCCGCAGATCGGGTCCTGGGCGACCAACTTCCCGATGCAGGCGGTGCCGCTGGTTGATCCGCAACTGATTCAGGGCGGTCTGGCGGCCATTGTGCTGCTGTTCGGCACGTTCCTGGCGTATTGGTTCGCCGGTCGCCGTGAAAAGACGGTGGACTTCCTCATCGCGACCGACTTTGAGATGAAGAAGGTCAACTGGTCTACCCCCAAAGAGGTCATCGGGGCGACGTGGGTCGTCATCGGCGCGGCGGTGTTGATTTCGGCATCGCTGTTCATGTTCGATATCACGTTCCGCACGTTCTTCAAGTTCATCGGCATTCTCGTCGGCTGAGCCGGCTCGCCACTTTGGTTTATACCACGATTCGGAGTCTACCCATGAGCGAGAACAACGAGCAGCAGGCGACGGCGGCCGTCACGACCCAGCAGCAGGTTTCGAGCAACTCCGAGTTCAAGCCCGGAGACGTGATGGTGCGCGAGGGCATGAACTGGTTCGTGCTCCGGGTTGCCAGCAACAAAGAGTCGAGCGTGCGCGACACGCTCCTTCGCAAGGTGGCGATCGAGCACATGGGGCACTACGTGGGCCGCATTCTGGTGCCGACCGAGAAGACCAAGACGATCAAGGGTGGCAAGCAGCGCATCACCGAGACCAAGCTCTATCCGGGCTATGTATTCGTTGAAATGAAGCTCGAGGACGACGGCCGCATTCCGCAGGACGTGTTCTTCCTCATCAAGGAAACCAGCGGCGTAGGCGACTTCGTCGGCACCAAGGGCCGCCCGACCCCGATGAAGCTCACCGAGATTGAGAAGATGCTGGCGGCATCGCTCAAGCCGGAAGATCAGCCGCAGATCAAGATGGTCTTCGAGCCGGGCGAGCAGGTCACGATCAAGGAAGGCCCATTCGCCGGTTACGAGGCGACGGTCGACAAGCTGCACTCCGAGACGGGCAAGATCAGCGTACTGGTCACCATCTTCGGGCGTCAGGCGCCCGTCGAGCTCGACGAGTGGCAGATCGGCAAAGCCGACAAGTAAGCGGCCTCGGCGGGTCATCGCACCATCAAAGAGACGGCTTAGAAGTGCCCGATTTCGCCCCTCGGTGTTGTCCGATAACACGCGCCCGATTTATCGCTGCGCAGTCGGGGCCGAATCCCTCCGATGCCAACAATGTCCGAGGCATTCGCAACATGATGCGGATGGGCTGCGAATCAGATCAGGCTGAGGTCTATCACTTTCTTCGCGTCGCCGCGCTCGTTGGGCCACGCATCTTTCAGGGGCTGTCGAATGCGCATCGCCATAATCGCCGGGCTTGGAGTTTCCCTAGTTTGCGGTGCAGGTGGCGCGGCCAGCACGATGCCGCCGGGGTTCGTCGCCCCGGGGGGGCGGGCGATCAATGTGGGGCTGAGCTTGGCCGACCCGCACGGGGGCTCTGGGGTGCGGGCGGTTTCGCTGGCGCCGCTCCCGATAGATGACATCGTGCCGGGTGTGCCGATGGTCTCGCCCCGCGAGCGGCGCGATCAGAGCGTTCCGCCGCCCGACCTGACCGAGGCCGGCGCGGTGGCGTGGGGCTCGACTCCGGCCGTGATCATCGACACCCGGACCTTCCCGGTGCAGATTCAGCCCAAGCCGTTTCTGGGCGCGGCCCCGGGAAGGCGTATCCGCGACATTGTGCCGGCGCACAACAACCCTGGCAATCCGCTTGCGGGCGAGCCGAACGATCTTGTGGCGGGTCTGACCATGGCAGCCGAGCGGGTTACGCCGCTGCGGCTTTTTCCGAGTATCGACTCCACCGGCTGGGTGCCGCCCGATCCGTGTCTGGCGGTAGGGCCTAATCACGTTTTGGTGACGGTGAACCAGTCGCTGGCGTGGTATACCAAGACGGGCACGCCGCAGTTTGAGGCCTTTTTGGGATCGCCGGGCAATCCGGGGTTCTTTGAGCCTTTGGGGGGCGGCAACTTCTGCTTTGACCCCAAGTGTTTTTATGACCACACGTCGCAGCGCTTTGTGGTGCTGACACTCGAGACCTACAACAACAACGAGGCGTGGATCACGATCGCCGTGTCGGACGATTCTGATCCCAACGGGGTGTGGTACAAGTACCGGACGGACGCGGTGATTTTGGCGGGCGCGGTGACGTGCTGGTGGGACTTCCCCGGCTTCAGCTACGACCAGAACGCGATTTACGTGACGGGCAACTTGTTTGGCCTGTCGGCGAGCGGGTTTTATGGCGTGGGCGTGCGGGTGTTTAACAAGACTCCGCTGCTGACGGGTTCAGCGGCGACATTCGCGACGATGCGGGAGGCGAGTATCGGCACGCTTATGCCCGCGCTGCACTTTGGCACCAACCAGGCAGGCTTTGCCGTGACGGTGCAGAGCAGCACGAGCGTGCGGGTGTACGCGGTGCGCAACCCCATCACCGCCCCGACGCTGACGTTCACGACAGTGACGGTGCCGGCGTATGCCAACCCGATCACGCCGCCGACGCTCAACGGCGCAGCGGTGAGCACGGCGGGCATCACGAGCCCGATGTGGCGCAACGGGCGGCTGGTGATGGTGCAGAACGCCAGCGTGGGCGGGCGCAATAAGGCACGGTGGCATGAGTTCAACACGGGCGACTGGCCGGCGAGCGGCAATGTGACGCGCGTGCAGTCGGGCGATATCGACGGGGGAGGCACGCTGCACACGATCTTCCCGGCCATCGGCATCAACTCTTCGAACGACATCGCCGTGACGGTCGGGCTCACCGGCACCACCAGCCGGGTGAGCGTGGCAAACACGGGGCGACGCGTGACGGACCCGGTGGGCGTGATGGCGACACCCACGGTGGTTCGCACCGGCGACAGCGACATCGGCGGGCGCTGGGGCGACTACTACGCCATCGCCGTTGATCCGACCGACGACACGACGTTCTGGGGCGTGGGGGAATACAGCACGGCGGGCGGCGGCTGGGACAACTGGGTCAGTTCGTTCCGGATCAGCGATTCACCGGTGGTGCACGCCGTCGCGGACTCGGCCGGCACGTTTCAGACGTTCGCGGCCCCGCAGCCGCCGAACGCGTCGATCGACGTGATGGCCAATGACTTCCACTCGAGCGGGCTGACGTTCAGCATCGCCACGTTTGATGCGATGACAACCCGGGGCGGAACGGTGACGCGGGTTGTGGGCGGCGGGCCGGGCGGGCGCGATGTGCTGCGGTACACGCCGCCGGTCGCGGCGGAGGGCATGGACACCTTCAACTACACGATCGTCGATCCCAGCGGGGCGTCATCGACGACGGCAGTGACGGCAACGCTGTTCAACCCGGTCAACTATCGCACACCGGAAAACCCCAGTGAGGTGCGGGCCGGCGTGCAGGCGGCGTACTACGACCTGGTCGCGCCCACGACACTGCCGGATTTTTCGACGCTGACACCGTTCGGGTACGCCTTGCTGCCACAGATCAACTTCCCGTCAACCAACGGCCTGATCGCAGGGTCAGGCCGCGCGGACAATGTCGGCGCGGTGATCGAGGGGTACATTGATGCGCCGGGGACTGATCTGTACACGTTTTATCTGAACTCTGACGACGGCTCGAAGATGTATCTGGGCGACACGCTGATTGTGGACAACAACGGCGCGCACGGCATGGTCGAGCGTGCCAGCACGGCGATCGGGCTGAACGCCGGGCGGCACCGGGTGAAGATCGAGTACTTCGAAGGCGGCGGCGGCGCGGGGTTGATCGCGAGCCGTTCGAGCACGACGATCACCAAGTCGGTGATTCCGGTGTCGGCGTGGTCGAGCGTGCGTCCGTGCCCGAGCAACCTGGTGGCGGCGGCCAATCCGATGCTGCGAACGGTGACGCTGTCGTGGCAGGCGCCGGTGGGCGTGAACGCGCCGACGGTGATGCTCACCCGCAACGGCTTCCCGATCGCGACCGGGCTTTCGGCGACGACATCGTCGTTTATCGATACGCCCCCACTGCCGACCGACAAGCGGCACGTCACACTGCGGTATGCGCTGGTGCCCGAGGGCGCCGGCGCCCCGAGCTGCACGCTGACGGCCGAGGCGGCGCTCTCGAGCGGCGATGTGCGGCTGAGTGAGTCGTTCGATTCATTCGCTGATGCGGCGGGCCTGACGGCGGCAGGGTGGGTAATTTCCAACACCGCGACGGCGACAGAGAATGCGGGCTGGATCGTGAGCGGCTCGGGCGCGACGGCGGGCGGCACGCGGGCCAATCCGGCCACGTTCAACGGCAGGCCCTCGGTGGGCCGGTTCATCATCAGTGATTCAGAAGCGGCGACTGGAACCAACCCGACAGGGACGGGCGCCTCGCACGACATCGTGACGCCGCCCATCGACTGCTCGGGGATGAGCAACGCGTTCGTGCACATTGATGTTTCGGCGCAGCTGAACAACAACGGCTCGGCCGTCTTCGAGATCGAGGCCATGAGCGATCAGGACCCAACCTGGCGGTTGGTGATCCGTCGCGTTTCGCCGAGCCGGACGAGTCCCGCTCCGGCGGCGACGACGGGCAACGCCAACGGTGCCTATGGGCGCATCAGTGCGACGCTGGGCGTGTTCGCAGCTGGGCGGACGGGTGTGAAAGTCCGCCTGCGGCACTTTGAGCCGACCAACGACTGGTGGGTGGCGGTCGACAACATCCTGATCGACGACGTGGCGATCTCGACGCAAGGCTCCGAGACGATTCTGCCGACCGTGAACTTCAGCACGGGCATTCCGCCCACGTGGAGCATCAGCGGCCCGCAGTCGGGCGCGAACACCTGGACGACCACCGACCCGTGCCGGCGGAGCGTGGCGGCCAACGGCGGCATCTTCCCGCGCCAGGGCGGGAACGGATCGGCCCGGCTGGGAACGCTGTTTGCGATCGTCGATAGCAACTGCGCCTCGGCGCTCGCTCATGACGATTACTTGAAGACCCCCGCCATGGACTGTTCGGCCTTCGAGCGGGTGTATCTCTCGCTCAGAAGCGAGACCGTGACAGCCAACGGCGCGACACAAGAGATCCTGGTCAGCACCGACGGCGGAACGACCTTCGACCCGCTGCCCGTGTTCTCCTATTCGACAGGCGCGCTGGCGCAGCGCGGCGAAGACCCGTTCTTTGACATCAAGGTTCTTGACGTGCCCGCGGCGGCTGGCCGGAACAACGTGGTCTTCGCGTTCCGTTATGCCAACAGCGGGGGCGGCTGGTGGTGGGGCATTGACGATGTGAAGGTGACCGGCGACCGGCTGGCGGTGTGCGCGGCCGACTTCAACAACGACGGCTCCCTGAACCCTGACGACCTCGCCGATTACATCGCGTGCTTCTTTGCGATTCCGCCGTGCCCGGCCGCGGACTTCAGCGGCGATGGCGCGGCCGACCCGGATGACCTGGCGGACTTCATCGGCGCGTTCTTTGCCGGCTGCCCGTAAGGGCGACAGTGTTACTTGCTGTCGCGGCGGTGCTGGGTCTTGCCCTTGTCGCGAGACTTGCTCTTTTGGCTCCGTCGCTCGGCGCCGCTTTTGCCGCTCTTGAGTTGCTCGTAGTCAATGTTCAGCCCGCCGCCGCCGAGGCCGCCGGCGACTTTCTCAACCTGACGCTGCGCGCCCTTGCCGGCCTTCTCGCTCCGCTCGCGGCTGGCGGCATCGGTTACCACCAGGTCCATTTTGCGAAGCGCGAGATCGACCTTGGCGATGGTGACCATGACCTGATCGCCGATGGCGAACGTGCGGCCCGAGCCCTCGTGCATCATGATGCCGCTGCGGGCGTCAAAGCGCCAGCCGCCGCCGGCCATGCGGCCGTCGCGGTTAGCAAAGGTGGGCAGGTCTTCCTTCTTGATGAGGCCCTCGGCGAGGTACTTCTCAAGCTGGATGAAGACGCCGATGGCCTTCACGCCGGTAACCATGCCGCGGAACGTCTCGCCAACATGCTCGGAGAGCAACTGGAGAACGAGGAAGCTGCGCAGGTGTGACTCAGCATCGGACGCGTTCTTCTCGGTGACCGAGCAGTTGCGGCCGATGGCGGCGAGCGCCTCTTCATCGGGGCAGTTGGGCGTGTTGTGCATGTCGCGCCCGAGGCTGACAAACTCTTTGTCGTCGCGGGGCGGATTCTCGCCGTTGCTGGTGCGCTTGAGGAACTCAGCCAGAGCGCGGTGAACGGTGAGGTCGGGATAGCGGCGGATGGGGCTGGTGAAGTGGGCGTAGGCCTCGCTGGCAAGGGCGTAGTGGCCGATGAGGGCGGGCGAGTACTCGGCCTTGCTGAGCGTGCGGAGCACGGCAAAGTGAACGGCCGGCCCGGCGGGCGTGCCCTTGGTGCCGTCGAGAATCTTCTGGAGTTCCTGGCGCGTAGGGCGCGAGGGGATGGTGAACCCGGCGACCTTGGAGGCGGTGCGGAGTTCATCAACATCACCGGGCACGGGCTCGGGGTGGATGCGGCGGAGCAGGGGCACCTTGAGACGCTCGAAGAGTCGTGCGAGGGCCTCGTTGGCCTCGACCATGAACATCTCGATGAGCGTGTGCGTGAAGGCGTCGTCTTCCTTCACGGCGTCGATCACGCGGCCGTTTTCGTCAAAGACGAGATCGACCTCGGGCAGGTCGAGGTGGATCATGCCGTCGGCGCGTCGGCGCTGGCGGATGGCCTTGGCGCAGGTGTTCATTTCCTGCAGGGTTTGAATCAACTGCGGGGTGTATACCGGCTCGGTCTTGGCGTGCTTCTTGGCCTCTTCCTGATCGCCATCGATAAGGGCCTGGGCCTCGAGATACGTCAGTCGCTTCACCGATTTGATGAGTGTGCTGGCGAAGCCCGAGGCCGTGACGCGGCCGCCCGCGTCGTAGTGCATCGTGGCGCTCTTGCAGAAGCGGGGAACCGCTTCCTGCAGCGAGCAGATGCCGTTGCTGAGCGTTTCGGGCAGCATGGGAATGACGAGGCGCGGGAGATAAACGCTGTTGCCGCGGATCTTGGCTTCTTCGTCAAGGGCCGAGCCCGGGGCGATGAAGTGCGCCACGTCGGCGATGTGAACGCCGAGCTCCCAGCCGCCCCCGGGAAGACGCTTGATGTGGATGGCGTCGTCGTAGTCTTTGGCGTCGGGCGGGTCGATCGTGATGATGAACTCGGCGCGGAGGTCTTCGCGAGTCTTGCGAGCCCTTGCGGGGTCGGTTTCAAACAGCGCGACCTCGCGGTCGAACTGCTCGGTGGTGGCGCGGGCCTGCTCAACGACCTTGTCTGGAAACTCGCCGGGGAGGGCGAAGGCGGCGATGGTGGCCTGCGTCTCAACGCTGGGCTGCCCGGCCACGCCGAGCACATCGACAATCACGCCCTCGGCGAGAAGATCTTTCTCGGGGTAATGAGTGATCTCGATGACCACCTTGTTGCCCACGTTGGCGTTTTTGGCGTGCGGGTCGCGGATGACGATGGGGTCGGTCATCTCGCGGCCGTCAGGATTGACGAGGTACATCGCGCCCTGTTTGACCAGTTCGCCGGTGAAGACCTTGCGCTTGCGGGCGATGATCTCGATGATCTTGCCGTCGAGGCCCTCTTCGCCGCTGGGCTTGCGGCCGCGCCGGACGAGGGCCCGCACGGTGTCGCCGCTGAGGGCGACGCCGCAGTTTTCGGGGCCCACAAACACGTCGCCCTCGCGGACGGCGGTTGCGGGGACGATAAAGCCGAAGCCTTTGGGGTTCTTACGGAAGACGCCGATGATCTCGTCGCCGACTTTGGGGAGACGGACGAGGCCTTTAGAATCAATTTCGATCTTGCCAACGCTGGCGAGGCCGGAGAGAGACGACTGAAACTCTTCGAGGGAAGTTTCTTCAACCCCGAGGTCGGTCATCAGTTGGGAAATCTCTGCCGGTGTGTATCGATCGTGCCGTACGTGCTCAAGCACCCGGCGGGAAAAACGGTCATTCATGGTCGGAAGGATAGCGAGGGCGGGGGGACGGTGTCAGAAAATTCGCCCCCGCGTGAGAAAGTGCTTATCCGGCACGCCGGTTTCAAGGGTGATTCTGCGGCCGCTGGCGACGATCGGTCCGGCCCTGGCGGCGCAAAACACCAGATGCGCGGCTCACCTGGGTTCAAGGGGCTTGCTCGGCAAACCAGCGATCCAGGCCTTGATGGCCTGGATTTGCACCGGGGTGAGCGGCCCACCCTTGGAGGGCATGTGATCGTCGTCGTCGGTCGGAAGTTCGACGCGAATCACGATCTCGCTCTCGGCGGTGTTGCCCGGGACCACCGCCCACTTGGACGGATCTTCCTTGAAGATTTCGGCGAGTGAATCGAGCCGCAGACCGCCTTTGACCTTGTCGGGCCCGTGGCACTCGATGCAGCGCGCGGTGAAGATGGGCTGCACATCGCGGACGAACTCGATCGCGCGGACCGAACCATCCGCTGGCGAGGGGGGAGGCG
>Ga0105047_10003130_pt1 | contig 29308 bp, 19 predicted proteins | sample MAT04_FD_78384 | JGI IMG/M metagenome (GOLD analysis project Ga0105047, IMG submission 78384) | Freshwater microbial communities from Lake Fryxell liftoff mats and glacier meltwater in Antarctica - MAT-04 (megahit assembly) | ecosystem: Environmental > Aquatic > Freshwater > Ice > Liftoff... | reverse complement strand
GCTTGACGTCCTTCGCGTCGCAGAGCTTGAGTCCGAGCGAGCTGATGTCCTCTTGTTCTTTGCCGTTGGTCGTGTAGTGGACCTGGAACAAGATCTTGGTGCCGGCCGGAATCTTCAGCGCGACGCCGGGACGCGTCTGGCGCGGCGGGGCGCCGGGAGCGTACGCGCCGGCCAACTCGCCGGACATCATTCGCATGGCGGCGCTATCGCCGGGCTGAAGCAGGAAGACCAACACGTGATGGACCACGGCGCGATTGCCGGGCCGAACCTCACTGGCGACAACCCACTTGTCTTCGGTGAAGCCAGGGTCCGCCACAAAGTGCTGATAGCCGACCACGCCCGTCGCCGGCACGCGGTACGGCTCCTTGCGCATTTGGAGCACAACTTCTGGCTTGGGAATGCTCCAGCCTTCGGGGAATTCTCGCTTGGGCGGCAGGTCCGCGACGTCCCCTGGAGGGCAGCCGTTTTTCGCCCACGTTCGGAACGTTTCTTTTTCTTGATCGCTGAGCCGGGAGTCATTGATGAACTTGCCATGATCCGGACTGGCGAACCACGGCGGCATGCGACCGGCGTCGACGACTTCGGCGATGGTGTCGGCCCAGCCGACCGTCTCGTCATAGCTGGTCAGCGGGAAAGGACCGATCTCTCCTTCGCGATGGCAGATTACGCACCGCGCGTTAAGCATGGGCGCGATGTGCTTGGAGTAGGTGATCGTTGAGTCCGCGGCCACCAGCTTTGGCCGGCCGATCAAGCAACCGGGGGCGTCGGTCTCGGCCTCGGTCACTGGCTTGCCGGCCAGGAGTTCCGTGACGGCCTCGGCCAGATCGCGTCGGGCGACCTCGGGGCGCTTGACGCCCACGCCAAACTGATCGTCGACGCGACCGCGGTAACGAACCACGTTCTCGGCGTCGAGCACAAAGACTTCAGGCGTCCGCATGGCGCCAAACTGATCCGCCAGTTTGCAATCCGCGTCGAGCAGAATCGGAAACTTGATTTCGCAATCCTTGGCATAGCGATCGACGTCCTCGGCGGAATCCTGCACGTTCGAGACGATGCCAATCACGTTGACGCCCTGCGGCGCTAGTTCTGTGGCAATCGTCGCCAGCCGTGGACCGTACATCCGCGCCAGCGGGCACTCGGTGCCCAGAAACGCGACGACGGTGATCTTCTGGCCAGCCAGGTCGCTGAGCTTCTTGGGCGCGCCCTGATAATTTGGCGCGGTGAACGCCTCGATCTTGCGGCCGATGCTCTTGGATGGAGCTGGCTTGTCCGAAGCTGGCTTATCAGTTGCCTTTTCAATCGCGGTCTTTTCGGCGACCGGTGTTTCCGCCTTCTTTTCGGCGGCGATGGCCGAAAGGGACGTAACGCAGGCGGCGGTCAGGCCGAGACAGCAAATGATCCATCCGACGTGTTTACGATTCATATCCCACTGCTCCAAGTATCCAATAGCGCCGCGGCGCCGAACCTAATTAATTATGCCCACAAACCGTTCACCAATACCGCAAATTGCACGCCCAAATCGTCCTGCATCGCGGGGGTGACACGTGTGGTTCTAACCCGCCAGGCGCGATCAGGGCAAGACAAGCCGGAGGGCCGGACCAGACGGATTGTTCGTGGTCCGTTATTTCCTATTTCGGCTAATCTGCGCGTGACGACCCTCAAAACATCGGGGCGGCCCGATGTTTTGGGTCTGCGTGCGGTTATACCCCGGCAATTGCCGAGCGGTTTTACGCGCTGGTGGCCTGCCACGCCCCCGTAACGAAGCATGACAGGCCACAGGATTTCGCTTGCTAGCTCACGGCGCCAGACTTCCGCGACAAGCATTCAATCCGATGTAAACGCGGCGTAAAAGAAGCCGCAAAAAAACCGTGCAATTCCACAGGCTTTTTACCCAGTGAACGGCTTGAAGATTTGCGAGAACTCGAAAGGCTGCTGCAGCAGGCTGCTGGACTTCAGATCGACCCAGTTGAGTTTGCCGGCCGAGTTCTGCAGGTCTCGGTTCAATGACCAGAACGCGATGCGGCCAATGCCCTTTTGCTGGGCGAAGGCCAACAGCTCGCGCGCTTCCTGCTGATCGAAGACGGGCAGGTCGGGGAAACTCGCCGAGATCGGGCGCGATACTAACTACTTGCCGGATTGCAGCAGTTATTTACGCCGCCGCGGCGCCTCGCCGGCCATGTCGTGTTCCAGATCGTTCAAGCGGCAATAGTCGGCGATCGCCTGCAAGAATTCAACGCCATACTCGGCGCTCTTCCGCTCGCCTACGCCGTGTACTTCGAGCAAATGTTGCGGACCGCTGGGACGACGGCGCGCCATGTCGCGCAGCGTGGCGTCGCCGAAGACGATAAATGGCGGGATGCCGCGTTCTTCGGCCTTTGCGCGGCGCAGCGCTCGCAGCGCGTCGAACAGGCCGCGATCGACCCCCTCCCAAGATTCCTTGGCGACCTTGGATTCTCGCTTGGGTTTTTTGTCGGGCGCCTTCAGCAGCGTGGGCGTGACCTCGCCACGCAACAATCGCTTGCCCGCCGGCGTGACTTGCAGCACGTTGTATTCGCCATGCTTTTCCAAGAATTGCTGGCCGACGAGTTGCTCAATCCAGCCACGGATCGACCGTTTGTCGTGCGTGCTCAGAATTCCCCAAGTGCTGAGGCGGTCGTGGCCGTTGTCCAGGATGCGCTGTTCGCGCGAGCCGACCAACACCTGGGCCGTGTACTCGCCGCCAAAACTTTGATTCAACCGCATCACGCAGGAGAGGATCTTCTGGCCGACGATCAGCGGTTCTTCGGCCAGCGCTACTTCGCCCAGGCAGATATCGCACGCCTGGCAGTTTTCGCTGGGGAACTCTTCGCCGAAGTATTCCAGGATCGCGCGATGCCGGCAACCGACGCTGGTGCAAAAGCCTTCGATGCCCGCCAGCACGCGCTGCGCGTTTTCAAGCGCGGTCTCCGGTAGTTCGGCCTGCATGCGGCGCCAGGTGGAAAAATCACCCGGCGAGTAGAGCAACCAACACTCAGCCTCCAGGCCATCACGCCCGGCGCGGCCACTCTCCTGCTGATACGCCTCGAGCGACTTGGGCGCGCCGGCGTGGACGACATATCGCACGTCGGATTTATCAATGCCCATGCCGAAGGCGACCGTCGCCACGATGATCTTGGCGCGATCCTTGATAAACGCTTCTTGATTTTTCCTCCGCGCCACATCCGAGAGTCCGGCGTGATACGGCTGGGCTGAGATCCCCGCCTGCTTGAGCGCGGCGCAGATTTCGTCGACGTCTGCCCGACGGATGCAGTAGACGATACCGGACGATCCGGCGTGCCGATCGATCACGTCTTTGATCTGCTTCAATCGATCGCCGCGCGATTGCACGCGGTAGACCAGGTTCGGCCGATCGAACGAGCCGACCAGAATCGTTGGGTCGGTGAGTTGCAACTCGCGAGCGATGTCCTCGCGGACCGGCTCCGTGGCCGTGGCGGTGTAGGCGTGGACGGCGACGCCCGGAAAGGTCTCTTTCAATCGCCGTAGCATGCGGTACTCGGGGCGGAAATCGTGCCCCCAATCGCTGATACAGTGCGCCTCGTCAATGGCGATGCAGGAGATAGGGACCTGGCTGAGAAACTCCAGCATCCAGTCCGTCATCAACCGCTCGGGCGACAGATAGAGCAGCTTGAGACGGCCGGCGCGGGCGTCGCTGACCGCGGCGCGGCGCTCCTCGGGCGTTGTCGCGCTCGTCAAGCTGGCCGCCGGCACTCCGCAATCCGACAGCGCGCTGACCTGATCTGTCATCAGCGAGATCAAAGGGGAGACGACAACGGCCAGGCCGTCCAACTGCATGGCCGGGGCCTGAAAGCAAAGCGATTTGCCGCCACCGGTGGGGAGGACGACCACCGAGTCTCGCTGCTGGACGACGCATTGCATCGCCTCGGCCTGCAGGGGGCGAAAGTCGTCATAGCCCCAGTATTTGCGGATGATGCGACGAAGCTCTTCCACTCCAGACACCTGAGCCGATCCATGACACGCCGAGCGGGGGTCGAAATACTGCCGTTAGATATAACGCACAGTGATGCAAGGCTCAACCGGCCGCGCGCCTTCGACATTAGCGCCGGACGAGTGGCGCCACCGCCGCCAATGATTTTGTGCTGCTTCCTGCGGCCTTGGCGGCAAATCTTTCTTCGCGGGTTGCCTGGGGCGCGCTCGGGTACAACAATTCAGGGACGTTGGTCGGAGTGTCTGGGGCTTGTTGGTCTATCGCGAGCGCACTGATGCCACGGAATCGCAAGCTGGGGGGCGTGATTCACACGTACCAAAAGTACGACCCCAAGACATTTCCCAGCCCGACGCAGCCGCCGCCGGATATGGTCTCTTCGGCGTTCGAACACATGCTGGCGTACGGCAGCATGCGGGAGTTGACCGAGGAAGAACTGGCCCGCGCGATTCATCTCGATCCCAGCCAGATCGCCGGCCTGGGGCCGAGTTTGGAAGCCATTCGGCAGATGCTGCTGGAACGGAAGCAGAAGATCCTGGAGACGTACGAGACCAAGGCCGCGCGACGCCTGGCCGCGGAACGTTATCAACAGGAGGGCCGGCAGCTTCGGCCCCCGAAAAATCTGCGCAAGGCCTTCGAGAAAGCATTTCGCGACGAGCAACTGCGCGAGCTAGAGCAGTTGTGGTACGCCGCCGGCGGCGAGAAATCTCCGTTCGCCAAAGACCTGCTCCACCTGGCGGACAAGCTGGGCGACAAGTATCAGGTGGACGAGCTCGCGGGCAAGTATGACTTCACCGGTCGCGAATCGCTCGACGTTCCAGGCGCGCTGCAAATCAAGGAAGAGCTCGAAGCGATCGACGCGCTGCTGAAGCAACTCGAAGAAGCCGCCAAGACGGCGCAGATCGGCATCATCGATCTCGACAGCCTGGCGGAATTCGCCGAGCAGGGAGACATCGAAAAACTCAATGCCTTGCAGCAGCAAGTGCAGGACTACCTGCGCGAAATGGCCGAGCAGCAGGGCCTGGAAAAAACGCGCCGCGGTTTTCAACTGACCCCCAAGGCCTACCGGCTGTTTCAGGGGAAGCTGCTGGAGCGGATCTTCAGCGAGCTGGCGCCGTCGCGCACCGGCCGGCATACCGGACCGATCATTGGCGAAGGCGCCGTGGAACTGCAACACACCAAGCCGTACGAATTCGGCGATTCGGTCACGCAGATGGATATCCCGCAGTCGCTGATTAACGCCATGGTCCGCACCGGCGGCCAGTCGATGCGGCTGAAGAGCGAAGACATCGAGATCCATCAAACGCGTAACACGCCGCGCTGCGCCACCACGGTGCTGATGGACATGAGCGGGTCGATGCGGCACGGAGGGTTATACGTCAACGTCAAGCGGATGGGCCTGGCGCTCGATGGCTTGATCCGCCGCGAGTATCCGGGCGACTTTCTGCAGTTCATTGAGATGTACACGTTCGCCAAGCCGCGACATCTGAGCGAGATCGCCACGCTGATGCCCAAGCCGGTGACGATCTTCGATCCGTACGTGCGCTATCGCGTCGACATGAGCAAGCCGGAAGCGAGTGAGATGCGCGTGCCGCAGCACTTCACCAACATTCAGCATTCGTTGCAGCTTTCGCGCAAGTTTCTGGCGGTGCAGCCGACGCCCAACCGTCAGATCATCTTGATTACTGATGGGCTTCCCACGGCGCACTTTGAAGACCACATGCTCTATTTGCTCTACCCGCCCGACGAGCGAACGGAACAGGCGACAATGCGCGAAGCACAGCTCTGCGCGCGAGAAGGAATCACGATCAACATCTTTTTGCTATCGAGTTGGTCGCAATCGAGCGAGGACGTGCAGTTTGCCTACCGGCTGGCCGAATCGACCAAGGGGCGCGTCTTCTTCACCGCCGGTCGCGACTTGGACCGGTACGTGGTGTGGGACTACGTGAGCCGCCGCCGGCAGATTATTTCTTAGCGGGCAGAGACTACGAAGAGATTGCTAATCGTGCTCTAGCTCGTCGTCGATATCCCCGGGCGAGTTCGCGTCCAGGGATTGCAGCGCCAGCACGATGGGCAGGCCGATCAGCGACAGCGCCCAGAGCAATCCGGCAAAGAGCGCCGTCCGGTCCAACAGCCGCGCGCCGTCGGCGTCTCCCACCGCGGCCAACAGCCGGCCCACGCCGGCGATCAGTACGATGGCGACCGGAATAAAGAGGGCGCCGGCGACCAGCCACAAAAGAATGCGTCGAAAATTCACTCGCGACCGTCCGTAGGAGCGTTTCTGAGTTGTGCGTCAGGGAAGCGCCGGCCGATCGCTCGCCCCGGCGCGCGGTCATTCTGCGCAGGGGCGGCTGGCGCTGTCAATTCTGTAGATATCCAGCGGCTGAATGCCCCGTTGCCAGTCGCTGCGTTTCTTGCGGACACATTGCGCAAAATTTCGTAGTGGGTCACTTTGAAATTCGATCGTCCGGCGGCGGATCCGGCGGATTGCGGTCGAGTTGAAACGCGGCGACGCCTGCACCCGCGATCGCTCCAATGACACTGCCGATGATGCTGCATTCCTCTCCCTCGCCGAATCCGTGGTCATACCCATGAATCGACGCGAGCAGGAAGTTGCCCAGGCAGCCAATGCCCAGAATGCCGCCGCCAATAGTTAACAGCGACACATAGATAATGCGTAGGATTGCGCCGGCCATTCCCCCATGTTACCCGTCCCGATGGCTGGTTCGCCTGACCCACGACCCAAAAATGTTCGCGATTTACAAATCTCCGCTTACAATCACGAACATGAACTCCAAACCGACCACGGATCGCGTCTGGAACACGTTTGTCTGGGCCGTCGTTGGCTTTGGGTTCGGCACGGTTTTGGTTTCGCCCCTGATCCTTTCTTACGATCCACGCGTACGGGTTTTAGGCGGGATGTTGTTCGGCGGGACGCTTTTTGGCCTGGGCGGCGCGGCGTACGGGTATCTACGATCCGGGCGTTCGAAACAAGGCAATGGAACGGCACAGCGAATTGGGCGGTAAATAGTGCAGTGAATGGGGCAGTGAATGGGTCAGGGGATCGAGAATCCACATCGCTGCACATTCGCGCCAAGCGGTAGAACTCTCGCAATAAGTCCCAGATCACCGTGACGCGCCTGCCTGGCGACGAACGCGCTCGTGGCATAGGTCAACCGGCGTCGCCCGGCTGGGTGGATTGATTGACTTGCGGCCTCCCCAGGTGACAATAGGTAGAACCGCTGCCGGAACAAGTTTGCGCGGACCGGAACACCGCGCCACGCTCCTCCGGCGGACCACGTCCAAGTTCGGCCTGACGACAGGCATCCAAAAACGGCCGAGGCAAGTCGAGTCCGACGGACTTGCCGCGGCAAGACGGAGAATGAGCGCATGGGACGAGCCTGCTCGGACTCATCAAGGCGCCTGCCGCGCCTGGTAGTTCTATTGTTGTTGCTAACTTGCGCCTTGGTTGTGCGCCCGTACCGCGCAACCGCAGATGGCATCCAGATGCTGGATGGCCGCGTGATGGAAGGCAAGTTCGCCAAGCTCCCCAGCATGTCGAACAAGCAAAAGGCCGACCCCCATCAGGCCCCGCGGCCCAAGAGCGTTGTCATGGCGGACGACGGTCTGCGCCGCTATTTCTTTCCGTCGAGCCAAACGGTGCGCGGCGCGCCCCTGGTGCCTGGCGCGGATACGCCCGAGCGGTTTTTGCTGAAGCACCAATCGATCTCGCTCGGCCCCAAACAGATCACGTCGGTCGGCGCCTATTCCGAGGTGACGCCGTTCGATGAATTTGGCCACCGCAAGATCAGCATGCCGGTCGGCCGCACACAGGCCAATATCTATCAAGGCATCACCGAGATCACCCCCGCCTGGACCAAGGTCGAAGGGCTGAGCCTGCCGGACGCCGCCTCGTACGTCTGGGATCAGCGGATCGCCACGAACAGCATCCCGCACGATCTGCTCCACAAGATTCTGCACAAGCAGATCGATCCGAAGAATATCGAGCAGCGATTGAAAATCGTGCGTCTTTACCTGCAGATGGATCGTTACAACGAAGCCCGCGAAGAGTTGCTCGAGGTCATCAAGGATTTTCCGGAGCGCAAAGAAGATTTTTCTGGCACGGAGCGACAGCTACGGCAACGCTACGCGTTGCGCGCGCTCTCCGAGATTCGCAATCGCCGCGACGCCGGCCAGCACCAGTTGGTTGCGTCGCTATTGAAGAACTTTCCCAGCGAGGATGTCGCCGGCGACACGCTGCAAAACGTCCGCGAAATGCTCGAGCAGTACAAGTCAGATTACGCCCGCGGCAAGAAGCTGCTGGCAACCATCGACGCGCTGCTGCAGAAGATTGGCGACACCAAGCTGCGCGAGCGGTTGAATCCAATCCGCGACGAGATCGTGGCGGAACTGAACCTGAACACGCTGCAGCGAATGGCTTCGTTTGAGCAGGCGATCGATGATGAGGAACTCTCGACCGAAGAAAAGCTGGCGCTGGGTTTCAGTGGCTGGTTGATCGGTAGCGACCAGGCGCTGCGCAATCTGCCGGTCACGGCTTCGCTGTTTTCGGTGCGCAACAAGATCCGCCAATTTCTCGAAGAACCGCTCCAGCCGAATCGCGACGAGATCCTAGCCAGCCTGGAGCGCGAAGAAGGCGCCACGCCACAGTACGTCACCTGGTTGCTGGCGAACATGTTGCCGACGCGGCCGGTGGGCAACGCGGACCCCGCCGCGCCTGGCTTCTATCGACTGCAAGTCGATGGCGCCAACGGTGAGCCGCCGCTGGAATACGCAATTCAACTCCCGCCAGAGTACGATCCGCACCGCATCTATCCCACGGTCGTTACGCTCAATGGCGTGGGGACATCGCCCGAACAGCAGATCGATTGGTGGGCCGGCGTCCGGCGACCAGAAGTCGGCCGCATGGGGCACGCGGCGCGGCACGGGTATATCGTCATCGCGCCGGCCTGGACCAAGCCTGCGCAGTCTGTCTACAACTATTCGCTGACCGAGCACATGGCGGTTCTCAACACACTGCGCGACGCCACGCGGCGTTTTGCCGTCGACAGCGACCGCGTCTATCTCAGTGGGCACGATATCGGCGGCGACGCTGCTTGGGACATGGGACTGGCGCATCCCGATCTCTGGGCCGGCGTCATTCCCATCGTGGCGGTCGCCGACAAGTACGTGAACTATTACTACGAGGTTGGAAAACAGGTTCCATTTTACGTCATCGGCGGTGAGATGGACGGGGATAAGACGGCTCGCAACTCTTCGATATTGGATCGCTGGCTGACCGGCGCCGGCTACAACATCACAGTCGCAGAGTTCCTTGGTCGCGGCCACGAGAACTTTTCGGACGAGGTGCTGCGGATCTTCGATTGGATGGGCCGGCAGAAACGCAACTTCGCCCGCAAGGAAATCGTCGGCCGCACGATGCGACCCTGGGATAATTTTTACTGGTGGCTGGAGCTGGCGGATTTTCCGGAAAAAGCAATCGTCGATCCGGAAGGCTGGCCACTTGATCGCGCCGTTCGCGCGGCGATCACCACGGGTAAGATCACCGAATCCAACACGATCTACGTCACCACTGGGGCTGATCGGGTCACGGTCTGGCTGTCGCCAGAGTTGGTCGATTTCAACCGCACGGACCGCCGGTTGACGATCAAAGTCAACAACGCCAACGTCAAGGCGCCGGAGCCTGACCTGGGCGTGCTGCTGGAAGACGCCCGTTCGCGCGGGATCCGACTCCACCCATTTTGGGCAAAGACTGAATTTGGCGCCGGGCGTCGCGTGGCGGACCGCCAAGGCCGCTGATTGTCGTGTCTCCCCCAAAGTGATCAGTTTTCAGGACGATTCTGGATCCGTCGTCCCAGGTCGCGCCGATTGAAATTTTGGCGTGACATTTCCGTTAGCTGCTCGCATCTTTCGTCGTCGCGACGTAGAACAAGTAGTAGCGACGCGAGCCTCTTTTGAGAGGGATCTTTCCATGTGTTCTCACGTGTTTCTGTTGCGCCTTGGCGCTGCGCTAGCGGCTTTCTCGATCTCGTTTGGATCCGTGGCCTTGGCGGGTCATGGTGGTGGCGGAGGGCATGGCGGCGGTGGCGGCCACGGTGGAGGTGGAGGCCACGGAGGAGGTGGTGGCCACGGCGGAGGACATGGTGGCGGAGGTGGCCATCACGGTGGCGGCGGGAGTAGCTTTGGCGGTGGTGGCGGCCATCGCGGCGGCATGAGCATGGGTAGCTCCCGCAGCATGGGGAGCCCCAGCTTCAGCCGTGGCATGTCCGGATCGAATCACTCGAGCGGCATGAACCACTCCGGCGGCATGAACAGCATGCGGAGTGGATCGATCTCATCCGGCAGCGCGCTCGGCGGTAACCGTTCGTTCTCCTCGGGCGCGGCGCGACACACTGGCGGAATGAACACGGCCGGAACGCATCACAACTCCGCGCTCCACAAGTCGGTCGTCCGCAACGGGTCGCTCGGCACTGGCTCGCGCGGCACCGGCTCGCTCGGTGGGGCCGATCACCACGTCGGCCAGCAGGGTTCGAGTCTCAAAGGTTCGAATCTGAATTCAGCGCTGTCGAATAACGCCGGTCGCCACGCGGGCGGACTGAACGCGGCGACTCACAATCATTCGCAAACCAGCCTGACCTCGGGCAGAAACCATCTGGCCTCCAGCAGTCAAAACGCCGCCAACTCCAGCTTCATGGGTCGGCACAGCGTCAATCATTCCGGTAACCACGCGGGCGGCGCGGCGGGCAACCTGGCCAACCACAACCACAATGGCGCCAACGGGCACAACGGCAATGGGCCGAACGGCAACATCGGCAACCATAACCACAACCACAATGGCAACGGAAATAACAACGGCAACTGGAACCACAACCACGGCAATTACTCGCGCGGTGGCTTCTGGCCTTTGTGGTTCGGCTACAACAACTTTGGCTACAACAACTACAACCGCTACGGGCGCGGTGGATATCCCTACTGGTGGTACAGCTATCCGTACTACGGCTACCCGTTCTATCTCGGCTTGTTCACGCCAAACTACGGCTTCAACTTCGGCACGGGTTTGTCGAACATCGCCTACAACTCGTACTGCGCTTACCCGAGCTACTCGCAGTATCCGTCCACATATGTGAACGACGGTCCGGTGATCGGCGACAACCTGATGGCCTCGGCCGATGGCGCGCAGCAGAACCAGCCCGGCGAGTTTGTCCTTGTTGGCGAGACGGACTTCCGCCAAGGCAACTACCAGGCGGCTGTCCGAGACTGGCGGCACGCCCTGCTGGACGACCCCCAGAACGGCACTTTGATGTTGATGCTCTCCCAGGCCATGTTCGCCACGGGAGACTATGACGACGCGGCCGGAGCGGCCCAACAGGCCATGCTGGTGTTGCCTGAAGATCAATGGGGCGTTGTCGTCAGCAACTATCGAGAGCTTTATCCCAAGACGGCGGCGTACACGGAACAACTTCGCGCTTTGGAAAAGGTCATGAAAGAGAAGCCGGAAGAAGCGGCACTCCATTTCCTGGCTGGCTACCACTACGCGTTTCTTGGCTATCCGGCGGACGCCGTGAAGCAGCTCGAGAAGACCCGCGCCTTGGCTCCGCAGGATGAACTCGCCAAGAAGCTACTGGACGTCATGACGGCCCGCGCCGCCGGCGTTTCGAGCGGCACGAAGGTACCGTTGCCGCCTCCAGCGCCGGCGACGACGGGTACTGCCACGCCAACCACCAACTCGCAGGTAGCCGCGGAGCAGCCGGCTGACGCGATCGAGTAACTGCGGACTGCCTGGATTGCTCCGCAAGGGGCCGACTGCACTCCATGCGGACAACCAGGCAAAGCTCCTCGCGGCAGCGGCCGCGAAGGGTGCGCGCAAAGTAAAGCGGCGTCGAGCGTCTTGCAAAAGACATTCGACGCCGCTGTCGTTTGATCGTGGTTTATTGCGATTCTGCTCAGGGCAACCGCTTACGGGTTGTCCTTGCGGAACAAGAACCCGGTGATGACCCAGCCGGTCTCTTCCGTTACGCCATAGGCGCCACCGACGCCCAGGTACCGACGCACTACCTGGTAATCCGGCAGCTTGCTGCCATCGAGCGAAGGCTTGCGCGGACCGACGTCTTCGGACTCGTCATCCTTTGTCGCCGACCGGATCATTTGGGCGAACATCGTTTGCGATTCGGGCAACTTGCCAGCTTTGAACAGGTCGTACGAAATGTGGAATTGCTCGTCTGCCCGGGCGAAGTTGCGAATGCATAACTCCGTTGCGCCCAGCTTGGCCAGCTCAGCGTTCACGCGGATAAAGTCAGGGTCGGCCGCCAGGGTCTCGCGGTCGTCGGCCGCCGCCAGGATCTTTTGCAGGAAATCAACGTGCGTTGAGATGAACAGGTGCCCCCTGGCCACGGAGATGGCCGAGCTTGGCAGAGCGACCGGCTTGGGTTCTTCCTCTTCATCCTTCTTGCCACCTTTGCCGCGTTTGAGCGGGTCCTTGGCGCCACTATCGCCACCGGCAGTCGTTCCGACGCCCACTAGGTCAGGGTGTTCGATGACGGGCGCGGCGAAGGTATCTTCTTCTGACTTCATTTCCCAGATGATGTGCTCGCCGAAGACTCGCTTGATGACGTTAACGTCTGACTCCAGCGACTTCTGCACCGCGGCGGCCAATTCCTTCTCATGAATTGCCTCGACCGCGACCACCATCCGCTCGCTATTGACGTCGATCGGCAGCTTGTAGTCTGTCAGGATCGATAATTTGTTTCCCATGTGCCCGACCAGGTCTTTGCGAATGTTGATGCCTGGACCGTTCGGGTCTTTTTCGACGCTTTCGATCGTCTCGTCAAATGTCCCCTCGGCGCCTTCGCCAAACAGCTCATCAAAGAGCGTGCTGAACTTCTCGAAGGCGTTCTTCACGTCCAGGCTGACGCTGGTGTAGGTCACCAGGTCGCGTGGAACCCATGCTGGCGGGGCCGTGGACGGGATGTTCGGCAGCTCCAGCATCTGCATCGCTTTTTCGAACGGCTTGGGAGCGTAGACCGCGGTGCGGTGCAGGACTTCATAAGCGCCCACGGAAAGATTGACGTAGCCACCAACGCCTTGGATTGCTCCAAAGCCTTGGTTGCGCATCGTCTTCACGTTCTTCAACTGCTTCTCGTCCTTGCCGGCCTTGTATTCGGCCACGGCCAGCGGATCAATGAACCAGCGGAGATCCGGGGCCAGTTCGCCAGCGGCGCCCACCAGTCGCTTCATCACGTTCTGATAAGGGCCCAGCGTCGAGAGCGTGTCCTTATGCTTGCCGTCCAGACGGTTCAATACTTCTGTCAGCGCCTCAACGTTGTCCGACACGCCGACCAATCCACCGGCCAGAAAGTGCGCTACCCGGCGTGGGTCTTTGCGGTCTTCCTTCGGCGGAATATCAAAGATCGTCACGGCGACGCCGGCGATCGTCTTTTGGCTCTTCTTGCCCTTCTCATTGATCAGGCTTTCGGACGCTTTGTCGAGCGCGCTTTTGGCTTTCGCTTCGTTCCCGGTAACATCCGCCAGCATCACGATGCCAGTTTGGGACTTGGCGCCCGTGACCAGGGCGCCACTGAGCTCACCCGTCGCGACGCCGCGAAGGTCGTCGATTGAGAGCCCTAGTTTCGCATGCTGGGCCAACCACTTGTTTTCCAACTGCTTGGACAAGTCGTCGGCGAAGGGCTTCATCACCGGATCTTCGAGCAGCTGATAGATCTGCGTGGTTTCCCACGTCTTGGCCAGCTGGGGCGCGTTGCCGACCGAGACAAACGCCTTGGTCGAATTCGGGTAGATCGTGTCGTTCGGAGGAACGGCCGCGAACCCGACGGAGGTCTGGCAGAAAATGACGCAGGCGGCTGTGAACAGCCAACTTTGAGCGCGAAACACCACGAGGAACCTCCCACTGACAGTCAGTTTCTAACGCAGGATGCCCGCCGGAGAGCCGCCGTAACCGGGGCGTCCCTTGTGGGCACAGAATTCTAACTGTCAAGCGAACTTAGGGCCAGTGCGCGGAATACGGAACCTGATTGCTTTGGCGAATCTATAACGACTCCGACCGCTTGCATTGCTACTAAAGCGCAACGGCCGGCGAGAAGTTACAATCCTCGGCGAGTTAAAGGCGTAAGGCGCCTTAGCAAAGTTCGTCGGAACAATCTCGCGTAACGCTTGACTAAACGCGCCTGAATTCAAGCCAGCAGGGTTGAACGGCCCAGGCGCGCTCAGGTAATGCTTGCCTTGTGCGCCTATTCTGCGGAGCGGCCGCGACCTACTTTCAACGCCTGACCCCGACGCCTGAAATCTCCTAATTTAAACGACGTCCGAAAATGCTCGGATGTTCTCACACCAGAATCACTCGCGACCAGGCTGGCCCCATGCGAAATGTCCAAAACACCGGCCTGACGCACGACCCGCTGCACGGGTACATCCCCTTTACTTCAGGACCAGTCGGCGAAACGAGCGAACGGGACCTGATTGATCACCCCTGGATGCAAAGGCTGCGCCAAATTCATCAATTGCAGACGGCCTGGTGGGTCTACCCCACGGCGGAGCATACGCGGTTCCAGCACGTTTTGGGCGTGATGCACGTCGCCAGTCGCGCGGCGGCCGCGCTGTACGAAAGTCTGGCAGTAGTCTGTCCAGACACGCCCAGCCAGGCCTACGTCGAATCGCTACTGCGTCTGTCTGGTCTGCTGCACGACGTGGGGCACGGCCCGTTTGGGCACTTTTTCGACGAGCACTTCTTGTCGCGCTTTGGCGAAACGCACGAGACGATCGGTAGCCGGATCATTTGCAATGAACTCGCCCCGTTGATCCGTGGTATCAGAGCGACGCCGAACGGCCGCCTGCAAGACGCGGAGCGGATGGACCCCGCCCAGATTGCGTATGTGATCACGCGCCCCACCGCGAACGATTCCGGCTCGGGCCAGCCGCGGTGGTTACGGTTTTTGCGGAGCTTATTCTGCGGGCTGTATACGGTCGACAATATGGATTTCGTGCTGCGCGACGCCTACATGTCCGGCTATTCGCTCAGCGCGTTCGATCTCGATCGGCTGTTGTACTACAGCTATTTCAGCGAATCCGGTCTCACGATCCACGACCGCGGCGTGCCGGCGCTGGTGCGGTTTGTTTCGGCCAGGGCGGAGTTGTTTCGGGCGGTTTATTTTCATCGCACGGTCCGCGCGATTGATCTCACGTTGGCAGACTTGTTTGCCGAGAGTGGCGACTTCCTCTTCCCTGGCAACCCGCTGGATCATCTCGACCAGTATCAGCGGTTTACCGAGTGGTCGCTATTGGTCGACGTCGCCCGCTGGGCAGATCGCCCCGAGGTGGCGGCGCGCAGTTTGGGCGAGCGGTGGCGAGATCTGCTGGGCCGCAAGCTACGCTGGCGGATGGCCTGCGAGCGGACCGTTTTTTTCGATCCGGCCGCCGCCGAGCAGAGCAGCATCTTCAGCAGGGTTGAGTTCTTTGAAAGCGCGCTGCGCGGTTCGCTGCCAGTCGAAGCCCGCGATATCCCGCTCCGCGTCGACCTGGCCCGGCACGTCAATCGTCCTGGCACCAAGGGACCAGCGTCAGGGCAGAACTTTCTGTTCGATTCCGCCCGCGACTCGATCACGCCCTTGGCGGACGCCGATCTGTTCCGCCGGATCCCGCTGAGCTATCGGATTTGCCGCGTCTATGCCCAAACCCACGAGCACGACGCCGTGCTGGCCGCCGCGCTCGACGCCCTGGTAGGCCCATCGGCCGTGGACGACCGCACGAACATGTAGCCTCTAAAATGGTAGAATGGCCCTGTTGGCGTCAAGGTAGCCAAACCCAAGATCGCATGGGCAGGGGGCAACAAAGCTCGCGCTGCCCGGGGCTTTTGCCAGTCGCCCCCTTTGCTCGCCCGGAAAGTCAGGACTCAAGAGAAAGGCCTCGGCCGTTTCGATGGATCTCGATCAATACGATAACCCGCTCGTCGGTCGCTACGCTTCGGCCGAGATGTCCCGGATTTGGAGCCCCAACGAAAAATTCCGCACCTGGCGCCGCTTGTGGGTCATGCTGGCCGAGGCCGAGGCGGAGCTTGGCCTGCCGATTTCGCCCGCGCAGATTGCCGAGCTGAAGAGCAAGGTCGATACGATCGACTTCGACGCCGCCGCCCGCTACGAGCGCAAGCTGCGTCACGACGTCATGGCCCACGTCCACGCGTACGGCGACGATTGTCCCACCGCGCGGGGCGTCATCCACTTGGGCGCCACCAGTTGTTATGTGACGGACAACACCGATCTGATCTTGATGCGCAAGTCGTTGGAGCTGCTCCGCTCCCGGCTGGTTGCCGCCATCGATCGGTTGGCGACGTTCGCCGCGGAGCAGCGCAACACCGCCTGCCTGGGCTTCACTCACTTTCAACCGGCCCAACCGACCACGATGGGGAAACGCGCCTGCCTCTGGGCGTACGACCTGGTTCAAGACCTGCGCGAGATCGAGCATCGGCTGTCGACGCTCTCCGCCCGCGGCGCTAAAGGCACCACCGGCACGCAAGCCAGCTTTTTGGAACTGTTCGACGGCGATCACGAAAAGTGTCGCCAGCTCGACGCGCTGGTGGCCGCCAAGATGGGTTTTGATTCCAGCTATGCCGTCACCGGGCAGACTTACTCGCGCAAGATCGATTCGCAAATTGTGGCCGTCCTCTCCGGCATCGCGCAGAGCGCGCAAAAGGCCGCCACCGATTGGCGCCTGCTGCAAAGCCGCAAAGAGTTGGAAGAGCCATTCGAGAAAGATCAGATCGGCTCGTCCGCCATGGCCTACAAGCGGAATCCGATGCGTTCCGAACGCATCTGTGGGCTCGCTCGATTTGTCATCAGCTTGGAAACCAGCGTGGCCGAAACCGCGGCTACGCAGTGGTTAGAGCGGACGCTGGACGATAGCGCCAATCGCCGGTTGACGCTGCCGCAGGCTTTTCTGGCGATCGATGCGATTCTGATTCTGTACGAAAACGTGGCCAGCGCGTTTGTCGTTTATCCGCGCGTCCTCGCCCGACACCTGGCGGAAGAATTGCCGTTCATGGCGACCGAGAACATCTTGATGTCGGCGGCCAGCGCCGGCGGCGATCGTCAGGAACTGCACGAGCGGATCCGCAAGCATAGCCAGGCGGCGGCCGCCGAAGTGAAACAACACGGCCGGCCAAACGATCTCATGGAGCGGCTGCGCGGCGACATCGCTTTCGAGCGAGTGAACTTTGAAGATCAGCTCGACCCAGCGCGATTCATCGGTCGGGCGCCGGAGCAGGTGGACGATTTTATCGCCACCGTGATCGCCCCGATCCGCGAGAAATATCCAGAAGCCCTGGCGACGAGCGGTGAAGTCCGCGTGTAGGTCAGCGCCACGTCACGCTATGCCGCTGACCGATGCCGAAGGGGAGCGTCGAGAATTCGATGTACTCCGACTTCTGGCAATCTCATGTCCATTCAGAAGAAGATCAAAGAGCACTGATTTCCACTAATCTTCGCTAATAAGACACAGAAAAAAATAGTGGTGATTAGCGTTGATTAGTGTTCGTTTAATCTTTTCCGAAGCTGACTGGGGGCGCGACTCATGAATCGATGGCGCGACGATGGTCAGATCGGAAATCGCGACTGCTCGGCCGGCGTGATCGCCCGTTCATTGCGCCGCCGGCTGCCGGAACGGCTGCTTTTGCTCGTAGAGTAGCAGCTTTGCTCGCAGGTCGGCGAGCGTCGCTTGTTGATCGGGCTGGGTCGCCAGGGCGATCGCCTTACCCATCGTGGCCGTCGCGTCTTCAAAGCGGCCTGCCTCGGCGTAAGCCGCTGCTAGCGTGTCGAGTTGTTCCACGCTCTCTTGTTTCACTTGCCGCTGGGTGGCCTCCGCCAGTCGAACTGCTTCGGCGCCGTCTCGCACACTGGCGTCAGGGCAAGTCGCCAGCAGCCACGCCAGATTGTTTGCCACCATCATGGATTGCGGCTGCGCCTTCAATCCTGCGCGTAGTTCGACGGCGGCCTCGGCCGGGCGGTTTTGGTCGATGAACGTCTGCGCGAGCTCGTTGTAGCCCAGCGGATCGCCCGGCCCGAGTTTCACCGCTGTGCGCAAATGCTGCTCGGCTTCGGCCCACGACTTGCGCGTCCGCAGGATCTGTCCCAGAAAGAAATGGGCTTGCCCAATCTGCGGATCGGCCGCGATCGCCAGTTCGAACTCCTGCTGCGCGGCGTCGGCGTTGCGCTGCAACATCAGCGCCCGTCCCTTGTTGTAATGGGCGTAACCAAAACCTGGGTTGTGCTGGATCATGTAGTCGAACGCAGCGATCGCCTCGTCCAAACGCCCCTTGTCCATCAACCTTGCGCCGATGCCGAAATACGTGACATAAGGATCTCGCAATTCCGGCAGTGGCCAATTGGTCGCCACGGCCGCCAGCCCGGCGAGCAACAGCCCCGGCCCCCACGCGCGCAGCCAATCTCCGCGCTGCACGGCGCGCACGAATTCAGGAATCGCCGCCAGTCCCGCCGCGGCGAATAGGACCAGTATCGGCGTCAGCGAAAACCTGTAACGGGCGAACACAAAGAACAACGCCACCGAAAAAGCCAACGTCGCCAGTACGATATACAACAACGCCAGTCGCCACGCGTCGCGCCGCGTGGCCCACGCGCCAAACACCGCCAGTGGGCAGAGGACGCCAAAGCTCAACGGCCAGGAAAGCCCTCGAAGCAGCGACGAGGCCTCCCAATAGGCGTCGATTCCCTCGGCGTCGACGATCTCCGCGCGATGGAAGACCAGCAGCGTCTTCCAGGCCATCAGGCGGAGCCAGCGCACGGGTTGCGCTCGCATGTCGGCGAGCGCCCGGTGGAGCCAGTAGTCCGAAACTTCGCTCGGCGTCAGCTTCTTTCCTGCGGCCTGTTCCGCCAACAGCGTGGCGTCGATCCGCTCGTGCATGGGGTCGCCACGGCCCGGCAGCAGTGACTCGTATCGGCCCGTCGCGTCTTTGTGGTTGCCGATGTAAAAGTTGGGGCCCAGTTGCGATGTGGAGAGCAGGAACTCGCCACCGACGCGGTAATTCCGCCAGCCCACCGGCAATAGCGGCAGCGCAAAACCCACGGCAAAGATCGCGGCCCAGGCGGCGCGGCGCCCGAGCGCAGCGGCGCGCCAGTCCGCCAACAACCAGACCATCACCACAGGGCACAACAACCGCGCGTTCTCTCGGTTGAGCGCCAGTGCCCCCAGCACAGCCGCGCCGGCCAGCAGCCAAGGCCACGTTCGCCGCGCCGTGAACTCTGCCGCGAGCGCCAGAAACAACGTCAGCAGAAACAGATCGAGCGAAGGCTTTTGGATCAGTCCATCGAAATAGATCGCTGGCGGAAAGACCGCTAGGAACAATCCGGCGATCAGCCCCACGCGCTCGGAGAAAAAGCGCCTTCCGGTCCAAGCCAGCAGCACGCACGCGAGCGATCCCAACACGGCTTGTAGGACGCGGACCGCCATCACGTTGTGCCCAACCACTCGATAGATCACGCCCAGCAAATAGGGATACAGCGGCGCCTGATAGAAGACCTCGGTCCCCAGCCAATCCCCCGCGGCGATCCGCTGCCCCCAGGCGTCATACTCGCGCCCATCCGCAACCAGCACGGAAAGCAGCAGTGAGCCTTGCAGTTGATACAGGTACGCGCCGCGGAGCAGCAGCGCCAACAGCGCGATGCCCAGATAGCTAAGAATCGTAACGCGGTGACTCAGCGGCCTTTCTTCCGGCGCAGAGACCACGGCGCGCGGCTTATCGGTCGAGAGGGATCGCTGGTTGCGTTTGCTCATCGGCCGGACGATTGCGGGTAAGGGGAAGGAGACCCTCCAAGAATAGCCCGCGCCGGGCGGTCAGGAAACCACGACTACGGCAATCGCCCCGTTCGCCGACTTATGACGCTCCGCCCGTGACTTTTAACCCTCGCCGTGTGACGGTAATGGTTCAGACTTCGGGATCGAATCCTGTGGACACAGACGCTTACGCTTCGCAATCAGCCCGCCGGTAAAAACCGCACTGAATAAATCGGCGGCAGATGTTCGCCCAAACATTGCCAGGATTCGCCGCGATCGTCCGAAAAGTACAGCCCGCCGGTGGCCACGCCGAACGCCAGGTCGTCGCCGTCCTGGTCCAGCGCGTGCCGGAACGCGAAGTCATAGCAGTTCTCTTGCGGCAGGCCTTTGCGGAATGCCTGCCATGATTTGCCGCCGTCGTCCGTGCGGCAGACGCACAGAGCGCGGTCGACTGCTATGCGGACCTGGTCGCTCGTCGCCGGCACAACCCAGGCGGTGTCGGCGTTCTTCGGATCGACCGAGATGGCAAAGCCAAAGTTCGCTGGGCCGGATTCCTCATGGACGGACTGCCAGTTTTCCGCGCCGTCCGACGTGCGAAAAATCCCGCAGTGGTTTTGCTGCCACAGCACGTCGGGCGAGCTTGCGCAGCCGACCAGCAGATGCGGATCGTGACCAACATCGATGTTGGGATCCGGCAGAAATGCGGCGATTAGTCCGCGATTGCGCGGCTGCCAGGTGGCGCAGTCGTCTTTTGATTCGAACACGCCTGCGCAACTGATGCCAACGGTCACGTGGCGCGGATCGCGTGGATCGACGACGATGCTGTGGATGCCTGCCTCGTCGCGACCGCCCCCCATCCAGCACTTTTCGCGCGAAGGATGATTCCACAGAGATTCCACCAGGTGGCACGTCTCGCCGTTGTCGTCACTGACGAACAAGCCGCCGGGCTCGGTCCCAAAATAGATTCGGCCCGGTTGCTCCGCGGCGCCGTAGGCAATCACCCACAGGTAGCGGAGCGTGGCCGGTTTGTCTTCTCGCAGGACCGCGCTCTCCGGATACTTGGGCGCTGTCAGCTCTTGCCAGCTCTCGCCCAAATCGGAAGAGCGATGGAGCTTTTGACCCCAATGACCGTGATCGATCGACGCCCACAAATCGCCGGTCCGCGGATCGACGCTGGCGTACGGCACGGGCGAACCCAGATGGGCTTCGCGCAGCAGCCGCCACTTCCCCTTTTGGCGTTCAAAAATCAACAGGCCTTTACGCGTGCCAACGGCGAGCAGCGATTCGGACACCGGACTATCCTCCCGAGAGCGCCTGAAAAACAAAGACTTCCGCGTCTTCCGCAATCGGATCGGAAAGGGCGACGCGATCGCGAACCCACTGTTCGCCAATAAAGATGTTCACGTGCTTGCGAAGACTGCCGCGCTCGTCGACCAGGTAATCCCGCACCCCGGGAAAAATCCGCTCGACGTCCAATAGGGCCTCGGCGACTGTAGCGCCGCGCACGGCGACGACGGGCGCCGCCTTCACGTGTCTCAACAGATGTGGGGGAAACCGGACAGTTGGCATGAACGCGCCCTGTTGATTCCGGGTGATACGCTAAGCGTTGGACCGCGTTTTGGCCTTAGGCCCTGCGACCGAAGCAGACCAGGCACATGTCGTCGCTCTGATCGTGCGTGCCGACGAATGACTTCACGTCTTCCAGCAGCAGCGGTCCGAGTTCGCCCACACCCACTTCGGGAACTGCCAGATGTTGTTCCAGCCTGCCCATTCCGTATAGCTCGCCCTCGGCGTTCATGGCTTCGCTGAAGCCATCGGTGAAGAGCGTCAGGCAGTCGCCCGGCGCGAGCGTGATGGTGAACTGATCGTACTGAAAGTCCGCGTCGACCCCCAGTGGCACGCCCGATTGTTCTTCGCCGATCGGTTCGATCGAACCATCGCGATGGCGCAAGAAGGGCGCCATGTGGCCGCCGTTGACGATCGTCAGCTCGTTGGTGTGGGGATCGAGCACGCCGATGACCACGGTGACAAACCGGTCTTCCCAGCCGCTGGCGCAAAACGCCGCGTTAAGCCGGTTGACGGCCGTCGATGGCGTGGACTCGCTCGCCAGGCAATAGCGGGCTTCGCTGGATAGCTTGGCCGTGAGTAGCGCCGCCGCGATTCCCTTGCCCGAGACATCGGCCAGCACGATCCCCAAGCGCCCGTTGGGGAGCATGATGTAGTCAAAGTAGTCGCCGCCTACGTGGCTGGCCGCTTTGTAGAAATCAAAGAAGTCGTAGCCATCGACTTTGGGGGGCGCGCCCGGCAAGAACCCTTGCTGGACTTTGTGCGCGAGCTCCAGATCCCGCTCCATGGCGCGCTGGCCTAGCTGGCGCTCGTGGAGCTGCGCGTTCTCCAGGGCGATGGCCGCTTGCGAAGCCACGCTCGCCAAGACTTCGAGATCGTCCTGCTGAAAGCGGCTGCCTTTATCCAGCGTATCGATCTGAATGGCGCCGAGCGCCCGGCCGGTGCTATCGACCAGCGGCGCGCACATCATGGACCTGATGCGGAACTCGGCAATGCTCTGGCTGCTATCAAACCGTTCGTCGGTCGCGGCGTCGGCCGAGAGGATGGCCTCTTTCTTGGTCATCACCTCGTTCATAATCGTGCGGCTGATCCGGATGGTCTCTTCCGAATCTGGCCGGCGATGCTTGACGGCCTTGGGAATCAGCCGCGCATTCTCGTTCTCTTGCAGCACGACAAAGCCACGATCCGCTTGCAAGAAGACGCGAAATAAACTGTCTAAAATCTTTGGTAGCACTTCGTCCACGGAGAGCGCGGACGCCAGGCTATGATTGATCTCCAAGAGCGCCTTGAGCTTCGCCTCGGCGTTGACGGTGAAGCGGATGCCTTCTCGGCTGGCGCTGATCTCCACCTTTCCCATCACGGTCGAACCGCCCCCGCCTTCGGGATCGTCGACAAACTCGGCCAGCGACGTCAGGCCGGTGGCCTGGACTGGCTGCGATTCGGTCGATTTGGCGACCGGACGCTGCGAGTGGAACGTGAAGAGCAGATCACAAATCTTGATGCGGTCGTTTTCTTCCAGCCGATGCATCTCGTGCACCTGCTGGCCGTTGACGAACGTGCCATTGCGGCTCTGCAGATCTTGCACGAAGTAATCCGGGCCAACCATCACGATCTGCGCGTGCTGGCGGCTGATAGCGCCAACGTCCAGCACGATATCGCAATCTGGGTGGCGGCCGATCACGGACTTTTCTCGGTCGAGCGCGAATTGCTGACCGGGTGTGGGTCCCTTGAGAATTTGCAGTAAGGCCATGGTGGGGCAATCGGCCAAAGCGGGAGAGGTCCGTCTCCGCGGCGGCCAAATTGTAGGCTGAACCAGCGCGGGGCAACGCGGCGAAATGCCAGTCGCTCGCCTGCGATTCTACGCTTGCCCGCCGAGGGGCGTCAACGCCCGGGCGTCCTGGCAAATGGCGAACGCAATCGGGCTTCCTGGCCGCAGCGGCGAGCGGCGAGCAGCCTGTTAGAATATCTCGCCGCCGGCGTGGTTTGGCCCGCCGGAAGTCGCGCTCGCTCGTTTTGCCCAAGGAAATGCACATGTCCAAGATTGGCGTCGGTCTGGTCGGCAGTCAGTTCATCACGACCCAACATTACGAAGCGCTGCTCCACTGCCCCGACGCCGAGGTCCGCGCCGTGGCCTCGCCCACCATCGACCACGTCCGCGGCTTTGCGGAAAAGCGGCGCATCCCGCACTGGTTTGTCGATTACCGGCAGATGTACGCCATGCCGGAGATCCAACTCGTGGTGCTCGGCCTGCCCAACTATCTGCACTGCGAGGCCGTGGTCGCCGCCGCCGAGGCAGGCAAGCACGTGGTGCTGGAAAAGCCCATGGCCATGAACCTGGCCGAGTGCGATCAGATGATCGAAGCCTGCCGCCGCGCCGGCGTTAAGTTGATGTACGCGGAAGAGCTTTGCTTTGCCCCCAAGTACACCCGGCTGAAGCAACTGGTCGATTCCGGCGCGCTCGGCACGCCTCATCTGGTCAAGCAGATGGAAAAACACAGCGGCCCGCACACGCCCTGGTTCTGGAACACGGACCTCAGCGGCGGCGGCGTCGCCCTGGACATGGGCTGCCACGCCGTGGAGTTTTTTCGCTGGATGCTTTCCGGACCCGACTGCCGCAATCGCCCGCGCGCGACCAGTGTCTACGCGCAGATGGGGACGCGCGTTCACGGAGATAAAACCCGCGCCGATGACGAAGCGCTGATTATCGTCGAATTTGAAAATGGCTGCGTCGGCCTGGCCGAAGAAAGCTGGTGCAAGCCCGGCGGCATGGACGATCGGGCCGAAGTCTACGGTTCGGCAGGGCAAGCCTACGCCGATCTGCTCCGCGGCAATTCGATCCATACCTATTCTGAGCAAGGCTACGACTACGCGGTGGAAAAGGCGTCGCAGACCAGCGGCTGGAGCTTCACGATCTACGAAGAAAACTGGAACTACGGTTTTCCGCAGGAGATGGCGCACTTTGTCGAATGCGTCCGCGACGACAAACAACCGATCGTCAGCGGCGAAGACGGCCGCGCCACGCTGGAGATCATCATGGCAGCCTACGCCTCGGCCGGCGCCGGCAAGAAGATCTCACTGCCGTTCAAGACGGATGCTAAGCGGCCGATTGATCTTTGGAAGCCGAAATAGAAATCGAATCTAACATCGTCGCAAAATGAAAACCCGACCCCGAAAGGGATCGCAGAAACCGCTATGCTGTCTGCGTGTTGCGGTCGTCGATGAACGCTCGTTCGAACAACTTCAATCGCCTGCTTGCACTCCTATGATCGACGTTGAACAAGCGCTGAGCCAGATTCTTTCGCACGCGCGGCGATTGCAGCCGTGCGAAACCGCCTTGGACGACGCGCTGGGGCGTGCGCTGGCAGAGACGGTCGCCAGTGATATGGACTCGCCGCCGTACGATAAGTCGATTGTTGATGGCTATGCGATCGTGGCGGAGGATCTGCAGAGTGGCGCCGCGGAGCTGGCGATCATCGAAGAAGTGGTGGCCGGAACCGCGCCGCGCGCGCAAGTAACCTCAGGCGCCGCCACGCGGGTCATGACCGGAGCGCCCATTCCCACAGGCGCCACCGCCGTGGTGATGGTCGAGCGGACGGAGATCATCGGCGAGGGGGAAAGAGTTCATCCTGGACGCGGACCTGCTGCGGCCGGCGCGGCCCTCGGCAGGGTGGCGATCCGCGACAAGGATATTCGCGCCGGCCGAAACATCTTGCGGCAAGGCGAAGCGATGCGCGCCGGCGAGACGGTGCTACACGCCGGCGCCAGGATCCGCGCGCTGGAGATTGCGCTGTTAGCCGAAATCGGCCGCGCCGTGGTACAAACCGTGCCACGGCCGCGCGTGGCGATCCTGGCGACTGGCAACGAGTTGGTCGAGCCGAGCCAAACGCCGGCGCTCGGCCAGATTCGCAATTCGAACAGCCCGATGCTGGCCGCCGCCGTTCGGCAAGCCGGAGCGACGCCGGTTTTATTGGGTGTCGCCCGCGACGAGCAGGGCGAACTGGCCGAGCGGATCCGCGCTGGCCTATCCTCGGATATTCTGCTGCTGTCCGGCGGGGTCTCGGCCGGCGTGATGGATCTGGTCCCCAGCGCGCTGGCCGCGCAAGGCGCGCGCGAGGTGTTCCATAAAGTTCGCCTGAAGCCAGGCAAGCCGATCTGGTTTGGCGTGGGGCCAGCGACAGAGAATAACGCCGCCAAGTCGCCCACGCTGATCTTTGGACTGCCCGGCAACCCCGTTAGCACGTATGTCTGCTTCGAACTGTTTGTCCGCCCGGCGATTCAACAACTCGCCGGTTTTCCGCCGACCGGTTTGCGGCGTTGTCAGGCGGCGTTAACGGACGAGCATCGGCAGCGCGGCGATCGCCCCACGTATTTTCCCGCCGTGTATCAACAGAGCGCAAAGGGTCCGGCGCGCGTGCGGCCTGTCGCGTGGCACGGCTCGGCCGATCTGCGCGGACTGAGCGAAGCGAACGCGCTGGCAATCTTTCCGGCCGGCGAACGAATATTCAAAGCAGGCGAAATTATCGACGTCCTGCTGCTGGATGATGGAGTCATTGCGCGGCAGTAGAATGTGTGGGTCCAGCGTGGTTCGGTTTGCCTGAGGAATCAACAACAGCTCCTAACACCGGCGCCCGCCCCCATCAGGAGATTTGCGATGAAGGCCGATCTAACGCCAGACATCTCCTGCGCGGAATTCAAGGCGGACCCGTTTCCGTTTTATGCGCGCCTCAGGACGGAAGAGCCGGTTTCACGCGTGACGCTGCCAGACGGACAACAGGCATGGCTCGTTACGCGCTATGACGACGTGGCCATGGTGTTAAAGGACGAGCGGTTTGCCAAGGATCGGCTGCGCGTTCTTTCCGCTGCGCAACTGGCCATGCAGCCCTGGGTGCCGGCGATGTTCAAGCCACTGACGCGGAACATGCTGGACGTCGATCCGCCCGATCACACGCGACTTCGCGCGCTCGTGCAACAGGCGTTTGCGCCGCGGCTGGTCGAAGCGATGCGGCCGAGGTTGGAAACGCTGGCCGGCGAATTGCTTGCAGCGGCGCTGCGGCGCGGCCGGATGGACCTGGTCCACGGCTACGCGCTGCCGATCCCCATGACCATTATCGCCGAGATGCTAGGCGTGCCCGCGCGCGACCGGAATAAATTCCATCGTTGGTCCAAAGTGGTGGTCTCGGCTACGTCGCTCAAACCATCCATCCGGAGTCTGTTCAAAACGATTCCGGCGATCTGGCGTTTCATGCGCTACATTCGCAAACTGGTGGCGGCCCGTCGCGATCAACCGCGAGACGACCTGACAACGGCGCTCGTCCAAGCGCACACCACCGGCCAAAATATGGATGACGACGAGCTGATGTCGATGATCTTTCTGCTGATCATCGCAGGACACGAAACGACGGTGAATCTGATCGCCAGCGGCATGTTGGCGCTGCTCGAGCATCCGGATCAACTGGAGAAACTCCGCGACAACCCGTTTTTGATCAAGCCGGCCATCGAGGAGTTGCTCCGCTTTACCAGTCCGGTGGAGACCGGCACGGAGCGCTACGCGCGCGAAGACGTGGAGGTGTCCGGCGTTGCGATTCGTCAGGGGGAGATGGTGATGGCGGCGATCGCGTCCGCCAACCGCGACGAGCGCCAGTTCGCGGGCCCAGACACGCTGGATATCACGCGCGATCCCAACCGGCACCTGGCGTTTGGCCAAGGGATTCATTTTTGTCTGGGCGCATCGCTAGCGCGGCTGGAAGGGCAGATTGCAATCAACACACTCTTGGCCGGCACGAAAAGTATCCGGCTAGCGGTCGACCCGCGCGCGATTCGCTGGCGAAGCGGACTGGTATTGCGCGGCATGGAAGCGCTGCCAGTGACGCTGAGCTGATCAACACTACGTAGCGCTCGATCTCGTAAACGCATATCCCCAGCGAACCGTTTGCGGCCATGCGCCCGTAAGCGTGGGGGCCGGTTCCAGCGAGAGAATGCCCAGCGCGCTGTCATACCGCAATCGCGTGACGCCTGGTTCAATCCGCAGTTCCCAGCCGCCGGGAAGTTGCATTCCGGCGGCGCTCACTTGCAGTGGCTTGCCTGGCAAGATTTTGTAGCGGCTGCCGAGGCGCAGGGGTGCTTCATTGACGCGGGCGGCCACGTCAAACTTTGCCTCACCCGCCGGCGTGACTTCGCAAGACAGCGACCAGTGGCTGCGTCCGGCGCGACCCACGGACATCAACACCGTGGCGCCGCCGCGCGGTTCGTCGTGCCACTCTTGCACCGGTGGGCTGGCCGGCCAGTTTTCGTTCGCTGCGTCGGCCTGGTCGGCCAGATCCGCCACGCCTTCGATCGACTCAAAAGCGATCAGCATGCGCTCGCCATCGCGAAGTTCGATCCGGTGCCCGCCCAGGCCGCCTGGCCCACCTGCCGGCCCGATTACCTGGCGGACCAGCGTCAGTCCGCCGGTGGCGATTACGGCCGGCGCGCTCAAGACTCTTCTCCCACGATCTGCCCGGCGCGCAGTCGCAAGAAGGCGTCGAGAAAGCCCTGGATGTTGCCGTCCAGCACGCTTTGGAAGTGGCCGATGGTGAAGCCCGTCCGCGCGTCTTTCACGCGCTGATCCGGATGCAGGAAGTAATTGCGAATCTGCGAGCCGAAGCCGGTCTTGGCCTTGCCTTCGTACTTGGCCGCTTGCTCTGCCTCTCGTTTTTCTTCTTCCAATCGCGCCAGTCGGGCTTGCAGCATTTTCTGCGCGAGCGCGCGATTCTTGTGCTGGCTCCGCTCCTGTTGGCATTGCACGACCACGCCCGTCGGCAAGTGCGTTAGGCGGATGGCGCTCGACGTTTTATTAACGTGCTGGCCGCCCGCGCCGCTGGCCCGAAAGACGTCTTCGCGCACGTCGTCCGCGTAGTTGATTTCAATCTCGTCTGCCGCGGCAACTTCAGGCGATACGTCCACGGCGGCAAAGCTGGTCTGACGTTTGCCTTCGGCGTTGAACGGACTAATCCGCACCAGGCGGTGCATGCCCGTCTCCCCTTTGAGATAGCCGTAGGCCATGGGACCGCGAACAATGATCGTGGCGCTGTTGATGCCGGCCTGGTCGTTATCTTGCCGATCGAGCAGTTCCGTCTCGTAACCTTGTTGCTGCGCCCAGTGGATATACATCCGCAGCATCATCTCGGCCCAGTCGTTGGCGTCGGTGCCGCCATCGCGCGCGTTGATCGAGAGGACGGCGTTGTTGGCGTCGTGCGGGCCGTTGAGCAGAGCCTTTAGTTCGAGATCGTCGAGGACTTTCTCAAGCCGATCGAGCTCGCCGGGCATTTCGGCGGCAAAGTCCGCGTCATCCTCGCCCAGTTCGATCATGGCGTCGATGTCGTCGATCGACTTCACCAGATCGCGCAGTGGTTTGACAATCCCGGTCAGCGCTTTGAGTTCGCCGACAATCGACTGCGCAAGTTCCGGCTTATCCCAGAAGCCGGGCGCGCTCATCCGCGATTCGATCGAGTGGACCTGAGCCGCTTTGGCGTCGTAGTCAAAGAGAGTCTCGGAGTAGAGTGACCCGCTGACGAATCGCCTTGGCGCGGTCCGTAAGTTCTTTATTCATGACGATGGCGCTGACGATGGAAGTAGGACTGACGGGGAAATCGCTTACGTCGGAATTGTACCGAAAGGAACGCGTTCCGGCCATTGGACCGCGGATTGCTGGCCGTTTCCGGCCGGCAAACCGGAATTGGACGCGGAGCACAGTCATTATTGGTGACGCTCCGTCACTGACGTTTCAGGCTGTGAAAGATAGCATTCCTCACAGATGCTTCGGGTTGTGAAACGCGGTGGCAAACTCAGCGGCTAACTGCCTGTTGAAAAACGCCGTCGTGGCGTTTTTCAACCTCGCCCGGCGCAAAGCAAAGCTTCGCGAGGCTCGCAAAATAACGACTTACGTCGCTATTTTGTCCTCACATCCATGTG
>Ga0105047_10003129_pt1 | contig 29309 bp, 26 predicted proteins | sample MAT04_FD_78384 | JGI IMG/M metagenome (GOLD analysis project Ga0105047, IMG submission 78384) | Freshwater microbial communities from Lake Fryxell liftoff mats and glacier meltwater in Antarctica - MAT-04 (megahit assembly) | ecosystem: Environmental > Aquatic > Freshwater > Ice > Liftoff... | reverse complement strand
CCAAGGCCGTGATGGACCTCACCGTCCAGCTGGGAAAGGTCGAGGACATCGACCTGGCGTCGACCATCCTCGACCTCGAGATGCAGGAGGTCGCCTACAAGGGCGCCCTCGGTGCAGCAGCCAGGGTGCTGCAGCCCACGCTGATGGACTTCCTGCGATGAGCGTCCTGGTCCGCACCGGACCCACCACCGTGCCCGACACCCGCCAGGTCGTCGCGGAGCTCTCGTTCACCGAACCCCCGCCCGGGATGATGGGGCTGCGCTCGTTCAGCCTCACCGCGCTGGACGAGGTCGGCTACCTCTTCGCGATGCGCAGCACCGACGAGCCCGCAATCCGGCTGTTCGTCGTCGCTCCGCAGCCGTACTTCCCGCAGTACGCCCCGCACCTGGACGCCGTGACCCGGCTGGCGCTGGGGCTGGCCGAGGAGCCCGCCGTGCTGCTGGTCGTCGTGCGACCCGGCGAGGAGGGCGAGGCGCCCACGGCGAACCTGCTGGCACCGGTCGTCGTCAACCCGCGCACCGGGGCCGCGCTGCAGGTGGTCCTCGACGGCGCCGACTGGCCCCTGCGCGCAGCCTTCGCCGCGGCCGCCTGACCCGCACCCCCCGTCCCAGCCCCACCCGGGTGCCCGACCCAACCCGCAGGAGAGACCGTGATCCCGATCCCGCTCGTCGCCGACGCCGTCGCCGACGCAGCGCCACGGACGTCACCCGTGCTCGCCAGGGTGCACCGCGACCCCGTCGTGGCCTTCGACGGGCGGGTCGTCGGCTACACCGTGATGCTCACGCTCGACCTCACGCCCATGGTGCCGACCCAGAGTGGCGGCCGCGGCCCGGCGACGCGCCCAGCGACGGGCGCCGAGGCCCCCCGGAACCTGGACGCCCCGGCCCGGCTCGGGGAGATGCTCCACGAGCAGTACCTCGCCCTGGACCTGCCCAACCTCGTCGCGGACCGCTACGCCTTCCTGCCGGCCACCCCGGCGATGCTGGCCGGCTTCCTGCCTGCCCCGCCGTCCACCGGTCGCCTCGTCCTTGACCTGCCGGCCGGACTCGAGCTGGAGCCGGACGCCGAGCACCGCGTGGCTGCCCTCCGGGCGCGCGGCGTCGAGCTCAGCCTGTCCGGCTACCGGGGCGACGCTGCCCAGATCGCCCTGCTGCCGTGGCTGACCTTCGTCACCGTCGACCCCGGCCTGCTCCCCGCCCCCGTCGACGGTCCGCACGGCCTCGCCGAGGTGGTGCGGACCGCCCACGCCGTCGGCACCCAGGTGCTCGCCGACGCGGTCGATGCCGTCACCGCGTCCCGGTCCCGCAACGCCGGCGTCGACGCCGTGCGCGGTGGTCAGACCCAGCCGGCCCAGGACGGCACCGCCCGGGTGCTCCGCGCCGGCCAGCTGCAGTGCCTTGCGATCATGCACCTGCTCCACCAGCCGGAGCGCGAGGTCGCCAAGATCGCCGAGGTCATCGACACCGACCCGGTGCTGACTCTGCGCGTGCTGCACCTGGTCAACAGCGGGATCTTCGCGCTGCGCAGCCAGGTGGACACCGTGCACCACGCCGTCGTCCTGCTCGGTCCGCGTGAGCTCAACCCGCTCGTCGTCGCGCTCGCCCTGGACGCCAGGGCCGATGCGATGGACTGCTTGTGGCTCATCCTCGCCAGGGCCCTGACCTGCGAAGCACTGAGCGACGACCCGGCCGGCTACACCGTCGGGATGCTGTCCGCGCTCATCGACCAGCTCGGCGTACCCGCCGAGCTGGTGCTGGAGACGGTCGGCGTCTCGCCCACCGTCAGCGAGGCCGTCAGCGAGCACACCGGGCCGCTCGGCACGGCCTTGGCCGCCGTCCTGGCTCACGAGCGTCGCGACTACGTCGCCGTCCTGGCCCTCGGGATGGCGCCCCTGCGCGTGTCGGACGTCTACGTCGGCTGCCTGGCCGACGCCCTGGCCACCGCGCGCGCAGTGAGCCAGAGCTGATGGCCCTCGACCTGCTGCACCCCCGACGTGGCCGCCCCGCGGCCATCCCCCCACTCGTGCCTGGAGATCCGATGCCACCGATCCTGCATCACGCGGCCGACGTCGCGATCCCCCCGACCCGGTCGGGACCGGGTGCCCGGCTGCACCGCGAGCCCATCGTCGCCTTCGACGGTCACGTCGTGGGGTACACGGTGACGCTGGACCTCGACGTCCCGCACGGCGTGACCCCGCCGCACCATGCACCCGAGATCGAGACGTTCGCCCTGCCGCAGCCGATGGACGGCGGTGACCACTGCCTGGTGCCGAACGACGCCGCTCGCGCCCTGCACGAGGGCTACCTCGCCCTCGACCTGCCGAACCTCGTCGCCGACCGCTACGTCTTCCTGCCCGCGACCCCGGCCATGCTGAACGGTGAGCTGCCCCACGCACCGGCGGCCGGCCGGCTCGTGCTGGACCTGCCGCACGGCTTCGAGGAGTCCGTCGACGCCGGCCGTCGCACTGCCCGCCTGCGCGGGTACGGCGTCGGGCTGTGCCTGTCGGGGTACCGCGGCGGGACGAACCAGGACGTGCTGCTGCCGATGCTCGACTTCGTCACCGTCGACACCGACCTGCTCGGCGCCCCGGCGGACCTGTTGCTGGTCGACCGCCCGGCCCCGGCGTTGGCCGAGCTGGTCAGCCGGTTGCACGCCGCCGGGACGCGTGTGCTCGCCCCGGACGTCGACCCGCTCACCGCCGCCCGGTGCCGGGTCGCGGGGGTCGACGCGTTGCGTGGCGGCGCCACCCCGCCGGTCACCGACCCCGAGCCACGTCCTCTGCGCGCCGGCCAGGTGCAGTGCCTGGCCGTCATGCACCTGCTGCACCAGCACCCGGTCGAGCTGTCCAAGGTCAGCGAGGTGGTCGACACCGATCCCGTGCTCACGGTCCAGGTGCTGCACCTGGTCAACAGCGGCGCGTTCAGCCTGCGGCGCGGGATCGACACCGTCGGCCAGGCGGTCATCCTGCTCGGGCCGCGCGAGCTGACCACCCTCGTGGCCACGCTCGCCCTCGAGGCACGCCCTGGCGCGATGGACAGCCTGTGGCGGATCCTGGCCAGGGCGCTGACCTGCGAGGAGGTGTCCGACGACGCCGCCGGGTACACGGTCGGGCTGCTCTCGGCCCTGGTCGAGGAGCTCGGGGTCCCGCTCGCGTCGGTGCTGGAGATCGTCGGGGTCTCCGACGACCTCGCCGACGCGCTCACCCACCACCGCGGGCCGCTCGGCCAGGTCCTCGCCGCCGTCCTGGCCCACGAGCGCAAGGACTACGCCGCGGTGCTGGCGGCAGGTCTTGCCCCGATGCGCGTCTCCGACGCGTACGTCCGCTGCCTGGCGAACGCCCTGGCCACGGCCCGAGCGGTCAGCCCGTTCTGAGCCGCCCCGCCGCCACGCCGACGGTCCAGGCGGTCAGCCTGCCGTGACCGGCTGCCGGGGCCCCTGGACCAGCAACCGGTAGCCCCACGGACCGAGCTCCACCCGGTCGCCCGTCGCCAGCCGGACCGGCTCGTTCGTGCCGGCGTCGTGCCACAGACCGGCGCAGGGGCCGTCGAGCAGTGTGATCGCGGACGGCTCGGGGCCGAGGTTGAGCACGAGCAGCACGGCGTGCTCGCCCTGGCGCCGGACGAAGGCGAGCGAGGTCCGCTCCCGGTCGGTGACGACCTCGACCATCCGGCCGCCCCAGCGACCGTTCCACAGCGCGTGGTTGGCCCGCTTGAGGGCGATGAGGCGCGCGTACAGCTCCCCGAGCGGGTGCTCGGTCCACACGATCGGGTCCCGCTCGAAGAACTCCAGCCGCTTGGTGCTCCCCGCCTCCTGCCCGTTGTAGACGAGCGGGATCCCCTCGCTGACCACCGAGAGCACGATGGCCGCCTCGAGGGCATCGCCGAACTGCTCGAACTCGGTGCCCTCCCAGGCGTTCTTGTCATGGTTGGACACGAAGAGCATCCGCAGGACGTCGGCGGGGTAGGCCTTCTCGTTCCAGGCGTAGTAGGCGCGCAGGGCCGCGACGTCCGCCGCACCGGAGGCGATCCGGTGCATGGCCTCGTTCCAGGTCCAGCCGTAGGTGGCGTCGAAGGCCCGGTCGTGCAGCTCGCGGGACTCCCACTCGGCGAGCAGGAAGACCGGGCGGATGCGCTCGAGCTCCGCCCGGGTGACCTCCCAGAAGTCGGTCGGGACGAACCCGGCGACGTCGCAGCGGAACCCGTCGACGCCCACGTCGCGCACCCAGTACGCCATCGCCTCGGTCATGTACGTGCGCAGCCCGGCCGCGGAGTAGTCCAGGTCGACGATGTCCGGCCAGTCCCACCACGGGGAGGGCTGCAGATCGCCCTTCCAGTCCCGCGCGTACCACTCGGGGTGCGCGCCGACGAGCGGGTTGTCCCACGCCGTGTGGTTGGCCACCCAGTCGAGGATGACGTGCATCCCCGCCGCGTGAGCCGCGTCGACGAACTCCCGGAGGTCGGCCAGGGTGCCCAGCTCGGAGCTGACCGAGTAGTAGTCCTTGACCGCGTACGGGCTGCCGAGGGTGCCCTTGCGGTGGTGCTCGCCGATCTCGTGGACCGGCATGAGCCACAGGATCTGGACGCCCAGCGCCGCCAGTCGCGGCAGGTGCCCGGCCGCGGCGGCGAAAGTCCCCTCGGGCGTGAACTGGCGGGTGTTGATCTGGTAGATCGTCGCATCGGCCGTCCACTCGGGGTGCACGAGGTGCACGTCGCAGTGGCGCGGGGTGGGGTGGGTAGGCATGACGACGACCTCTCGTGCTGAAGGTGGAGATGTGTGGGTGCCGGTGCGGGGTGCGCAGGCTCAGGGGAGCCGGAAGACGTGCGCGCCGGGACCGTCGCCGGGGAGCAGGAGGGCGTCGGGGCCGTCGGCGCGCAGCGGTTCGCCCGCGAGGGTCTCGACCTCCTCCGCCCGGCCCACGCCGAGCACGCGCCGGGGCAGGCGCACCGCCGGTCCCCCGGCACGCACGACGTGCACCAGGACCCGCTCCTGCGGGTGCTCGCGCAGGTAGGTCATCGAGTCCTCGGCGACGTGCATCCACCGCAGGCCGCCCCGCCGCAGCGCCACCGATCCCTGCCGCAGCGCGATCCACTGGACGTAGGCCGCGAGCGTCGGACCGTCCCAGGCCTCCGGACGGTGCCAGGGGAACGGGGTGCGTGCGTGCTCACCGTCGGTGCCGGTCAGACCGATCTCGTCGCCCTGGAAGACCGTTGGCACGCCGGGCAAGGTCATCTGCAGGGCGATCCCGACCAGGTGGTGGTCCCGTCCGCGACCTGCGAGGTCGATCCCGCCGTCGGTGCCGCCACCGGCGACGGTCCGGAACCGCGGGGTGTCGTGCGAGTCGAGGTGCGTCGTCGAGGCGGTCAGCGAGCGCCACGGCATGGCTGCGTGGACCTGACGCATCGAGGCGACGGTCACGGCCCCGCCGAGGACCGGGACCTGCACGGGGGCGCCGAGGAAGCCCAGGCCCTGCAGCAGCCCGGGCCCGGCGGTCGAGCCGCCGTTGAGCCAGGACCAGATCGGCCGGGTGAATCCCGTGTAGTCCATGGTGCCGTGCCAGCCGTCGCCGAGCAGGTCACCGGACGCGTCGTGCCCGTGCTCGGCGAGCAACCAGCGCGGATCCTCGAAGCGGCTGAAGGTGCGCCGGACGGTGCGCGCGACCTCGTGCGCGAGGTCGACGTCGCCGTGCCGACCCGTCATGTTGGCGACGTCGATCCGCCAGCCGTCCAGGCCCTCGGCCAGCCACCGCGCGACGACCGAGCCTTCGCCGTCGTACAGCCGTCGCCGCAGCTCGGCGGAGCGGTGGTCGAGCTTGGGCAGGCTGCGGATGTCCAGCCAGGCCGCGTAGTCGTCCGGGGTGGCGCCGAAGCTGTAGAACCCCGCTTCGTCGGCGGTGAGATCCCCCCGGGCGCGCGTGAACCACTCGTGCTTGTCGCCCGTGTGGTTGAGCGTGAGGTCCCCGACGACCCGGATGCCGCGCCCGTGCGCCGCGGAGATGAGCCTTGCCAGCGCCTCGTCCCCGCCGAGCACCGGGTCCACCCGATCGAAGCTCACGGCGTCGTAGCGGTGGTTGGACCGACCCTCGAAAACGGGGGTGAGGTAGAGCGCGGTCGCGCCGAGCCGCTCGAGGTGGTCGAGCCGGGCGACCACCCCGTCGAGGTCGCCGCCGAACCACTGCCGCGGGGTGTCCGGACCGGTGTGCACGACGGGGTCGTCCCACTGGGCGGCGTACCCCCACGACGGGGTGTCCCGGTGCTGGCCCGAGCGAGCGAACCGGTCGGGGAACACCTGGTAGGCGACCTGGTCGGCAACCCAGGACGGCGGGGACTCGTGGGCGACGAGCCGGAAGTCGCCGGCATCCGTCACCTCGCCGGTGTGCACCCCCGAGGCGTTGAGCCAGCGGTAGCCGCCGGCGGCGCCACCCCGTCCGAGCAGGAACCGGTAGCTCGTCACCGGTTGGTGGACCGGCACGTCCACGGCCCACCAGGTGCCGACCTCGTCGGTCGACTCGACTGCACCACGGGTCCACGCCGGCTCCCCGTCGCGCACCCGGCGGGCCACCACCTGCTCCTCGTCCGCGCCGTCCGAGCCGTGCGGGACGAACACCCGGGCGCGGGCGACGTCGCCGATGGACGGGGACTGCACGTCGACGTAGTGCAGCGAGCCGTCGTGGTGCGGGTCTTGCCAGAGGTCGACCGTGGCGCTCATCCCTTGACCGCACCGGCGGTGATGCCACCCACGATGTACTTCTGCAGGTACTGGAAGAGCAGCACCACCGGGATGGCCGTGAGCACGGCCGCAGCGGCGAACCAGCCCATGTTGTTCGACCTGTCGGCGTCGAGCACGCCGTACATGCCCACTGCGAGGGTCTTGACCCCGGTCTCGCGCAGGAAGATCGACGCCAGCAGGAACTCGCCGATCACCCCGACGAAGGCCAGCAGACCGGTGACGGCGAGGATCGGCCGGACCAGCGGCAGGATGATCTTGAAGTAGACCTGGGCGTGCCCGGCTCCGTCGATCTTCGCCGCCTCGTCCAGCTCCCTGGGCACCGAGTCGAAGAAGCCCTTGATGAGCCACACCTGACCCAGCGCCCCACCCATGAGCAGGATCATGTAGCCGAGGATCGTGTTGAGGCCGATCGCCGGGATGACCTCGCCGAGCATCGTGAACATCTGGAACAGGGCAACGGTCGCCAGGAACTGCGGGAACATCTGGATGAGCAGCAGGGCCAGGAGCCCGCCGCGACGGCCGCGGAAGCGGAAGCGCGAGAAGGCGTAGGCCGCGAGCGCCGAGCAGAAGATCTGACCCAGCACGACGACGGTCGCGATGAGCATCGTGTTGACGAACCAGCGGACGAACGGCCGGCTCGGGTTGGTGAAGAGCTCGGTGTAGTTGACCATGCTGATCTCGGACGGGATGAGCGACGTCGACGACACCGAGCCGAGCGGGTTGACCGATGCCGAGATGATGTAGAGCACGGGGATGAGGGCGTAGACGACGGCGAGGATGCCGACGATGTGCCGCCAGCCGATCTCGGTCCACCAGCGCATGCCGTGCGGGCGGGTGTCGTTGAGTGCGGGCTTGACGGCGGTGGCGGTGGTCGCCACGTCCTGCTGCGTGGGGTTGCTCATGTCAGTTCACGTCCTCCAGCGCGCGGGTGCCACGGAACTGGAGCGCGGCCAGCACCCCGGTGATGATGAAGAGGATGACCGAGATCGCGGAGGCGAAGCCGATCTGCTGCGCTGCTGTGCCGAAGGCCAGTCGGTAGGTGTAGCTGATGAGGATGTCCGTGCCGCCTGCCGTGGGGTTGGCCGGGGTGAACGGCCCACCCTCGGTGAGCAGCTGGATCGCATTGAAGTTGTTGAAGTTGAACGCGAAGGACGCCACGAGAAGCGGCGCCACCGAGACGAGCACCAGCGGCAGCACCACGGTGCGGAACTGGGTGAACCCGTTGGCCCCGTCGATGGACGCCGCCTCCTTGAGCTCGGTCGGCACGGCCTGCAGTGCGCCCGTGGCCACGAGGAACATGTACGGGAAGCCCATCCACAGGTTCGTCATGAGCACGGCGAACTTGGCAGTCGTCGGGTTCGTCAACCACGCGACGTCGGTGCCCAGCAGGTCGTTGACCAGCCCGAAGTCCGTGTTCCAGAAGCTCGACCACACGAGCAGCGAGATGAACCCGGGGATCGCGTACGGCAGCAGGAGCACCGACCGGTAGACCTTCTGACCCTTGAGCCGCGTGTCGTTGAGCACCACCGCGAGGATCAGGCCGAGGACGAACGTCAGCCCGACGGAGCCCACGGCGAAGACGACCGTCCAGATGAAGATGCCGAGGAAGTTCGAGCTGATCCGCTGGTCGGTGAAGATCCGGACGTAGTTGGCCCAGCCGACGGACTCTTCCCACGACTGGTCGGACAGCCGGTTGCCGTCGGCGTCGGTGAAGTAGGAGCGGTCACCGGACTGCTGGACGGTGTAGACCGTGCCGGTCCGGGTGTCGGTGATCGTGTCCTCGACCTCGTCGTAGACGAGCGGGGTCTCGAGCTCGACGGCCTTGAAGCCCTGCGCCTTGATGATGCCGCCGGTGTCGGTCGGCACCGCGAAACCGTCGAGGCCGCCCCCGGCCTTGCCGGCGTCGTTGATGTCGGTGCGCGAGAGCATCGTGAAGCCGCTCGCCTCGGTCACCACGTCGTCGGTGATCGTGACGTCACCCTCCTCGAGCTCGACCAGCCCGTCCTCGTCGCCACGGAAGACGTCGCCGCTCGCCTCGTCGACGAGGAAGAAGGTGAACGGCCCGTCGACCAGGGTGCCCGTGGTGCCCACGGCCAGCCCGAACGAACGGGCCCCCTCGACCTGCGTCGCCGAGGTGCCGAGGATCCGGGTGATCGTCACCTCCTTGGAGTTCCGGGTGCCGTCGCCGTAGTTGGTCGTCGACAGCTGGAACGTCATGAGGATCGGGTAGACCACGAAGAGCACGAGGAACAGCACGCCGGGGACCAGGTACTTGGCTGGGACGGCTCGACCGGTGGCGTAGACCGCCACGAGGAGCGCGATGATCCCCCAGAAGATCGCGAGGAACGCCCAGCGCTGCTGGGCGATGAGCGGCGGGGTGATGGCGACGGCAAGGCCTGCCAGCGCCCCGGCCGCCAGGACCTTCACCACGAGGGGGAGGACGGCGGTGGTTCCGGTGGCCCTACGGCTCAGCCGCGGCTCGGGAGGTGCGGTGGACAGGGTGGGCTTCGACACGGTGGCTCCCGAGGTCGCGGCGACGGCTGCTGGGTCGGACCGCACGGCGTGGCACAGCCGTCGAGGCGCTACGCCGCGCGTCATGGACGAACCCCGAGGCCCGGGCACCCTCTGGTGCCCGGGCCTCGGGGTGATCCGTCAGGAACCAGCGATGGCCGTCGAGATGGCCGTCGCCGCGTCGGTGATCGATGCCGTCGGGTCGGCACCGCCGACGATGGCCGCGTAAGCGACGCCCAGCGGGGTCCACACCTCGGCCATGGCCGGGATGGCCGGCATGGGGGCGCCGGCCTCGGCAGCCGCCGCGATGACCTCGAAGTCGGGGTTGCCCGCAGCGGTGGCCTCACGGACGGCCGTCATGGCCGGCGGGAGGTTGGCCAGCTCGTAGAGCGTGGTCATGGCCTCGACCGAGTTGACGCCGTTGGCGACGAACTCCTGGGCGAAGGTCTTGTTGAGGCCGTTCGAGGCGACATAGAAGGCCTGGGCGCCCATGAACGGGACGGCCGGGGCCATGCCCGCGAAGGCCGGCATGGGCTGGACGGTGTAGCCGCCCTCGCCGAGACCCGCGCGGACGTCGTTGAGGGCCCACGGACCGGAGATCATGCAGCCGGCCTTGCCCTCGGCGAACAGCGAGATGTTGTTGTCATTCGAGATGGACCGACGCAGCACGTTCGAGCCCGCCTCGCCGAGCGAGGCGATCTTCGCCGCGGCGGCGACGCCACCCGCGGAGGCCACACCGAGGTCCTCGGCGTTGTAGTTGCCGTCGGCGTCGGTACCGAAGAGGTAGCCACCGGCCGAGGTGAACATCGCCTGCATGTGGTACGGGTCCCCCTGCTCGCCGACGGGCAGGTTGAGCGCGGACTCGGCGGTGCCGGCGTCCACGGCGGCCTGGCCGCCAGCGATCGCGTCGTCGAGCGAGGCGAACGGGCCGGGGCCGACGAGGGCGGGGTTGCAGTACAGCACGACGGCCTCGACGCCGTACGGCAGGCCGTAGACCTGGCTGTCGTAGGTCACGGCGCGCACAGCGGTGGCCGAGTACGCAGCGAGCTGGTCTGCGGAGAGCTGCACGGGCTCGACCGAGCCGTTCTGCACCATCTGACCGATCCAGTCGTGCGCACCGACGACGACGTCGGGGCCGTTGCCCGCGGCGTTGGCGGTGATGAAGGCGGCGCGGGTGTCCACGACGGCCTGCACGCCGACCGTGATGCCGTTCGCCTCGGCGAAGACGTCGGCGACGGCCTTGATGGCGTCGAACTTGGTGTCATCGGTCCAGATGACCAGGTCCTCGTCGCCGCGGACCGGAGCTTCTGGCTCCTCCTCGGTGGCCCCCTCCGTCTCCGTCGGCGTCTCGGTGGCCTCGGGCTCGGCGTCGGCGCCGCCGCACGCGGCCAGCAGAAGGCTGGCTCCTACGGCGACCGCAAGGCCGCGCGAGATCCTGCGCATGGGTACTCCTCCATCATCGGGTGGGTCGCGACGCCCGCGACCCCCAGGAGGAGCACTGACGCCGACAGCAGTGACCTGAACGTAGCAACCCCTTTCAGACTCTGCAAGAACTTTCAGTATCACGATTCGGCCACTATGCTGCCGCCGTGAGGCTACGGCTGGTGGACATCGCTGCTCGCGCTGGTGTGAGCGAGGCGACGGTCTCGCGCGTGCTCAACGACAAGCAGGTGGCCGAGGTGACCCGTGAGCGGGTGCTCACGGCGATCGACGTCCTGGGGTACGAGCGGCCGGCCCGGCTGCGACGCAAGCCGGCCGGACTGGTCGGTCTCGTGGTCCCGGAGCTGACCAACCCGGTGTTCCCCCTCTTCGCCCAGCTCATCGAGACCTCGCTGGTCAAGCACGGGTACACCCCGGTGCTGTGCACCCAGACCCCCGGCGGCGTGCACGAGGACGACTACATCCAGATGCTCCTGGAGCGCGGCGCCGCCGGCATCATCTTCGTGTCCGGGATCCACGCGATCACCCAGACCGACACCGGCCGCTACACCCGGCTGCTCGGCCAGGGGGTGCCGATCGTGCTGGTCAACGGCTTCCAGACGGACGTCACCGCCCCCAGCCTCTCCCAGGACGACTCGGTCGCCGTCGAGCTCGCCGTACGGCACCTCTACCAGCTGGGTCATCGACGGATCGGCCTGGCCCTCGGCCCGCGCCGCTACACCCCGGTCTCGCGGCGGATCACGGCGTTCGAGCGGATCGCCCGCCGGCTCATCGACCTCGTCCCGCTCGTCGAGTGCAGCCAGTACAGCATCGAGGGCGGCGCCTCGGCGGGCCACGCCCTGCTCGACCAGCGAGCGACGGCCATCGTCTGCGGCTCGGACCTCATGGCCCTCGGCGCGATCCGCACGGCACGCCTGCGCGGCCTGCGCGTCCCGCAGGACGTGTCCGTCGTCGGCAGCGACGACGGGCTGCTGGCCCAGTTCGCCGACCCCCCGCTGACCACCGTGCGCCAGGACGTGGCGGGGATGAGCGCCGCGGCGGTCCGGGCACTGCTCGAGGAGATCACCGGCACGCCGTCGCCGCGCAACGAGCTGCTCTTCCCACCCGAGCTCGTCGTGCGCCAGTCGACGGCGGCCCCGGGGCAGGCATGGCCGCTCAGCGCCGTCGGGCCGGCGGCGGAGACCGCCTGAGACGGTGGTGCACGGCCGCTGCTTCTGGCAGCGTCGTGCCATGGACACCTCCGGCCCGGTCCGTCGCCACATCGCTCTCGTGGCCCACGACAACATGAAGGTCTCGCTGCTGGCGTGGGCCGAGCACAACCGTGACATCCTCGCCCAGCACGATCTCTACGCGACCGGCACGACCGGGACGATGCTCGAGTACGAGCTCGGCCTGGCCAACCACAGGTTCCTCTCCGGCCCGATCGGTGGCGACCAGCAGATCGGCGCCAAGATCGCCGAGGGCGTCATCGACATGCTCATCTTCTTCTGGGACCCGCTCGAGGCCCAGCCGCACGACCCGGACGTCAAGGCTCTGCTGCGCCTGTCCGGCGTGTGGAACGTGCCGACCGCCACCAACCTGGCCACGGCGGACTTTCTCATCACCTCGCCGCTGCTGCACGACGGCTACGAGCGGCGCCTGCCGCAGATCGGACCGCGCGGCTGGGACGGGACGGCGCCGACGCCTGGCTGACCTTCCACGCGCGCTCCCGTTCCATCGTCAGTACGCTCCGATCGCCCGGGACCGACCCGGCACGAGACGCGCCCATGCGCGCGACCAGGGAGCCCTTCGATGGCACGGGTACAGCTCGCGTCCCGACGGACCGGCGTGGACATCGTGCTGGGGGTGCTGCTCGTCATCGGCGGGCTCGTCGTCCTGGGCGATGTCGTCATCGCCACCGTCATCTCGATCTTCTTCATCGGCTGGAGCACGCTCTTCTCCGGGTGCTGCTCCTGGTCGGGGCCCTCTTCCGGATCGGCAAGGCCGGCTTCTGGTCGGCCGCCCTGGGCGGTGCGCTGCTGACGGTCCTTGGCCTGTTCATCCTGCGCAACCCGGCGATCGGTGCGCTGACCCTGACTCTCATCGCCGGCGCGCTGTTCTTCACCAGCGGTCTGACCCGGGTGGTCGTCGCCTTCACCCAGCCGACGCACCGCCTTGCCCTGGTCGTCTCCGGCCTGCTCTCGCTCGCCCTCGGCGTGTGGGTGCTCAGCAACCCGATCGAGGCGCCGCTGCAGGTGCTCGGCATCCTCCTCGGCGTGCAGATCCTGCTCGAGGGGCTCACGCTCATCGCCATCGGCCGGCTGCGCCCGGTCCCCGTCGAGCAGGCCGCCGCGGTCTGAGCCCTGGACCCCCGTCGCTGCGGGGCGCCGCCAAGGGTCGGGCCGGGGTCGCGCCGAGCTCGGGCCGAGGGTCGGACCGGGGTCGGGCCGAGGGTCGGACCGGGGTCGGGCCGTCGGGGGTGACGGCTAGCATCGGCGTGCCGTGAAACTTGTCGAACGCCTCCTCCCCGCCCGCCTCGGGACCGGCTTCCGCTGGCTCCTGGCGTCGTCGTGGACGAGCAACCTCGGCGACGGGATCGCCTTGGCTGCTGGGCCGCTCCTCGTCGCCTCGATGACCAGGGACGCCCGGCTGGTGGCACTGGCAGCGACCCTGCAGTGGCTGCCGCCCCTGCTCTTCGGCCTGCTCGCCGGCGCCCTGGCCGACCGGTGGGACCGGCGGCGGATGGTCGTCACGGTCGACCTGGTCCGGGCCGTCGTGCTCGCCGTGCTCACGCTCACCGTGCTCACCGACCGGGCGACGATCGGCATCGTGCTCGCCGCACTGTTCCTCGTCGGCATCGCCGAGGTGTTCGCCGACTCCGCGTCGCAGACCCTGCTGCCGATGCTCGTGTCCCGCCCGGACCTCGCCGTCGCCAACGCACGGCTGCAGACCGGGTTCCTCACGGTCAACCAGCTGGCCGGCCCGCCGATCGGCGCCGCGCTGTTCGCCATCGGTTCCGTCTGGCCGTTCGCCGCCCAGACCCTCGTGGTCGCAGCAGGCGCCCTGCTCATGACGCGGATCGTCCTCCCGCCGCACGGCAGGGCGCCCGACGAGCACAGTCACATCCGGCACGACATCGCCGAGGGCTTCCGCTGGGTGCGCCACCACGCGGCGGTCCGGACCCTCGTACTGACGATCTTCACCTTCAACATCACCTTCGGGGCGGCCTGGTCCGTGCTGGTCCTGTACGCCACCCAGCGGCTCGGCCTGGGCGAGGTCGGCTTCGGGCTGCTCTCGACAGTCATGGCCGTCGGCGGACTGGCGGGCACCGCGTCCTACGGCTGGATCACCCGTCGGGTCAGCCTTGGCAACCTCATGCGGATCGGGCTCATCGTCGAGACGCTCACCCACCTGGGGCTGGCCCTCACCCGGCAGGCCTGGGTGGCGATGGTCATCTTCTTCGCCTTCGGCGCACACGCCTTCATCTGGGGCACGACGTCGATCACCGTGCGCCAGCGCGCGGTCCCGCTGCCGTTGCAGGGACGGGTGGGCAGCGTCAACCTGGTGGGTGTGTTCGGCGGGCTGGTCCTCGGCTCGGGGCTCGGCGGGGTGCTGGCCCATCGTTGGGGGGTGACCGCGCCGTTCTGGTTCGCCTTCGCCGGGTCGGCGGTCTTCGTCGTGCTCATCTGGGGTCAGCTGGCCCACATCGCCCACACCGACGAGCGCGCGGACCAGCGGTCCGACGAGCCGGCCACGCACGACGCCCGCCCCCCGGGGAGCCCTCATGCCGACTGACGCCACCGAGATCTCTCTCCTGCGCCTGGCGGCCCAGCGCCTCGTCGGGCCGCGACCGGCGACACCCGCCGAGGCCGTCGGCCACCTCCTCGCTGCCCAGGCCCAGGACCTGCCCGGGGCGCTGACCTCGATCGCCCTGCGCACCGCCGAACCCTCGGAGGTACGGGCGGCGTTCGACGACGGCGCCGTGGTGCGGGCCTGGCCGATGCGCGGGACGCTGCACGCCGTGCCGGCAGCCGACCTGGTCTGGATGACCACGCTCATGGCGCCGCGTCCCCTCGCCGCCGCTGCCGGCCGACGCGCCGAGCTGGGGCTCGACGACGACGCGCTGCGCACGGCGCGGGACTCGGCGGAGGCGGCCCTGGCCACGGCGGAGCCCGGCCTGACCCGGGCCGAGCTGCTCGCCGTCAGGCAGGCCGTGGGGCTGTCAACGGATGCCGGTCGCGGGTACCACCTCATCGTCCACCTTGCTCAGACCGGCGTCCTGGCCCAGGGTCCGTTCCGTGGCACGGAGCAGCTCTTCGTCCTGGTCGACCGGTGGGTGCCCCGGGTCCCGCGGCTCGACCACGAGCAGGCGCTGGCCGAGCTGAGCCTGCGTTACCTCACGGGGCACGGTCCGGCGACCGTCGCCGACCTGGCGCGCTGGTCCGGGCTCCCCCTCGGTCCGGTCCGGGCCGGCGTCGCCCTCGTCGCCGACCGGCTCGAGGCGCTCGAGGTGGGCGCCACCACCTACCTGCTCGCCCCCGGCACGGCGGACCTGCTGGCGACCCATCGGGCGCAGGCCGAGGCCGTGCACCTGCTGCCGGGCTTCGACGAGATGGTCCTCGGGTACGCCGACCGCACGGCGACCATCCCCGCCGAGCACGCCGCCCGCATCGTCCCCGGCAACAACGGCGTGTTCCGGCCCACCGTGCTGCGCGGCGGACGCGCGATCGGGGTGTGGCGCTGGGTCGGCAGCGGATCGAGGCGTCGGGTCGAGGTCGAGGCGTTCGACGGCGAGCCGCCCGCAGCGCTCCTCGAGGAGGTCTTCCGGGCGGCAGACCGGCTCCCGTGACCCGCGGCGGCTCGACGACCACGGACCAGCAACGGGCGCCCCGGTCGGAGGGACCGGTGCCCCGACGCCTCGCCGAGGCACCGCGCCGGACCACGCTGGCCGAGGCGCTCGAGCGGCCCCTGGACCAGAGCGAGGAGCAGGAGTTCTGGGCTTCGGTGCGCGTCGGCGGACCGAACCTGTCGATCGCAAACGTGACGTCGATCCCTTTCAGAGCGCGAAGGAGGCGATCTGGTTCCGGAGGTTGGTGGACATCTGGGCGAGCTCGGTGACCGAGGCCCGCATCTGGGTCAGGACCTCGGTCGAGGACGCCGCGGAGGTGGCGACCCCGGTGATGTTGGCGGCGATCTCCCCCGAGCCGGTCGCTGCCTCGCTCACCCCGCGAGACATCTCGTTGGTCGTGGCCGTCTGCTCCTCGACGGCCGAGGCGATCGTCAGCTGGTAGTCGTTGATCTGCGCGATGATCGCCGAGATCTCCCCGATCGCCGCCACCGCACCAGACGTGTCGGCCTGGATCGCCTCGACCCGCCGAGCGATGTCCTCGGTGGCCCGCGCCGTCTCCTGGGCCAGCTCCTTGACCTCACCGGCGACCACCGCGAACCCCTTGCCCGCCTCACCGGCCCGCGCCGCCTCGATCGTGGCGTTCAAGGCCAGCAGGTTCGTCTGCTCCGCGATCGAGGTGATCACCTTGACCACGTTGCCGATCTCCTGGCTCGAGGTCCCCAGCTTGGCCACCGACTCGTTGGTCGAGGCCGCCACATCCGTGGCCCGCGCCGCGACCTTCGCCGCCTCGTTGGCGTTCTGCGCGATCTCTCGGATCGAAGCACCCATCTGCTCGGCCCCCGCCGCCACCGCCTGCACATTGCGCGAGACCTGCTCGGCAGCCGCGGCCACCACACCCGCCTGCACACTGGTCTCGTCCGCAGCGGACGCCGCCTCCGAGCCGCTCGAGGCCACACCGCCGAGACCCGAGGCGAGGGACTGCGCCGCCTGCGACATCTCGGCCAGCGTCGTGCGCATCCGGGTGGCAGCGACGTCGATCGCCGCAGCGGCCTGACCGACCTCGTCGCGCCGGTCGACACCACTGACGCGGGTCAGGTCGCCGGTGGCGATCCCCTCGGCGACATAGCAGACCCGGGCCAACGAGCCGCCGATGCGGCGGGCCGTCCACCCCCCGGCCGCGATCGTGAAGACGGTGCCGACGGTTGCCAGCACGGCGACCGGAGCCAGCAGCTCCTGGGCGGCGGCGTCCCGCCGGGCACCGAGCAGGACGATCACGACGATGCCCACCAGCGAGAGCAGGAAGCCGCTGAAGGCGACGGAGAACTTGGTCATGAACGGCAGGTCCCCCAACCAACCGGCCAGACCGCGGTGGTGCCCGTCAAGGTTGGAGGGCTGGGACGGGATCGCGATGGCGGTGGCGGTGGCCATAAGTGACTCCGGGTCGAATGGGCGTTGCTGGCGCTCTTCCCATCGGCCGGCGGAGGCATCGGATGAGACGGAGCGCGCCGGGCCATGCGAGCGGCTGGTGAGTAGGTGAAGGCCTCGCCGCGGTTGCGCAGGCCGGTTGCCATCCGGGCCAGGACCTCGGTCGAGGAGGACGCCGCGTTCCACCCCGGTGTAGTCGTTGATCTCCGCGATGATCGCCGAGGTCTCTCCCGTCCAAGCGGAAGCAGGGCGACCGGGGCGGGTCAGTGCGCGGGCGGCACCGGGGGCGCACCAGGACCCACCGCCGCGCCGGATTCAGGCACAGCGTCGCCGCGTGCTTCCGCGCGCTTCAGCAGGCACGAGAGTCGCACGGCTCTCGCAGACGAGGACGGTGGCCGGAACGACGCAGAGCCGGGCACCCTGGGGTCCCCGGCTCTGCGTCCTCCTGGGAGATCTCCCAAGGAATGGTGCGCGAGGGGGGACTTGAACCCCCACGCCCTTTCGGGCACTGGCACCTGAAGCCAGCGCGTCTGCCATTTCGCCACTCGCGCGCGCCGGAGAAGGCTAGCACGACGCCTCGGGCGCGCGGCTCTGCTGCGCGCCTATGGGCTGCCGCGACGGATACGATCGGCACGGACGCGCCGCGGGCCGGGAGACCGGCACGCGCTGCCGCCGACGGATCCCCCCGTCGCCGGTCCGGCCCGGCGACGATCGGAGGTGTCATGGCATTCCTCGACAGGTTCGAGAAGGGCGTCGAGCGAGTCGTCTCGTCCGCGTTCGCCAAGGCCTTCCGCGGCGACCTCAAGCCGGTGGAGCTGGCCAGCGCCCTGCGCCGCGAGGTGGACGACCGGGCGGCCGTCGTCGGCCGCGACCGCACTGTGGTGCCCAACGAGTTCACCATCGAGCTCTCGCCCGGCGACCTGCTGCAGATCGAGGGGTGGGGCGCCGAGGCCCTCGCCGACGAGCTGGCGGCCAACGTCACCGACTACGCCACCACCCAGCACTACGCCTTCGTCGGCCAGGTCGTCGTGATGTTCGTCGAGGACGACACCCTGGAGACGGGCCGGTTCCTCGTGCGCAGCGCGACGGTGCGCGGCGCCGTCGCGCCGGCGACGAGCGTGGCCGCGAGCGCGCGGCACCCGCTGGTGGACATCGACGGCCAGCGCTACCTGCTCACCGGCCCCGTCACCGTCATCGGCCGAGGCAGTGAGGCCGACATCATCGTCGACGACCCGGGCATCTCCCGACGCCACCTGGAGATCCGGGTGACTGCCGACGGCGTCGTGGCCAGCGACCTCGGCTCGACCAACGGGACGTTCGTCGAGGGGCACCAGGTTCCCGCCGCGACGCTCGTCGACGGCAACACCATCACCATCGGTCGTACCCGGATCCTGTTCTGGACCGGCACGGACGACCCGCAGGACCAGTGACCGCCGGCCATGAGTGAGCTGACGATCACCCTGCTGCGGCTGGGCTACCTCGTGCTGCTGTGGGTGTTCGTCCTGCTCGCCATCGGCGTGCTGCGCCGCGACCTTTACGGCACCCGGATCGTGCGCCGGCGGCTACGGCGCGCCGTCCCGGTGGCCGTCCCCCGCAGCCCGTCCGGTTCCGGTGCCCCAGCGTCAGGGCGCCGCGAGGTGCCACGGCGCCTGGTCGTCACGGCCGGACCGCTGCGCGGCAGCACCCTGCCGCTCGGCGCCTCGGCGATCCTCATCGGCCGGGCACCCTCGTGCACCCTCGTCCTGGACGACGACTACTCCTCCTCGCGGCACGCGCGGGTGTTCCCGCAGGACGGCCAGTGGTACGTCGAGGACCTCGGTTCGACCAACGGCACGTTCGTCGGCCGCGAACGGATCGCGGCGCCGACGCCGGTCGAGATCGGCTCGCAGCTGCGCGTCGGCCAGTCCACCCTCGAGCTGCAGCGATGAGGCGCCACCCGTGACCGTCGCTCTGAGGTACGCCGCGCGCTCCGACGTCGGGCTCGTCCGGTCCAACAACCAGGACTCCGCCTACGCCGGCCCGCACCTGCTCGTCGTCGCCGACGGGATGGGCGGCCACGCCGGCGGGGACGTCGCCTCCTCGGTGGCCGTCGCACACCTCGCTCCGCTGGACGACGAGGCCCACGGGCCCGACGACGTGCTGGCCGAGCTGGGCCGCGCACTGACCAGCGCGCACGACGAGCTGCTGGCCCGGGCCGAGGAGAACCCCGAGCTGTCCGGACTCGGCACCACGGTCACGGCGCTGCTGCGCTCGGGCAACAAGCTGGCGATGGCCCACATCGGCGACTCGCGCGCCTACCTGCTGCGCGACGCCGAGCTCACCCAGGTGAGCACCGACCACTCGTTCGTCCAGCACCTCGTCAACACCGGCAAGATCACCGCGGAAGAAGCCGAGCGTCACCCGCAGCGTTCGGTGCTGCTGCGCGTGCTCGGCGACTTCGACATGGACATCCTGCCGGACATGTCGGTGCGCGAGGCCGTGCCCGGGGACCGTTGGCTGCTGTGCTCCGACGGGCTGTCCGGGGTGGTCAGCTTCGACACGATGGCCCAGACCCTGCGCACCGAGCGGGACATCGACGCGTGCGCCGACCAGCTGGTCGCCCTCGCCCTGCGCGGTGGAGCACCGGACAACGTCACCGTGGTGCTCGGCGACGTCGTGGAGGTCGACGCCCTGCCCGACGGCGCCGCGCCCGGCACCACGTCGCACATCGTCGGCGCCGCGGCGCTCGACCGCCACCGGCCGACCCTCGGTGGGCCCGGTGCCGCCGCACGAGCCGCCGAGCACGCCGCCACCGTCCGCGCCGCCGCTGACGCGCCGACCCACCCCCTCGACGAGGACGAGCCGGCGCCGCGGCGCACCGGTCGGCGGATCGCCTGGGCGGCGACCGTGCTGCTCGTGGTCGGCGCCCTCGTCGCCGGGGGGTGGTGGGGCTACGGATGGACCCAGCAGCAGTACTACCTCGGGGTGGACGACGGGCGGATCGCCATCTTCCGCGGCATCCCGCAGTCGATCGGCAGCCTCGAGCTGTCGCACGTCGTGGAGATCAGCGACACCCTCGTGGCCGACCTGCCCGGCTACGTGCAGGACCGGCTCGACCAGACCCTGCCGGCCGACGACCTCGATGATGCGCGCGCCACCGTGGACGAGCTCGAGCTCCAGGCAGACGAGTCGCCGTGATCGTCGTCGTGCCGGCATCCGACCACCCCGGCCGGGGGCGGTGATGGCGACCGTCGTGCCGCACACGGTGCGCGCCGGTCGTGGGGTGGAGTTGGCCCTGCTCGCGGTCGCGCTGCTGCTCGGCATCGGTGCCTACGCCCAGGTGGGGCTCGCGACCACCGGGACCCTGCCGGTCGACATCGTCGGGTACTCCGCGGGCCTGGTCGTCCTGGCGCTCGGGTTGCACGTCGTGCTGCGGTGGCGCGCGCCGTACGCGGACCCCGTCATCCTGCCGGTCGCCGTGGCGCTCAACGGCGTCGGCCTGGCGATGATCTACCGGATCGACCTCGCGTACGCGCTGCGTGGCCGCGAGACGTCCTTCGCCGAGCGCCAGCTCGGCTGGACGGCGATCGGCGTGGTGCTCGCCGGGCTGGTGCTCGTGCTGCTGCGCGACCACCGGACCCTGCGCCGGTACACCTACACCGCGATGGTCGTCGGCCTGGGGCTGCTCGTGCTGCCGCTGGTCCCGGGCCTGGGCGAGGAGGTCAACGGGGCTCGCATCTGGATCTTCGTCGCGGGGTACTCCTTCCAACCGGCGGAGATCGGCAAGATCGCCCTCGCCATCTTCTTCGCCGGCTACCTCGTGACCACCCGCGACACCCTCGCGCTCGCCGGACCCCGCGTGCTGGGCCTGCAGCTGCCGCGCCCGCGCGACCTAGGCCCGATCATCGTCGCCTGGGCGGTCTCGCTCGGCGTCCTGGTCTTCGAGCGGGACCTCGGCACCTCACTGCTGTTCTTCGGGCTGTTCGTCGCGATGCTCTACCTCGCCACGGAGCGGCTCAGCTGGGTGGTCATCGGCCTCATGCTGTTCGCCGGCGGTGCCTTCGCGGCCGCTCAGGCGTTCAGCCACGTCGGCGCTCGATTCGACGCGTGGCTGCACGCCTTCGACATCGACGTCTTCGAGGCCTCGCCCGGCGGCTCTGGCCAGCTCGTCCGCGGGCTCTTCGGGATGGCCAGCGGTGGGCTGTTCGGCACCGGGCTGGGCCGCGGCCGGCCAGACCTCGTCCCATTCGCCGAGTCGGACTTCATCGTGGCCTCGCTCGGTGAGGAGCTGGGTCTGACGGGTCTGCTCGCCCTGCTCGCGCTCTACCTCGTGCTGGCCCAGCGCGGCCTGCGCACGGCGATCGGCGTACGTGACGGGTTCGGCAAGCTCTTCGCCGGCGGGATGGCCTTCGTCGTGGCCTTCCAGTGCTTCGTCGTCGTCGGCGGGGTCACGCGGCTCATCCCGCTCACCGGGCTGACGATGCCGTTCCTCGCCTACGGCGGCTCGTCGTTGCTGGCCAACTGGGTGATCGTCGCTCTGCTGCTGCGGATCTCCGACAGCGCGCGCCGTCCTGCGGGTGCCGTCGCGCCCGTCCGGGGCGATGGTCCGACGCGGGCCCCGGACGAGATCGCCGACGATGCGGTAGCCATGCCCTCGCCGGCCGACGACCAGGGCACCGAGCTGATCGACGTGCGGGAGGTCCCGCGGTGAACACCCCGCTGCGCCGCGTCGCGATGGTCGTCATCGCCATGTTCCTCGTCCTCATGGGCGGGGCCACCTCTGTGCAGTTCTTCCAGGCCTCCGGCCTCAACAACGACAACCGCAACGTCCGCACGCTGTACCGCGAGTTCGGCAACGCCAGGGGCCCGATCGTCGTGGCGGGCGACTCGATCGCCTCGTCGACGCCTGTGCCCGACCCGTTCGGCTACCTGCGCGGGTACAGCAACGGCGAGCTCTACGCGCCGGTCACCGGCTTCTACTCGATCGTCTTCAGTCGCAGCGGGATCGAGGACGCGATGAACACCGAGCTCAACGGCTCGGCCGACTCGCTGTTCTACGAGCGGCTCCAGGACCTCATCACCGGTCGCCAGCCGCAGGGCGCCGTCGTCGAGCTGACGATCGACCCGGTGATCCAGCAGGCGGCGTGGGACGCGCTGGGCGACCAGCGCGGCGCCGTCGTCGCCCTGGACCCGACCACCGGTGCCATCCTCGCCATGGTCTCCAAGCCGTCCTACGACCCCAACCTCCTGGCCGGTCACGACACCGCGGCGGTCAACGCGGCCTGGACGGCTCTCAACGCCGACGAGGGCAACCCGATGGTCAACCGGGCGATCGGCGGCGACACCTACCCGCCCGGGTCGACGTTCAAGCTGGTCACCGCCGCGGCCGCGCTCGAGGCAGGTCTGACCCCCACCACCGAGGTGCCCGCACCAGACCAGCTCGACCTGCCGTTGAGCACGGCGACGCTGGGCAACTTCGGCGGCTCCTCGTGCAGCTCGACCGGCACGACGACGCTGCAGAACGCCCTGCGGATCTCCTGCAACACGGCGTTCGGCCAGCTCGGCCTCGACCTCGGCGCCGACGCCCTGCGGGACCAGGCCACGGCGTTCGGGTTCGACACCCCGCTGGCCGTCCCGCTGACCGTCACTCAGAGCCACTTCCCGGACGCCGACGCGATCGACGCGCCGCAGACCGCGATCGCGGCGATCGGGCAGTACGACGTCGCCGTCACCCCGCTGCAGATGGCGATGGTCAGCGCGACGATCGCGAACGGGGGCGAGCGGATGGCTCCGTACCTCGTCGCCGCGGTGCGCAGCCCCGACCTCACGGTGGTCGAGGAGTCGACGCCGATCTCGCTGGGCCGTTCGATCTCGACGACCACCGCGATGGCGCTGCGGGACATGATGGTCGGGGTCGTCGCCGACGGGACGGGCACGTCGGCGCAGATCAGCGGCGTGAGCGTGGCAGGCAAGACGGGCACTGCCCAGACCACCGAGGAGGCCGCCCCGCACGCCTGGTTCACGGCGTTCGCCCCTGCCGAGAGCCCGCGGATCGCGGTCGCGGTCATCGTCGAGAACGGCGGGTCCGCAGGCAGCGAGGCCACCGGCGGACGGGTCGCTGCCCCCATCGCGCGGGCCGTCATCGAGGCGGCGCTGCGATGAAGCCGATGGCCGACATCGCCATGGGGGGTCGCTACCGCCTCGTCTCGCGGATAGCCGTCGGCGGGATGGGCGAGGTGTGGGTGGGGCACGACGAGTCCCTGGCCCGTGACGTGGCGGTCAAGGTGCTGCGTGCCGAGTTCGCCGGGGACGCCGGGTTCCTTGACCGGTTCCGCACCGAGGCCCGCAACAGCGCCGGGCTGTCCCACCCGAACATCGCCGCGCTGTACGACTATGGGGAGCAGGACGGTTCGGCCTTCCTCGTCATGGAGCTGGTCGTCGGCGAGCCGATGTCGGATCTGCTCGACCGCGAGCCCGTCCTCGCCCCGCGCCGGCTGCTGCCGATCCTCGCTCAGACGGCCCGGGCGCTGCACGCCGCGCACGTCGGTGGGGTGGTGCACCGGGACGTCAAGCCGGGCAACATCCTGCTCGCCCGCTCCGGACGGGTGAAGATCACCGACTTCGGGATCTCGATGGCCACCAACCAGGTGCCGATGACGGCGTCCGGGATGGTCATGGGCACCGCGCAGTACCTCTCGCCAGAGCAGGCCGTCGGCGGGCCGGCCACCGGCGCCTCGGACGTGTACTCGCTCGGGATCATCGCCTACGAGGCGCTCGTCGGGCACCGGCCGTTCACCGGACCGACGGCGGTGGACATCGCCGTCGCGCACGTCAACACCCCGGTGCCGCCACTGCCGGACAGCGTCGACCCGCAGCTGACCGAGCTCGTCATGCGAATGCTCGCCAAGGACCCGGAGCGCCGCCCGCGCTCTGCGGCCTCGCTGGCCCGCACCCTGGACGCGATGACGGAGCGGACCCCGCCGGGCGGTGTGCCCAGCTCTTCGGGGCGCCACACGAGCGACCAGCAGGCGATCCAGGCCGCCGTCGTCCCAGGGCGCTCGCTCGACGAGGCCGCCTCGCCAGCACCGGCCGAGCCGCCGCCGGTGATCGCCCCCGGCCCCTCGCCGGAGCCGCGGCCCGACATCAGCGGCCGGACCCCGGCGCCGTCGGCGTCGCGGACGACGCCGGGACGGCGCCTGGTCCAGCTGACGCTCGGGCTGGCCATCGTCGTGGTGTTCGCCCTGCTCGGGGCGGCCTTCGCCGATAGGATCTGGGGGCCGTCACGTGCCTCTGCACCGGATGACGCACACCAGATCGTGATCGGCGCCTCCCTCGGGTCCACGACCTTCGGTGGGATGATCTGGCCAGACCGCGACGAGGGCCGGGACCCACCGCCCCCAGCGCCGACGACGACAGCGAGGAACCAGCAGTGGTGAACGACGCTCCGCGGATACTCGGCGGCCGGTACGAGGTCGGTGAGCTGATCGGCCGTGGCGGGATGGCCGAGGTCCACATCGGCCACGACACCCGCCTCGGGCGCACGGTCGCCATCAAGATCCTTCGCTCCGACCTGGCCAGGGACCCGTCCTTCCAGGCCCGCTTCCGCCGCGAGGCGCAGGCGGCCGCCTCGCTCAACCACCCGGCCGTCGTGGCGGTCTACGACACCGGTGAGGACGTCACGACCGAGCAGGGCGGTGCGCTGGCGCACGTGCCGTTCATCGTCATGGAGTACGTCGAGGGTCACACGGTGCGCGACATCCTGCGGGACGGCGCCGCCGTGCCGATCGAGGAGGCCATCGAGATCACCGCCGGGGTGCTTTCCGCGCTCGAGTACTCACACCACGCCGGGATCGTCCACCGCGACATCAAGCCGGCCAACGTCATGCTCACCCCGACCGGCGCCGTCAAGGTGATGGACTTCGGCATCGCCAGAGCCATGGCCGACGCCGCCGGGACGATGACCCAGACCCAGGCCGTCATCGGCACGGCCCAGTACCTGTCCCCCGAGCAGGCCCGCGGGGAGCAGGTCGACACCCGTTCCGACCTGTACTCCACGGGCTGCCTGCTCTTCGAGCTGCTCACCGGCCGGCCGCCGTTCATCGGCGACTCGCCCGTCGCCGTGGCGTACCAGCACGCCCGTGAGGAGGCGCAGCCGCCGAGCACGTTCGCCGCGGACGTCCCGGAGCAGCTGGACCGGATCACCATGAAGGCGCTGGCCAAGGCCCGCGAGAACCGCTACTCCACTGCCGCGGAGTTCCGCTCCGACCTCGAGGCCGTGCTGCGCGGCGGGCACGTCAGCGCACCGGCGCTCGGCGCGAGCGCCGTCCTCGGCGCGGCAGGGATCGCTGCGGCCGCCCTGGCCGACCCCGGCCCGGCCACGGCGGCGACCCAGGTCATGGGCGCCCAGCCGCCGGTCTCGCCCTGGGGCCCCGTCGGCACCTCGGCACCGCCGACCCGTCGCGACCTCGTCGAGGAGGACGAGCCCCGATCGCGCAGGGGCCTCATGTGGGCACTGATCGCGATCGCCGTCTTGGCCATCGCGGGGATCGTCCTCATCCTCAGCCTCAACGGCGCAGGTGACGACGAGCCCACCACCTTCGAGCTGCCGGACGTCGCCACCCAGTCCGAGGCGGCCGCGACCGAGACCCTCGAGGCACTGGGCCTCACGGTGGTCCCGCTGCCCGAGCCCAGCCTCGATGTGCCCCAGGGCACCGTCATCCGCACCGACCCTCCGGGCGGCACGCTCGTCGAGGCCGGCCGCTCGATCGACCTCTACGTGTCCTCGGGCGTCGGTGCCGTTCCGATCCCCGAGATGTCGAACTTCACCGAGAGCCAGGCCCGCACCGCGTTGGAGACGCTGGGGTTCACCGAGATCGTCCTGGGCGCCTCCGAGAACGACATCGCTGTCGCCAAGGACCGGGTCATCCGCACCGAGCCCGCCGCCGGCGAGACGGTCGACCCGTCCGAGACGGTGACCATCTTCCTGTCCACCGGCCAGGTGGAGGTGCCGGACTTCGTCAGCACCCCGACGACCCGGGAGGCCGCTGAGCAGGCGCTCATCGCCCTGCGACTCGTCCCGGTGATCGAGGAGCAGGAGTCCGAGGCCACGCCGGGCACCGTCATCCGCCAGAGCCGTGGGCCGGGCCCGGTACCGCAGCAGATCACCGTCACGTTGACGATCGCGATCGCCCCCGCGGTCGAGATGGTCGCGGTGCCCGACATCCTGGGGCTGCGGTTCGCGGAGGCGGCCGCGCGGCTCGGCTCGGCTGGACTCAATGCCGCCGCAGGTCCCGACGAGCCCGACGATGTCGTGCCCGACCAGCGCGTGCTGCGCACCGATCCGGCCATCGGCACCCAGGTGGAGGCCGGCAGCATCGTCACCGTCATCCTGTCGAGCGGGCCCGCCGCGCCCCCGGCACCCTGACGACGAGCCGGACGCCGGGTTGCCGGCGGTCGGCCGGTCAGGCCGTCGCGGCGTGCCGGACCAGGGGGGCCATCCCGACGGATCGCTCGACGGCGCCGCGCAGTCCGCACAGCTCGAGCCAGTTGGCGAGCAACCGGTGACCGCCCTCGGTGAGCACCGACTCGGGGTGGAACTGGACCCCGTGCAGCGGCAGCTCACGGTGCTGCAGGCCCATGATCACCCCGGTGCCGTCCGGGGTCTGGGTACGTGCCGTGACGAGCAGCTCGACCGGCACCGTCCCGTCGACGACGGCGAGCGAGTGGTAGCGCGTGGCTCGGAACGGCGTGCCGAGCCCGCTCAGCACGCCCTGACCGTGGTGGACCACCTGGCTGGTCTTGCCGTGCATGAGCTCGGGCGCGTAGGTGACGGTCGCGCCGAAGACCTCGGCCAGCGCCTGGTGCCCGAGGCAGACGCCGAGCATCGGCAGACCGGCCTCAGCGCAGTCCCGGATGACGTCCATGCTCTGGCCGGCGGCGCGCGGCGTGCCCGGGCCGGGCGAGACGACCACGCCGTCGTACCCCGAGCGCTCGGTGGCAACCGGCACGGCGTCGTTGCGGACGACGACCGTCGTGGCACCCAGCTGGTCGAGGTATCCGACGATCGTGTAGACGAACGAGTCGTAGTTGTCGACGACGAGGATCCGGGTCATCTCACTCCACGGTGATGTCGTTGAGGGGGAGGTACGGGGCGATCGCCGGGAACACCCAGCTGAAGCAGACCACGACGACCATCACCGCCAGCACGGCGAGCACGGCCACCCGGACCACCGCCGGTCCGGGGATCACCCGCCACAGCCATCCGTACATCATGCGCCCCGCTCGAGCTCGGCCGGGGTGCCGTCCACCACCGGCAGCCAGTGATCGAGCACGGCGTGCACGACGTAGCGCTGCCTGGCGCTGTACATCGGGTGACAGGTGGTCAGCGTCATCATCGGCTGGGTGGGGCTCGCGGCGGGGTCGCCGGGAACCGGCGCGATGACCTCGACCTGATCGGGACCGACCACCTCGGTGCTCTGCACCTGGTAGACGTACCAGGTGCCGGCCGTCCGGACCACCAGCGGGTCACCGACCATGAGCTCGGTGATCCGGTTGAACGGCTTGCCGTAGGTCGTGCGGTGCCCGGCGACGGCGAAGTTGCCGACCGCCCCCGGCATCGCCGTCCCCTCGTAGTGACCGATGCCCAACGCGTCCAGCACATCGCGCGTCGAGGTGCCCTGCGAGATCGGCCGCTCGATGTCGTCCCAGCGCGGCACGCGAAGCGTGGCGAAGGTCGTCCGGTGAGCCGGCTCGGCAAGCACTGGAGCGGCGTCGTGCCGCAGCGCCCGTTCCGCTGCTGCCGTCGGCTCGGGTGCGGGGAAGGCGAGGTGGGCGACGACGTCGGCCTGGGCCCGTTGCCCGACGACGTCGGTCCACCACAGCTGCCAGCAGAGGAACAGCCCGAGCAGCACGCCGGCGGTGAGGAACAGCTCCCCGAGGACACCGACGGCCAGGTGCGCGGGCGGCCGCCGGCGGCGCGCCGTGGCGGCAGGCCTCACGACCGGTCCGCCACACCGGGGACCGGGACGCCGGCGGGCACCTGGGCGAACTCCAGGTCCACCGAGGCGTCGTGGGCGGCGAGCTGGAGGTCGTCCTCCTCGGCGACCGACCAGCCCAGGCCGATGACGTCGACGTAGTCGAGGTAGGTTCGGACGGCCGGCGAGTCGAGCAGGGCCGCACGCAGCAGGTCGGGATCACCGATGGCCTCGACGACGTACGGCGGCGAGTAGTGCTGACCGTGCAGCAGCAGCACGTTGCCGACGCAACGGAAGGCCGAGGTCGAGACTACTCGCTGGCCCTGGAGGGTCATCGCCTCGGCTCCCCCCGCCCACAGGGCGTTGATGACCGCCTGGAGGTCCTGCTGGTGGACGACGAGGTCGTCGTTGGTCACCCAGTCGGGCTGCGGGGCGTTGGTCGGCGCGTCGGTGAGGCGGACCGTCAGACCCGGTCCGCGCACCGTCACGCGGCCGGCGGCCAGCTCGATGAGGGCGACCTCGGGGTCCACGACCGGCGCGACCTCGGTCTGGGCATCGGTGAGGGCGTCGACCTCCGCCCGCAGGGCGGAGACCTCGTCGGCTGCGCGCGAGGACTGGTCGAGCTCGGCCTGGACCAGCTGGCGCAGGTTGAGTGGCTGGCGCGAGTCGGCCCCTCCCTGGAGGTGGGCGTTTGCTGCGAACAGGTAGCCCGCGGTCGCCAGGACGGCAGCCACGCCGAGGGCACCCCACGCGTGCGCCCCCGTGGTGCCGTGCTGCTGGACCATCACCCATCCCGACCCGTACGCCACGTCCCTCGCAGCGCCCACTACGCTAGATGACGAACGACCGGCGTCGTAGGTGCCGGACCGCACCCCGTACAGGAGAGCAACGTGCCCGAGTCCAGGTCGCGCAAGAAGCGCCCCTACGTCCCGCCGCCGGCGTCCTCCGCCCCCAAGCCCAACCCGCGGTGGCTCGTCCCGACGATGCTGACGCTCATGATCACGGGACTGGTGTGGGTGGTCGTCACCTACATCTCCCAGACCCGCTTCCCCATCCCCGGGATCGAGAACTGGAACCTCGCCGTCGGCTTCGCGCTCATCCTCGCCGGCTTCGGCATGACCACCCGCTGGCGCTGACCACGCGCATCCACCCGTCCCCAGGGAGTGGACATCTCTGTGGATAACTACACGGGTGTAGTTCCACAGGTGTGATCAACCCTGGGGATCACCCGTTCAGACAGCGGCGTACTTCGCGACCGCCGCGACGACCAGCAGCACCGCGGTGAGGACCACCCCGACCACCCCGAGCTGCACCCGGCGGGCCTTGGGCGCGTAGGCGAACACGGTCCCCAGGAGCAGACCGACGAGAAACCCGCCGACGTGCGCCTCCCAGGCGATCCGCGGCACGACCAGCGGGATGAGTGCGTT
>Ga0105047_10003127_pt1 | contig 29317 bp, 24 predicted proteins | sample MAT04_FD_78384 | JGI IMG/M metagenome (GOLD analysis project Ga0105047, IMG submission 78384) | Freshwater microbial communities from Lake Fryxell liftoff mats and glacier meltwater in Antarctica - MAT-04 (megahit assembly) | ecosystem: Environmental > Aquatic > Freshwater > Ice > Liftoff... | reverse complement strand
CGGACGGCCACCATCGCTACGAGACGGGGCTGAAGTATCTCGACGAACGCAAGGCGGCCGGCGAAGTGCCGGACGATGAATCGCCTCCGAACTTCTGTCTGATGATGCTCGTCGGCATGAGCGACCCTGGGCTGATCATCCTGCCGACGCACCGCCTGGTGAGCGGCCTGTTCAATCTGAGCATGAAGCAGTTCGTCCCGATCATCCAGGATTACTTCGAGATCCTCGGCGAATACGAGAACGCCTCGGAGGCCTGGGATGTCATCGTCGCGGACGGTTCGCAATCGATCCTCGGTTTCGGCACCGCCTCGGACGGCCTGTGGATCGTGGCGAAGTTGAAGGATTCCAAGGTGATGGACACGCTGGCTCCGGAGCAGAGCCAGGAATGGCGCGGCCTGGGGGTGAGCATTCTTCACAAGCTGGTGCTGGACAAACTCGTCCCCGAGAAGCTGGAGACGGACGCCGACTGCCGATATGTCCACCTTGTGAAGGAAGTGACCGGCGTGTGCGACGCCAACGAGTGCTCCCTGGCCGTGCTTGTGCCGCCGGCGACGATGAACGACGTGGAACGCATCGCAGGCAACCGCGAGAAGATGCCTCCCAAGTCGACGTATTTCTACCCGAAACTTCTCACGGGGATGGTCTTTAACTCGTTGAAAAAGGATTGAGACCCCTGCAACCACCACCTGGCGAGCGGGGGACGTGAGCCCACCGAGCGTCTAGATGTCTGGGCTGAGTAAACGGACTTGGATTCACTCTCCCGGTGACTCTTTTTGGAAGGATTTTCAAGCCGAGTTGATTTCGGTGTGGCCATCGCTCATATTCATAGCGATAAGCCGGCCATGCCCGATGCCAAGGAAGGATGTGCCCCGCATGTCTCTGATGCTATCCCGTGCTTACACCGCCCGAGATGGGGCTCCCGTCATCGATCGCATTGATCCTCGGATCTTCACGCTCACTTATTTCGGCCACTGCATGGCCTGCGAGTTCTGCGAGGACTCCTGCTGCCGCTTCGGTGCCGACATCGAAATGCCGAAGCTACGGGCCCTGGAAGCGATCGCGCCGGAGCTCGAGGCGTATTTGAACGTCGACCGCAAGCACTGGTTCCGCACCGATCCCGAGGATTTCGGCGTCATTCCCGAGCCGGAGTATCCGGGCGGCGAATACACGCGAACCAGCGTGGTCCCGCAGGTGCGATCCGAGCAGTTCGAGGAGGCGTGCGTCTTCCTGGATCCGATCGGTCGCGGGTGTCGCATCCATCGTTTCGCGCTCGAGCGGAACATCGACGTGCACACCCTCAAGCCGATGGTCTGCATTCTCTTCCCGCTTTGTTACGCGGACGGGGAAATTCACCCGGCCCTGGAACTGGAGACGGACGAGCTCGTCTGCCAGGGCCCGGGAGTGACGCTGTACCGCTCGGTTCGCGACGAGGTGATCTACTATTTCGGCCTGGAAATGGCGGCGGAACTCGATCGAGTGGAAGCGAGCACGTTGGCGACACTCGACCTGCCGGTGGCGAGTTCGATGGTGCCGCTGCCGATGAGGAGTTCGTAACGGTTGGCGCTGGGGGGCGGGGTCGGTGGCTGGCGAAATCTCCAGGGATTTGAGAAATGCCAGCCGGGGCCGCTTGACAGTTCCCCCCCTGCCAAGAACAATCAACTTTGGCTCTTTACTATCCTTGGGCGGCTGCGAGTCGGCCCGCCCTTCACGTTGTCGAGGGAGCAGACATGTCGTCGCCAGCCCCGCGCCGCCGTCGGCTCGAAGTCGAAGACATCGGGGACATCGCGGTCGTCAACTTCGTCGACAAGAAGATTCTGGACGAACAGAACATCCAGATGATCGGCGACGATCTCTTCCGCCTCGTCGATGAACTCGGCCGCCGCAAGGTGCTGTTGAACTTCGGGAACGTCGAGTTCATGTCCAGTGCCGCCCTGGGCAAGCTGATCACGCTGCACCGCAAGCTGCAATCCGTGCAGGGCAAACTGGTGATGTGCAAGATCGCCAAGGGCATCATGGAGATCTTCGAGATCACCAAGCTTAACAAGATGTTCACGATCACGCCCGATGAGCCTTCCGGCTTGCAAGCCTTTTGAAATGGCCCACCGGGGAGCCGTACCTTCGCGGTTTCCCGGCGTTCTCTCCCGATCCTCGCGGCTGCCTGAGATGAGCCAGACGCCTATGGACGTGACCATCTCGAGCGATCTCGCCGAGGCGAGGCGCGTCCAAAATCAGATCGAGGAAGCTCTCCAGGCCTGCCACTACAGCGAACACGACATCTTTTCGATCAAGCTCGCTCTCGAAGAAGCCCTCGTCAACGCCATCAAGCATGGCAACCAGATGGACCCAGACAAGCGCGTGTCGATTCACTACGGCGTGACGCCCGAGCAGTTCCAGATCGAGATTGTCGACGAAGGCCCCGGCTTCAACCCCGAGGACGTTCCGGACCCCACCTCCGAAGAAAACATCGAACGCCCCTGCGGCCGGGGCCTGCACCTCATCAAGCATTTCATGACGGAAGTCGCTTACCGCGGCCGAGGCAACGTCGTCTGGATGACGAAAGTCCGCAAGGACGATGAGTAAGGGCACGACATGCCTACGGTGTCGCGTACCGGGCCCTTCCGGTTCTTCTTCTACTCAGGGGATGGAGAGGAACCGCCTCATGTGCATGTCGAACAGGATGCAAGTGAGGCGAAGTTTTGGCTGGATCCCGTCCGGTTGGAACGAAGCCATGGCTTCAGCCGCAAGGAACTTGGCAGTCTGCGTGGGATTATTGATGAACACCTTTCCGACTTGAAGGAGCGAGGGAATGAGTTCTTCAACGGCTGAACATCGTACCGCTCACGCGATCGAAGTTTTGGTCAGCGAAGAGACACTCACCGTTGAACTCGCCGACGGCCGAACAATCTCCGTGCCTCTGGCGTGGTATCCCCGCCTCTCAAGCGGGACAGTGGCCGAACGAACACGTTGGCGGCTGTTGGGAGGGGGGCAAGGCATTCACTGGCCGGACCTCGATGAAGATATCAGCGTCAAGAATTTGCTCCAGGGCCAACCGTCCGCTGAAAGCCAAAGCTCGCTCGAGAAATGGCTCGCAGGACGCAAGATGATGGCCAGACGGACGAAACGCTTGAAGACCTGACCCATCGCCGTTTCACCCTCTCGCTCGCGCTTCGCCATCCGCTATATCATCAACTCTGACGCGATGCGAGTGAACCGAGAGCCTGGGACCTGTTCGATGCCCACCCCGATGATGCAGCAGTACCTCGATGCCAAGGCGGCCCACCCTGGCATGATGGTCCTCTTTCGCAATGGCGACTTCTACGAACTCTTCGAGGACGATGCCGAACTTGGAGCGAAGCGGCTTGGAATCACGCTCACCAAGCGGGATAAGGAAATCCCGATGGCGGGCTTTCCCCACCACGCCCTCGAACGCTACCTCGCCGTGCTGCTGCGGTCCGGCCATCGCGTGGCCGTCTGCGAGCAGATGGAAGAAGCCAGCGGCGGCAAGAAGATCATTCGCAGGGAAGTCAACCGCGTTGTCACCCCCGGCACCGTCACCGAGGACGACCTGCTTGACCCGCGTCGGCCTAACCACCTTCTCGCCATCGCGACGACCCGTGGCGACACCGTCGGCCTTGCCTGGGCGGATCTTTCCACCGGCGCCTTCGCCGCGGCGGATGTCCCCGTCGCCCAGCTGGCCGACGAGCTCGGCCGCATCAACGCCGCCGAGGTGATCCTGCCGGAGGAGCAAGCCAACAGCCTCATCGAACGCTACGGGCTCTTCTTGCCGCGGACGCAGTCGACCCGGCCGATGTGGACGTTCGACCCCGCCACCGCGGAGAAGACTGTCCGCGAACACTTCCGCGTGACCACGCTCACCGGCTTCGGTTTCGACGACGGCCAGGCGTGCCTCGTCGCCGCGGGGGCGCTGCTCCAGTACCTCAAGGAAACGCTGCGAACGAGCCTCGATCACATCCGTCGGCTGCACCCGCACCGCTCCGATCAGTTCCTGGTGCTCGACGAGGTCACTCGCCGCAGCCTGGAACTGACCCGCACTCACCGCGACGCCCAGCGTGAGGGCTCGCTGCTGTCCGTGCTCGACCGCAGCGTGACGCCGATGGGGGCCCGCCTGCTTCACGACAGCCTGCTCGCCCCGCTCACGGATGGAGCCGCGATCAACGCCAGGCTCGATGCCGTCGAGGAACTGCTCAACAACCACGGCCTTCGCGAACAGCTTCGTACACTGCTGGACTCGTGTTCGGACATCCAGCGACTCACGACACGCGCCTCGACGGGGCGAGCGTCGCCCAAGGATCTCGCCGCCATCGGCCGCACGCTGCGGATGCTGCCGCAGGTGAAGGCGAAGCTCGCGGGGCGGAAGTCGTCGCTGCTGGGCGAACTCGAAGCTCGCCTCGAACTCTGCCCGGACCTTCGCGACCTTCTTGATCGAGCCCTCGTGGACGATCCGCCGTACCAGGCCCGCGACGGCGGTGTGATCCGGGAGGGATACCACGCGGAACTCGAGGAGCTTCGCAAACTCGCCGCGGCGGGGAAGAACTGGATTGCGAATTACCAGGCCGAGGAGGTCCGCCGCACCGGGATTTCCAGCCTGAAGGTGGGGTACAACTCCGTCTTCGGGTACTACCTGGAGATAACGAACGCGAACGCCGCAAAGGTGCCCGACGACTATATCCGCAAGCAGACGCTCAAGAACGCAGAACGGTACATCACGCCGCCCTTGAAGGAGTATGAGGAGAAGGTGCTCTCCGCCCAGGAGAAGAGCGAGGCCCTTGAACTCGAACTCTTCCACCAGATCCGCGAACAGGTCGCCAGCCAGACGCATCGGCTGCTTGGAACCGCGGATGTCCTGGCGATGGTGGACTTCCTGGGCTCGCTCGCGGAACTCGCCGCGGGGCGGAACTACATTCGGCCGCTGCTGGTGGACGACGCGATCCTTGCGATCCGCGAGGGGCGCCACCCGGTGCTCGACCAGACGCTGCCGCCGGGGACGTTCGTGCCCAATGATGTGGAACTGCATCCGGACGACGGCCTGTTCTGGCTGATCACCGGGCCGAACATGAGCGGTAAGTCGACGTTCATCCGCCAGGTGGCCCTGTTGACGCTGATGGCTCATGTCGGCAGCTTCGTCCCCGCGAAGGAAGCGGTCATCGGCCTCACGGACCGCATCTTCACTCGTGTCGGCGCCTCGGACGAACTGAGCCGAGGGCAGAGCACGTTCATGGTGGAGATGACCGAAGCGGCGAACATCCTGAACAACGCGACGCCGCGGAGCCTGGTGATTCTCGATGAGATCGGTCGGGGCACCAGCACCTACGACGGCGTGTCGCTGGCCTGGGCGATCACGGAGTTCCTGCACGATGCCATCGGCAGCCGCAGCCTGTTCGCCACGCACTACCACGAACTGGCCCAGCTTGCGGACACGCTGCCCCGGCTGCGGAATTACAATGTCGAGGTGAAGGAGCTTGATGGCGAGGTGATCTTCATGCACCGCATCTCGGCCGGGAACGCCGACAAGAGCTACGGCATCCACGTGGCCCAGCTAGCCGGCGTGCCGGAGTCCGTCCTGCAACGGGCGGGCGAAGTGCTTCGGACGCTGGAGAGTCGGCGCCAGTTCGTGCAAACCGCAGAGGCGCCGACGGAAGAAGCCATGGACTTGCCGCCCAAGCCCCCGGCTCCGAAGCGCGAGCGGCGGAGCAAGGTGAAGCCGGTGATGATGGAGCCGCCCGAACGAGCAAGGAAGGTGGCCTCGCGACCCGCGGCGCCCACGCTCTTCGGCGACGAGGAAGACTCGTAGCCTCGCGAGGCCTGGCGCTGCTGGTGGGCGCTTCACCGAGCTTCATCACGGGTCCCGTGGAGTGTGCTCACTTCCTTCGCTCGCCATACTGCACTACGAGGCGTTCCTTCGTGCGGAAGGCTTCCGCCGTCAGCCCGGTGCGATGGCTGTGCAAGGTGATCGCCCCGGACGAGGCCGTGTCCCACACCTTCGCACCCAGCGGCTCGTAAACGGCCTTGAGCCCCTTCGCATCGCTGGGCTTCTGACTGGAGACCACCAGCTTCGGCTTCGCCCAGCTTGCGAAGGTCGATGTGTTCGCGCTCTTGCTGCCGTGGTGTGGAGCCAGAATGGCGTCGATGACGGGCGCTTTCCGCTCCAGCAGCATTGCGAGGCCCTCGTGCTCGATATCCCCCGTGAGCAAGATCGTGTGGCCCGCATGGCGGACCGCGAGCACCAGGCTCCGGGCGTTTTCGATGCCTCGCGGCCCTTCCGGCGGCGGATGCAGAACCTCGAACTCTACCTCCCCCGCGACGAAGCGGTCCCCGGCCGACGCGATTCGCCGTTCCACCCCACGGCGGTCGAGTTCCTTGAGCACCTCCTGCACCCCCGGTGATGCCCTCTCCGCGAACGAGGGCGTGAACGTGACCTTGCCCACCGCGAACCGGCGAAGCAGCTCCGGGATTCCATTGAAGTGATCGAGATCCGCGTGCGAGACGAAGATCTCATCGATGCGGCCCACTCCGCGATGCCAGAGATACGGCGCGATGGTCCGACGAACGACGTCCGGCCCCAGCGTGGTCCCCGCGTCGTAAAGCAGCACCCGGCCGTCGGGCGTTTCGAGAACGACGCAGCCGCCATGGCCCACCGAGAGAAACGTCGCTCGAAGTTCGTTGGCCGGGCCGTGGGATGTCAGAAGCAACCCGCCCACGGACCATACCATCAGCGCAAGCCCGGCTCGACGCCGCCACGGGTTCTCCAGCAGAATCGCGAGGCCAAAGAGCAGGTAAAACCCCGCGACCCAGGCGGTCGAGGGCGCCGGGGCGTAGATCGCGGCGTAAGGCAGGCGATCCGCGAAGTGGACGAGCACGCTGCATGCCGCCAGGGTCAACGTCACAACCCAGGCCAATGGCGGCACAGCCCAGGGCGCGGGCCAACTCACGAGCAACAGCAGGAAGCCCACGATCAGGGCGATCGAAGTGAGAACGATCAGCGGCGGCCCGAGAACGATGCCGACCAGTGAGAAGAGATTCTGCCAGTACAGCAGAAGCGGCGCGTTCGCGAGGCCGAGGACCAGGCTGATGAAATACATGACCGCGGCCCAGCGCGCGAAGCTTCGCAGGGCTAATTCGAGGGGCGCCCGGTGTTCGTCGATGAGTCGCTTCACGGGGTCCGGCTCCGCGGGCAGCAGCATGGGCCCCGCGAACCAGATGAGCACGAAGACCGCCAGGAACGATAGCTGGCAGCCCGCGTTGAACGGGTCGGCAGGATTCAGGCCGACGACGACAAGCCAGGCGAGAGCGAAGGCGTTCGCGTGCATCACGGGTCGGCGAAGCACGACGCTGCCGCAGAGAACGGTGACCATGACGGCAGCCCGCACCGCCGACGGTCGGCCGCCGGTCAGGATCGCGTAGGCGATGATCAGCAGCGCGACGAGCCAGGCCCCACGGCGTCGGCGGACTCCTGCGATTCGTAGCACGAACCAGATGAACCCCGCAAGGATCACGAGGTGCTGGCCGGAGATCGCGAGGACGTGCACGACACCGGTGCGGATGAAGGCGTCCCACTCCTCGCGTTCCATGGCGGAGCCATCGCCCAGGAGTAGTGCGGCCGCGATTCCGGACTCGGGGGCAGGGATCGCGGCCAGGAGCGTTCGCGCCGCCCAGCCGCGAAGCACCGCGAGCCAGCCGAGCAGCGACGACCGCCAGCCTTCCTCGAGTCGCACGAGCGGCGGCGAACTTCCATCGACACGGATCTCCGCCGTGATACGCTGGTCGAGCAGGCGGGCCCGCGTGTCCCATTCGCCCGGATTGGCGGCCGTGGAAGGCTTGCTGAGCCGACCGACGACTTCAATGCGGTCCCCAAGGTGCATGTCGGCCATGCGGCCTTCGACCATCAGGCGGGCCTTGCCAACCGCAGGCTGCCAGCCGTCGGCAGTGTGACGCTCCGACACTTCGATCACGGCCGTGCTGGTTTCGTCCTGCGGCAATGTCAGCAGCGGTCCGCTGCGGGCAGGTTGCCGGGTGATTGGTTCGTCCGTCAGCGAGCCCCGAAGGCGGGTGATGGCGAACGTCTCCCTCGCGATTTCGCCGATGTCGTCTGGCGGGAAGACCCGAGTGTGGACGTGAAGATACCCGCCCGCCGCACCGCCCGCGGCCAGGCAAAGCCAGAGCCCTGCCGCCTTCGACCGTCTCACGAAGGCCACCATCCACGCCAGCAGCGAGCCGAGGGAAACGGCGATCCAGAATTCCCCTGGTGGCTGCACGTAGCGCTCGCCCACGAGGCCGAGGGTCACGACGATCGCTACCGGAACGAGCGGCGCGCGAGCGAACTCCTGCCAGGCAGCGGGAGGTGTCGTCCGGGGGTTGGAAGGCGTTGCAGTGCTCACGGGGGCGCACGATAGGGCCGACTGGATCGGAAGAACTTTCGCAATCGAAACCGAGTTTACCCTGTTCGATTCGCTCCGTGGGGAATGAAATACAAGAATGACACCGTTTCGCGTCAATCTTGGCCTCCGCTCGTACGACATCGCACTCACCCATGGCGACCCCGCGGGCGTTGGCCCGTTCGCACGTCGATCGCTGCCGAAGACGACCTCGGCCCTCGTCGTCGTGGATGCGAACACCGCGTCCCATGGCCGGGCTGTGGAGGCGGCCCTGCAAACCGAGGGCTTTTACACGCGACTCGCCCACATTCCCGCAGGCGAAACTTCGAAGACGGTCGCCAATGTCGAGGCGCTCTACGAGGTGCTGTACGATATGGCGGCCGACCGCAAGGCCGCGGTCGTCGCTGTCGGGGGCGGCGTCATCGGTGATCTCGCAGGCTTCGCGGCCGCCACCTGGAATCGCGGCATTCCACTCTTCATGGTGCCGACCACGCTCCTCGCGATGGTCGATTCCTCCGTGGGCGGCAAGACGGGCGTCAACCATCCCCGCGGCAAGAACCTCATCGGCGCCTTCCACCAGCCCTCCGGCGTGTGGATCGATACGGTCTTCCTTCGCACGCTGCCCGATCGCGAGTACCGCAGCGGCCTCGCCGAGGTCGTGAAGTATGGCGTCATTCTCGACGCGCCGTTCTTCGAGTACCTGGAAGCGAACGCCAAGGCCCTGAATTCGCGCGAGCCGGCGACCCTCGGCGCCGTGGTGGCACGCTGCTGCCGACTGAAGGCGGATGTCGTCGAGAAGGACGAGCGCGAGGAGACCGGCCTCCGTGCCGTGCTGAACTATGGCCACACCTTCGCCCACGCCTTCGAGACCGTCGGCGGCTACGGTGCCTGGCTGCACGGCGAGGCGGTCGCGGCCGGGATGATGTGCGCTGCCCACCTTGCGGTGAAGCGAGGGCTCATCGGCCCGGAACTCGTCGCGCGGCAACGACGATTGCTGGAAGCGTTTGACCTGCCGACGGCGTCGAAATCGGAGTGGCCGGCAACTGATCTCATCGCGGTGATGCGGCGAGACAAGAAAGCCGAGGCCGGGAAGCTCCGGTTCATCCTGCCGAAGCGGCTCGGAGAAGTCGCTCTCTTCGACGAGGTGCCCGAAGAACAGGTCCGCGAAGTGCTGGCCATGACGTGACCAAAGGAAGACAATCGGCGACGCTCTTCTTGACCCTCGGCGACGCCACTCACTAAAGTTCAGGAAGCCCTCCCCGCGAAGTCGCGAGATTCGGACCTTTCCCATGTCCAAGCGTCGTGTCGGTTTGTGGCTCATTGGAGCAGGCGGCGGCGTCGCCAGCACCACGGCTCTCGGCCTTGCCGCGCTCGCCCGCGGCCTGACCACCGGTGTTGGCGTCCTCACCTCCACGCCGCCGTTTTGCGAACTCGATCTCGACGAACCGCCCGCCTTCGTCCTCGGCGGCCACGATATTCGCAAAATGAGCTTCCTCGAAGCTGTCCAGGAGATGCACGAGCAGGCCAACGTCTTCGATGAGCGGCTGATCGCGGCCTGCACGGACGACCTCAAGGCGTGGTCCGCGAATATCCGCACGGGTGTCGTGTACCAGCCCGGCGCCGCCATCGCCTCGCTCGCCGATCGCCCGGACGTGAAGCCCGCGACCACACCCCGCGCCGCCATCGATCAGATCCAGAAGGACCTTCGCGCCTTCCGCGAGGCCCACACGCTTGACCAGATACTCGTCGCGAATGTCGCCTCCACCGAGCCGCCCTTCGCCACCGGCGACGAGCAACTCACCCTGGAAGCCCTGCTTCCCGCACTCGAGCGGGCGCATCCCGCAGCCCTGCCGACGAGCAGCCTGTACGCCTTCGCGGCGATCGATGCTGGCTTCGCGTACGTTAACGCCACGCCGTCCGTCGGCGCGACGCTGCCAGCGATCGAACAACTCGCTCGCACCCGTGGCGTTCCCCATGCCGGACAGGACCTCAAGACCGGCGAGACGCTGCTGAAGTCCGTGCTCGCTCCGCTGTTCGCCCGGCGGAACCTCAAAGTCCTCAGCTGGGTCGGCCACAACATTCTCGGCAATCGCGACGGCCTCGTGCTGAACGATCCACACAACAAAGCCTCCAAGGTGAAGAGCAAGGATGCCCTCCTTGGAGAATTGCTCGGATACAAGCCTCAGTCGATCGTTTCCATCGAGTATGTCGAGTCCCTCAACGACTGGAAAACCGCCTGGGACCATATCCACTTTGAGGGGTTCCTCGGCACCCGCATGAGCCTGCAATTCACCTGGCAGGGTTGCGATTCGGTGCTCGCGGCCCCGCTGCTGATCGATCTCACTCGCCTCACGCTGCTCGCCCAGCGCCGCAAGGAAAGCGGCTCGCTCGCCTACCTTGCAAGCTTCTTCAAGAGCCCGCTGGGCGTCAAGGAACATGACCTCGGCCGACAGTTTGACATGCTCCTGCAACACGTCCAGGCCGACGCCTGACAACAGACAACTGAGAACTCCCGATGCGACTGGCCTTCAGCACCAACGCCTATCTGAACTTCTCCTTCGCCGAGACCGTCTCGCGACTGGCCCAGATCGGCTATCGCGGCGTCGAGATCATGGCGGACGTGCCCCACGCCTGGCCGGCTTACCTCCTCCCCGAGCAGAAGCAGGGCCTCCGCGAGGCGCTCTCCAGGAACCGCCTTGAGATCGCGAACATCAACGCCTTCATGATGCACGCCATCGACGATCCCCGGCAGAAGTACTGGCACCCCTCGTGGATCGAGCCGGATCGCCACTACCGCCAGATCCGCATCCATCACACGAAGAAGGCGCTGACGCTTGCGAAGGAACTCGGTGCCACGTGCATCACCACCGAACCCGGCGGCCCCCTGGAAGGCCGATCATGGAGCGAGTGCCTGAAGCTCTTCCTCGAAATGCTCAAGCCCGTGCTGGAGCACGCCGAGAAGGAAGGCGTGCTGCTGCTCGTGGAACCGGAGCCCGACTTGCTGATCGAGACGGCGGACCAGTACCTTGAATTCGCCTCGAAGATTACGTCGCCCGCGTTGGGTTTGAACTTCGACATCGGCCATTTCTATTGCGTGAAGGACGACCCCGCCGCGACCGTGCACCGTTTGAGGGAGCATATTCGCCATGTGCATCTCGAGGACATCGCAGCCACGCGGGTGCATCACCACCTGATCCCCGGCGAGGGTGTCATCGACTTCGCGAGCACGCTGAAGGCACTTCAGGAGGTGAAGTACGAAGGGTGGGTGACAATCGAACTCTACACCTGCCACGAGCGGCCTGACGCCGCCGCGAAAGTCGCCCGAGAGCGAGTGCTGGCGATCGCGAAGCAGGCCGGCGTCGATCTCTCCTGAACCACGTAGGATTCGATTCTCTACGGTGCAGCCGCGACGCGCAGCGAAGGGTGTCGTGATCGACGGGGTGGGGTGACCAGCAACTTGGTGAGGCGAACCAACCCCGCCAGACGCTGCCATTTCGCTCCGCGTTGCTGGTGAGCTTCCCACCGAAAATCGCGGAATCGAAGTTGACACGTTCCCCAATTTGTGGGGAGCTGTACCAGGAACCTCGTCACCGCATTCGCCAGGATCACTTGTGATGGAATCGCCGAACATCGAGACTCGCCAGCCGCCGCAGCACCTGGAGCCAAGGCTTTGGGTGAAGGTCGTGATCGTCCTGCTGTTCGTCGGCGTGGTGGTCGGCATCGCGAGTCGATTCGCGGACTTCACCATTCCCTCGAAGCCGTTCGTGGCCTCCTCGAACGGCTCGACTTCCGCACCGCAGGATCCGAACGCGATCGAGGTCACGTCGCCGCTGACGGGGTTGCTTCTCAAGGTGAACGTGGCCGAAGGAGCCCGCGTCGCCCCGGGGCAGGTGATCGCGGAGATCGACGCGAAGCCGATGGAACCGCTCCTCGCCCTGGCGAAGAGTCGGCTCGCGGTCGCGGAAGCCGAAGTGAATCACGAAGTCGCGGCGATGGAGTCGCTGCAACGCGAGTTGCCCCTGCGAACTCGGCTCGCCGAGGAGGCGCTCGCCCTGGCGAAGGCTCAGCGAGCCGTGGCGGAAGCGGTGGGGAAACAGGCGGACGTCGAGAGCGAAGGCAGTATCGCCGAGGCCAGGGCCGGCCTGGAAAGCGCGAGGGTGGCTCGGGACTTCGCGAAAAAAGACCTTGATCGCTTCGCCGTGCTCTCGCCCGACGAAGCGGCGACCCTGAGGCGTTCTCAGGAGGCGACGAAGACGTTTGCTCTGTCCGTGGCCCAGTTGAAGCAGGCCGAGGCACGTGTCGCCGCCGCCGAGGCAAGCCGGGGCCGCGTGGAGGTGGCGAAGCAGCAGGCCGCCGAAGCCGTGGTGAGCGAGTCGCGGGCCTCGACCGAGCTCGAACTGGCGAAAGCCGCCGAGAAGGATCGCCTGACGGAAGCGAAGCGGGCGAGCGCCTCGCGGAGGTTGGCGGTCGAGGAGGCGAAACGAGCCGTCGAGATCGCAAAGTCCGCGAGCGACGAAACGAAGGTGCGTTCGACAACCGCGGGCGTCGTGGTTCGCGTGCTCCGCCGGGCGGGGGATGGCGTGGCGATCGGCTCCCCGATTCTCGTTCTGCGAAGTGAGAAATAGGAACTCCATGGACGCTTACATCCTCTCCGCAGTCCGCACGCCGGTGGGCAAGTTCCTTGGCGAACTCTCGGACTTGACCGCTCCGAAGCTTGGCGCGGCCGCCCTCGCGGAGGCGTTGAAGCGCTCGGGCCTTCCGGCTGCCGCGATCGAGGACGTGATCGTTGGCAATGTCGTCCAGGCCGGCGTCGGACAGGCGCCGGCACGGCAGGCGGCTCTGCTGGCGGGGATTCCTGACACCGTGCCCGCCCACACCGTCAACATGGTTTGCGGTTCCGGCTTGAAGGCCGTGATGCTGGCGGCCCAGGCGATTCGTGCGGGAGATGCCCACCGCATCCTCGCCGGGGGCATGGAGAGCATGAGCCATGCCCCCTTCTTGCTCCCCGGCCTGCGCAGGGGGCACAAGTATGGCGACACGCCCACGGTGGATGCCCTGATTCGCGACGGCCTCTGGTGCCCCATCGAGAACTGGCCGATGGGCGACGCCGCCGAGTATATCGCGACGAAGTGCCGCATCGACCGTGCGAATCAGGATCGCTTTTCCGCTCAGAGCCACCACCGGGCCGAAGCAGCGTGGGCTCGCGGCGACTTCGATGCCGAGGTGATACCGGTGACCCTGGCGAGCGTGGGTCGAAAAGGCCCCGATCGCGTGGTGAGCCGGGATGAAGGAATCCGGGCGGACACCAGCGCGGAAACCCTGGGCAAGCTGCGCCCCGCGTTCAAGCCGGACGGCACCGTCACCGCGGGGAATGCCTCGCAGCTCTCCGACGGGGCCGCGGCGGTCGTGGTCGCCTCCGCAACGGCTGTGAAGGAATCCGGGGCCACGCCACTCGCTCGGGTGGTCGCGTATTCGCAGAGTGCCGTGAACCCCAAGGAGATCTTCATCGCTCCCATTCCCGCGGTGCACTCGGTGCTGAAACTCGCGGGCCTGTCGCAGTCGCAGATCGATCTCTGGGAACTCAACGAAGCCTTCGCCGCCCAGATGCTCGCCTGCAGCCAGGGCCTTGGCCTCGACGAATCCCGGGTCAACATCCACGGCGGAGCCATCGCCCTGGGCCACCCCATCGGCGCCAGCGGGGCTCGCATCCTCGTCAGTTTGATCCACGCCCTCCATCGGCGACAATTACGCTACGGCCTGGCGTCCCTCTGCCTCGGCGGCGGAAGTGCCGTGGCCATGATTGTCGAGAGAGTTTGAACCATGATCCAAAAACTCCGACCCTGGATCGAAAACGATTACCCCTCCTCGGATGGTCGCCCCATGGCCGAGACAGACTTCCATCGCGTGCTGATGATCGAGGTGATCCAGCTTCTTCAGCATCACTTCGCCAGCCAATCGAATGTCTATGTCAGCGGCAATCTGCTGATCTTTTACGAGGAAGGCAACAAACGCCGGCATGTCTCTCCGGACGCTTTCGTTGTGAAGGGAGTCTCGAATCACCTGCGGCCGAACTACCTGGTTTGGGAAGAGGGCAAGGGCCCGGATGTGGTGATTGAAATCACCTCCAAGACGACGAAGGCTGAGGATATCAAGAAGAAGTTCAACCTGTACGAGAGCGTGTTGGGTGTTTCGGAGTACTTCCTCTTCGATCCCCTTGAGGATTACTTGAAGCCATCGATGCAAGGCTATCGGCGCGTCTCGGGGAGCTTTCGCCCGATTCGCCTGATCGAGGATCGATTCCCGAGCAAAGTCCTCGGCCTGCATCTGGAGCGAAGCGGCCGACACCTGCGGCTGTGGAATCCCCTGACGGGCGAATGGATTCTCACCGAGACCGAACGAACCGAAGAGGCAGAAGCCCGTGCGGAGCAACAAGGAGCCCTTGCGGAGCAACAGCGATCGCGGGCCGAGGAAGAAAGAACCCGGGCCGAGGAGCAACAATCGCGGGCGAAGGAAGAAAGAGCCCGGGCCGAGGAGCAACGAATCCGCGCTGACCAACAAGAAGCTTATGCCGAGGAACAGCGAGCCCGGGCCGAAGAACAGCGATCGCGGGCGGAGCGGGCCGAGCGCGAACTCGAAGAACTCCGGAATCGGCTTCGTGAATCATAAGCCCGGTCCTGTCATTCCGGCAGGCGGCGGCTTCGCGAACTGTGCCCTCTTGGCAGAAATGCGGGGGACCGGACGAGTCAGGAACGATATAAGACACGCCCCTTGAATCACTTGCGACTGGCGGCACGTCAGGGCACGGATATTGCTTCTCATCTTCGCCACGATACCAACCCACCGCACCTCCGCGAGGAATGTCGATGGCTCTCAAACCGATCGCAGACCGGATCATTGTCCGCCGGGAAGCCCCGGAGGAGAAGACCGCCGGTGGCATCCTCCTGCCGGACAACGCCCAGAACAAGCCGCAACGGGGAACGGTCATCGCCGTCGGCCCGGGCAAACTCAAGAAGGACGGCACCCGTGCCGCCATGCAGCTGAAGGAAGGCAACAAGGTGATCTTCACCTCGTGGGCCGGCGACTCTTACGAGAACCGCAAGGAAGGCGAACTCCTCGTGATGCACGAAGGCGATGTCCTGGCGGTGCTGGAGTAACTGCCTGGCCGCCTGCGGCTGAGCGCTGTGGTCAACGATCACACGTGCTTGTCGACCACAGGGCTCAGCCGCAAGCGGCGGAACCCAACCCAAACACTGTTACCTGAACTGTCCATAACCGGAGACCATTCATGAGCGCCAAGCAGATTGCGTTCGACCAGGAAGCCCGCGAAGCCCTCAAGCGTGGCGTTGCCAAGCTCGCCCGGGCTGTCAAGGTGACGCTCGGGCCCAAGGGCCGCAACGTCATCATCCAGAAGTCCTTCGGCAGCCCGACCGTCACCAAGGACGGCGTGACCGTGGCCAAGGAAATCGACCTGCCCGATCACTACGAGAACATGGGCGCCCGCATGGTCCGTGAAGTCGCCTCCAAGACGTCGGACGTCGCGGGCGACGGCACCACCACCGCCACCGTGCTCGCCGAGGCCATCTTCAACGAAGGCCTCAAGGCCGTCGTCGCCGGCACCAACCCCATGCTCATGAAGCGAGGCATGGAGAAGGCCGTCGAGGACATCGTCGCCAAGCTCAAGGCCATGTCCATTCCCGTGAAGGGCAAGAAGGACCTCGAGAACGTCGCCACTGTCGCCGCCAACGGCGATAGCGTCATCGGCGGCATCATCGCCGAGGCCATGGACAAGGTCGGCAAGGACGGCGTAATCACCGTCGAAGAAGCCAAGACCATGGAGACCGGCCACGAGTTCGTCGAAGGCATGCAGTTCGACCGTGGCTACCTGTCGCCGTACTTCGTCAACAACGCCGAGACGATGGAGTGCGAACTCGAAGACGCTTACGTCCTCGTCTACGAGAAGAAGATCTCCAGCAACCGCGACCTCGTGCCGGTGCTGGAGAAGGTTCTCCAGCAGGGCAAGCCGCTGCTCATCATCGCTGAGGACATCGAAGGCGAAGCTCTCGCGACGCTGGTCGTCAACGTCATCCGCTCCAACGGCACCTTCAAGGTGTGTGCGGTGAAGGCCCCGGGCTACGGTGATCGCCGTAAGGCCATTCTCCAGGACATCGCCATCCTCACCGGCGGCGAGGCCATCTTCGAAGACCTCGGCGTCAAGCTCGAGACGGTCACCCTCAAGCAGCTCGGCACGGCCAAGAAGATCAAGGCCGACAAGGACAACACCGTTGTCATCCAGGGCGGCGGCAAGAAGGATGAGATCAAGGGCCGCATTGCCAGCATCCAGAAGGAACTGGACAAGAGCACCAGCGACTACGACAAGGAAAAGCTCAGCGAGCGCATCGCCAAGCTTTCCGGCGGCGTGGCCAAGATCAACGTCGGCGGCGCCACCGAGAGCGAAGTGAAGGAAAAAAAGATGCGCGTCGAGGACGCGATGTATGCCACCAAGGCCGCCCACCAGGAAGGCATCCTCCCCGGCGGCGGTGTCGCCCTTCTCCGCGGCAGCGAAGGCCTCAAGGCCGACAGCAAGCTCACGGACGATGAAGCGACCGGATACAACATCATCGTTCGCGCCTGCAAGTCCCCGCTCCGCCAGATCGTCGAGAACGCGGGCGAAGACGGCAACGTCGTCGCCAAGGAAGTGCTCGCCAAGTCCGACGTGAACTGGGGCTACGACGCCCGCGCCGGCGAATACGTCGACATGGTGAAGAAGGGCGTCATCGACCCCACGAAGGTCGTCCGCAGCGCACTTCAGAATGCTGCCAGCGTTGCGACGCTGCTCCTGACTTCCGACGCGATCATCGCCGATGAGCAGAAGAAGGAAGACGGTAAGAAGGGCGGCGGCTACGAAGATATGTACTAAGCCGTTCGCCTCTTCGACAGAAATACCAAGGCCCCGGAGCGAAACCTCCGGGGCCTTGGTATTTATCAGCCTATGTCCTCGGCGCCGCCTGGCGATCACACTTTCTGCACCAGCGCCTCATCGACTTCGACATCCATACGGGCGCCGAGGAAGGAAATCTCGAGTACAACCTGATAGCGATTGGGCTTCACTCGCGTGATCGGGCCGCGGTACCCGAGGAGGGGGCCGCCCGTCACTTCGACCATGTCGCCGACCTGGCCGACGACGCGGCGTTGAACGAGTTGGCGGTCCCGGAGCAGGTCGCCGATGACGCGAAGTTCGTGCCACAATCGTGATTCGTCCGGCGGCTTGAGCACCTGGGCGGCCATCGAGCGAGCCGCGGGCAGAACGCGAGGATTTCCCAGGAATTCCGCCGCTCCCGCGAAGACGTAGCCCGCGAAAAGCGGCAGCCGGGCCGTCTTCATTCGGCCAGCAGGGCCGGTCACGCGCGTCAGCATCGGGAGAAAAGACGGCACCTCCGCCGCGACCAGGAGGCCGGCGAGTTTCTTCTCCCAACGGGCCGCCGTTCGCAGGGCGACCCAGCGGAGGATCGATGCATCGAAACGTTCAGGGTTCACCCCCTCAATATACCTGGGCAGGTCGTTCTGTCCCGAAAGGGTGGAGAATTCGGCCGGTTTCGATGTGCAGGTTCGATGAATTCTGCGGGGCTGCGATAGCAACGAACGCCGCCTGCGATAAAATCTTACCTAACTCCCCCGGAAGGCATGCCTGCCTTACTGCGAATACCTTGTGCGGTTTCCGCCATGAGGCTCGCGGAGCGTTTGTCCATCGACTCTGAGAACCCACGCCTCTCCCGTGCGCGTCATTCATCTCGGCAAATATTACCCCCCTTCACCGGGCGGAATCGAGAACGTCACCCGGACGCTCGCCCAGAATCAGGCGGCCCGTGGCGTGGATGTGACCGTGATTGTGGTGAACCATGCCTCGCGGGCGGGTTCGGACGCCACGTTTGAAAAGCTGACGAGGACGCCGACAACCGAGGAGCGGGACGGTTCCGTGCGGGTGATTCGCGTCGGCCGGTGGGCCAACGTGGCGAAGTTGGATGTCTCGCCGGCACTCGCCCAGGTGCTTCGGGAGGAACTTCGCCAGCCGCCGGATGTCTGGCACCTTCACACGCCTAACATCACGATGATGCTCGCGGTGGCGGCCTTCCCTCGGCTTCGACCGCTCGTGATCCAGCACCACAGTGATATCGTGCGTCAACGGCTGCTCCGGCACGTCGTTCGACCACTGGAGCGGCTCGTGTACCGCAGGGCGGCACGCCTTGGGCCAACGAGTGCCGCGTACGTGGAAGGTTCGGACTTGCTGCGGGCCATGCCTGAGAAGGTGACGCCAATTCCGCTGGGGATCGACCTCGAGCCGTTCGCATCTCCAACGCCAGCGGCCCTGGCCTTTGCCGAGCGACTTCGCCATGAGCATGGTCAACCGCTGTGGCTGAGCGTCGGCAGGTTCATTTACTACAAGGGCCTGGATGTGGGGCTGGAAGCGCTGCGCCGGGTGCCCGGCAAGTGGCTGGTGATTGGAACGGGGCCGCTCGAAGTCGAGTTGAAGCGGAAGGCGGCGGACCTCGGCGTGGCGGATCGCGTCGTCTGGCTGGGGCGAACCAGCGATGACGAGTTGGCCGGCGCCTATCATGCCGCGACGGCGTTCTGGTTTCCCAGCATCGCTCGCAGCGAGGGTTTCGGCCTGGTGCAGGTGGAAGCGATGGCGTCCGGTTGCCCCGTGATCAACACCGCGATCCCTGGGAGCGGTGTGGCCTGGGTGAGCCCGCACGAAGTGAGCGGATTGACAGTTCCCGTGAAGGATCCGGTGGCTTTGGCCTCCGCTGCACTCCGATTTACGGAAGACTCGAGCCTGCGTGAGCGCCTCGCGACGGGCGGCCGTGCTCGATCTGCGGCCGAGTTCGATCATCGCGTGATGGCGGACCGTTGGCTGGATGTGTACCGGGATGTCGCCAGGGGCCGAACCTCGTGAATGACGCTCCACTCCCCTACGACCGAGAGTATCACGTCCTGCAGCTTTACGCGGGCAATCTCTACGGCGGTATCGAGACTCTCCTCGTGACGCTGGCGAAATACCGCTATCTGTTCCCGATGATCGATCGGTACTTCGCACTATGCTTTCATGGTCGGCTGCGTGATGAACTACTTGCGGTGGGTGCATCGGTCTACGATCTTGGGCCCGTGCATTTCAGTCGACCCTGGACGCTGTTGCGGGCTCGCCATCGGTTGAAGCGATTGATGAAGGATATTCCCTTCGACGCGGTGATGACTCATGCCTGCTGGCCTCACGCGGCGTTCGCCCCAGTCGTCCGACGATCGGGCGTTCGGCTTGTCCACAGCATTCACGACGAACTCTCAGGCCGAAACTGGATCGAACGGCTGGCGCGTCGGACCCCGCCAGACCTCATGATCGCAAATAGCCGCTTCAGTGCGGAGCATTCCCGCTCGGTTTTTCCCATGTCGCCGATTCGGGTGGTCTATCATCCGGTAGCGGCGCCCTCGACGGACGACCACAAGGAGCGCCGGGCGCGAGTTCGGGCCGCAATGGGGACACCTCAGGATCGCGTGGTCGTCATTCAGGCGAGCCGGCCGGAGCGCTGGAAAGGACATGGCGTTCATATCGCGGCCCTGGCGCGACTGCGTGAAGAGCCGAACTGGGAGGCCTGGCTCGCGGGCGGCTCCCAGAAGAAGGGCGAGGATAGTTTCCTGGCTGAACTTCGGGCGATGGCCGAGCGAGAAGGAATTGCGGATCGCGTCCGCTTCCTGGGCCAACGACGGGATGTGCCGGATCTCATGTCCGCGGCGGACATCTACTGCCAGCCGAATATCGGGCCTGAACCGTTCGGGCTATCTTTCGTGGAGGCACTTTCATGGGGGCTGCCCGTGGTGACTTCCAACTACGGGGGCGGTGCCGAGATCGTGACTTCCGAGTGTGGAGCGCTCACAGCGCCCAACGATATCCCCGCGGTGGCTGAGGCGCTTCGCGGCCTGATTCGCGATCCGGCGCTGCGCCGAGCCAAGAGCGAGGCCGCTCCGCTTCGTGCCGCGAGTTTGTGTGATCTTCGTCGACAGATCGCGAGGCGAGCCGTTTACATGCTTGGCGCGATATCGCCGAAGTATCTTTGTGAAGCCGCGGAAGTCGCCTATCCCGTGATCGATATCGAACCACAGAAGCCCTCGTGATGGGACTCGTGTTCTTCCCGTTTCTTGAAGCCCGTGGTAGCATGATTCGCAGTCGATCACCGCGAGACCCAGGAGGCGATGTTCTGAACATCGCAGGGCGATGAATGCTTATGCCTCTCGAACTCAGCAGCCACGTGGGCTGCCGCCGGTGTGGGTGAATATCTTCCTTGTGGTGCAGTTCGTCTGCATCGGTGCGCTCGTCGTGGAACGGCTAGGCAGCTTTCGATTCGGCTTCCGAATCATGACGTTCGTCTCCAGCCTTCTCATGCTGGGTGCGATGATTACCCTGCCGAGTCCGCAGATGCGAGGCTATCCCGTCCGCACGATCGCGGTCGCCTACCTCTGCATGTTGGCGATGGGCTTCATCCACCCCGAATTGAACACACCGCTTGCCGGCATCGCGCATATCTTCTTGAACCTTGCCATCATCGCTCCCGTGTTCTGGGTTCCTCGATTCGCGATCGATGCGAAGGCGCTTCGTCGAATCATCCTTTTGATCTGGGGCTTCTACACCCTCAGTGCCACGGTGGGCGTGCTCCAGGTGTATTTTCCCGACCGATTCATGCCGGACCCGTCGTTCGTGCGCCAGCTTGTCGGTGAAGACGTTGCAGAATCGCTGAAGATTCAGCTCGACAACGGCCAGTCGCAGTTCCGCCCCATGGGTTTGTCCGACTCCCCAGGCGGTGCAGGATCTGCGGGTCTCGCAGCCTTCGTGACAGGTCTGGCCCTGGCCGTCACCGACAAGAATATCCTGATACGGGCCCTCGGCTTCGCTGGAGCCGCCATCGGCATCTTCTGCGTGTACATCAGTCAGGTTCGCACCATGTTGATCGTGGCCGGTGCGGACCTCGTGGTCTTCATGGCCTTGACAGCCCTACGCGGCAAGTTCGATCGTGCGGTGGGTCTTTTGATCGCAGGCGTACTCACAATTTCCCTGGGATTCGTTTGGGTCATGACCATTGGTTCCAATGCGGTCGGCGCGCGTTTGGAGACACTCACCGACGAAAGCACTCTCACGGTGTATCAACAGAACCGCGGCTACTTTCTGACGGAGACCTTTGAACGCTATCTTCCTGAATACCCCCTGGGCGCGGGGCTGGGTCGCTATGGGATGATGTTCAGTTACTTCGGTGACCGATCGAACCCCTTCTCCCCCCCTATTTACGCCGAGATTCAGTGGACCGCGTGGGTTTTCGACGGAGGTTTCCCCCTGCTGCTTCTGGGCCTGGGGGGGGTGCTTGCCGCGGTCTACTTCGCCGCCAAGACGGCTTTGACTTCAAACGATCCCGTGCTCACGGACATGGCCACGATTATCACGACACTTCACCTCGGCGTGTTCGTTCAGACCTTCGGCAACATTCCCTTTAGCGGCCAGGGCGGGTTGACCTTTTGGCTCCTCAACGCCGCCCTATTCACGGCATCACGCTATCGTAGGCCGATCACACAACGCCCCATTCCGATGGCTCGGAGAGCCTGGTGAGCGGTGCGTCGAGAGTCGTGCTCGTCACGGGCGATTTCGTTCCCACAGGGGGAATGGACCGCGCCAACCACGCGCTCGCGTCCTACCTCGCGCGAACCGGCCACCCCGTCACACTCGTGACGCATCGGGCCGCACCGGATCTCATGGCTCTGACCGGCGTCGAGGTGCAGCAGGTTCGCAAACCGCTCGGCTCTTACTTTCTGGGCGGCTGGTGGCTCAGCGCAGCCGGAAAGCGAGCCGCCAAACAGCCCGGGGTTCGTACTCTCGTGAACGGCGGCAACTGCCCCGCGGCCGATGCCAATTGGGTTCACTACGTTCACGCCGCCTATCGGCCCACCGTGCCGGGCTCAATCTTGAGACGAATGAAAGCCGCCATCGAGCGGCCCCTGGATCGCCTCTCCGAACGCACCGCGCTTCGCCGGGCTCGCATCGTGATTGCGAACTCGCATCGCACCCGACGTGATCTCATCGAACGACTCGGTGTGAACGAGGCTCGGATTCATGTCGTCTACTACGGCAATGACGTCGAGCGATTTCACCCCGCCAGCCCTGCGGAACGAACGAGTCTTCGCGAACGCCTGGGCTGGCCAGTCGACCGCCCCGTGGTGCTCTTCATTGGTGCCCTGGCTGATCGCCGCAAAGGCTTCGATACGCTTTTCACGGCCTGGTCCAAGCTCGCTCGTTCACCAGGCTGGGACGCGATTCTTGGGGTCATCGGGCAGGGGGCCGAGCGGTCAGTGTGGGAGTCTCGCGTGGCGGCGTCCGGCCTCGGCGATTCGGTCCGCTTCCTCGGCTTCCGCAGCGATGTGCCCGACCTGCTCCGTGCCGCCGATGCGCTTGTCGCACCGACCCGTTACGAAGCCTACGGCCTCGGAGTCCACGAAGCTCTCTGTTGCGGACTGCCGGCCATTGTCTCCGCGGAGGCTGGCGTGGCCGAGCGTTACCCTCCCGAGATCCGCGACTTGCTGCTGCCGAACGCGGAGGATTCCACGGATCTCGCCGCCCGCCTCGAACGATGGCGAGCGGACCGCGAAGGCACCACGGCCCGGGTTCAACATGTGGGGGAGGAGCTTCGGTCGTGGAACTGGGACGATATGTCGAAAAGCCTCTGGGAGACGATTGCGTGAGGCCGCTGCGGATTGTGTTGGTGATGATCGAGGCTCCCGTTCCCTTTGGGAACGCAGCCTCGCGCTGGTATTACGTGCTCCTGCGAGAACTTGTCTCCCGCGGCCACCACGTCACCGTGTTCGCCGCCTGCACCAAGGCTGCGGAAATCGAGGAGGCGCGTCGGTTGTTTCCCGCCCCGGAATACGATCTTCGGCTTTATCCAATTGAACCACGTGCCGGGCTTCGAGCCAAGTTGAATTCCTGGCGGCGACCCTTCTCTTACATGTTCTCGGACGACTTCCATCGAGACCTCCAGGCCACCCTTGCCAGCGGCTTCGATGTCTGCCACCTCGAGCATCTCTGGTCCGGCTGGCTCGCCCAGAAGTATACTGATCGATCGTTGCTCAAGATCCACTATCTCTTTTCGATCGATCTCTCGACGGAGCCGCCACGCGGGCTTCGAGAGCGAGTGATCCGCCGGATGATGCTTCGTGGCGAGCGAAAGCTCTTGAGGGCTTACCCGCACATCGCATCGATCTCGGATCGTCTCGTGGATCGCATCCAGGAGATCGCCCCGCGATCAACGGTCGAGTTCGCGCCCTGTGGAATCGATGCGAGCCTGTACGAATACCTGCCGGACGAGAAGCGTAACACCCAGCCGATCGTGGGCCTGATCGGCCAGATGGGCTGGTATCCCTCGCGTTCGGCCGCCGAGCGTCTGCTCTCACGACTCTGGCCTGAAATCAAACGTCAAGTGCCCGAAGCGACCTGCCAGATCGTCGGCTGGGGAGCCCGTAGTGTCTTGAGTGCGTATCTGAATTTGCCGGACGTGACTTTGCTCGAGAACGTTCCGGATGTTCGTCCATACTTCGAGAATCTCAACGTCCTTCTTTACGCCCCGGGCCGTGGCAGCGGCGTGAAGGTCAAGATTCAGGAAGCGTTCGCGTACGGCATTCCCGTCGTGACGACCTCCGAGGGCGTTGAAGGGATGCCAGCGCTTGACGGGGTCCATGCCGGCGTCTGCGATGACGACGCGGGATTGATCGAGCGAACCGTCGCACTGCTCAAGGACTCCGCAACGCAGAACCGACAGCGAACCGCCGCCCGGGCGATGCTCGAATCGTATTGCAGCCCCCAGGCCACCGTTGATGCGGTCGAGGCGATCTATTTTCGTATGCTCCCCACCAAGGAAAGCTGATGAGTTCCCCCCAACTCTGGGCCGTCTCCGGCGCTGCTGGATACCTCGGCTCGTACGTCGTTCCCGAGTTGCTCGCGCGTGGCGACTCCGTGCTGGCGATGGACGATCTTTCCACCGGCCGTGCCGAGCACCTGGAACCATACCATGGCAAGCCGGGCTTCACCTTCGCGAAGGTGGATCTCCGGGACACGGCGGCGCTCTCGGCTTTGCTTCAGGCGCACCGCCCGAGGGCGATTGTGCACCTCGCGGCTCTGCACTTCATCCCCGCATGCTGTGCGGACCCGGCTCGCACGGTGAGCGTCAACGTTCTCGGCACGCAGTCGCTGCTCTCCGCCGCAAGGGCCGCGAACGTGGAGCGATTCTGGCTCGCCTCGACAGGCGACGTTTACGCGCCGCAGTCCTCGCCTCACCACGAGACGCAATCGCCGATCGGCCCGTTTAACATCTACGGGCTCACCAAGCTGATGTGTGAACAACTTGTCGCCCTCGAAGCTCGCGACCGCAAGGACGCTCGCTTCGTGGTCGGCCGTCTGTTTAACCTGATCGGCCCGCGTGAGACGAACCCACACATCCTTCCGGAAATCCTGGGCCAACTGCGTGCGAACCCGAGCACCACGCTCCGGCTGGGCAGCCTTTGGCCGAAGCGCGACCTTGTGCCGATCGACGACGCCGCCCGTGCGGTGATCGCGATGGTTGACGCCGCCGCCGTCGGCGTGACGATCGCCAACGTCGCCACGGGTGTCGCTGTCTCGATGCAGGAAGTGCTCGAGATGATCGGCGAGATTCGCGGCAAACCGCTCCGCATTGAAACCGATCCCGCCAAGGTCCGCCCCGTGGAACGCGACCACCTGCAAGCCGATGTCTCGAAGCTCAAGGCGATGATCGGCTGGGCTCCGCATTCGGATCTTCGCCGTGCCCTCGTCGAGCTTCTCGCCGCGGAAGGGCCCAGGGACTGACCTGCGCTTGGCGTACCTGAGATGACGTTTCACTACTGAAGCCTCTTCGCCGGACTCTGGCGCCGGCGTCTTCCTTGCTTCTCGCCGGTGCCACAGTGCAAAGAGGCCAAAGAATTTCCCGCCCCCGGATGCAATCGGGACCACTCGACGTTAAAATGATCGAATCCGCTCGATGGGCTCTCCCTCTTACTCATAGTGCGTCCGTGAGGACGTCCCCGATGTTACGAACACGCCTGATCTCCGCGTTCACCTTCCTCGCTTTCGCGGCGTTCCTCGTCGCCGCGGACGTGCCGGCTCCTTCTCCTGCCGAGCTCAAGGATGCGGAGCGAATCTTCCGCGATGTTTACGGCAAGGAGTTCGACCGCGTCTCGAAGGCACGGCTGCCCGTGGACAAGGTGGCCTTCGCGAAGAAACTCTGGGACTCCTCGCGATCCACCAACGACAACCAGGCCCTCGCTCGAGTGCTCGCGGATAAGGCCTCGGCCCTCGCGTCGCAGGCTGAGCCCACGGGACTCAGCGTCGTTCTGGAGATCACCCGGTCGCGTGTGGGCAAGGGCAAGGATCGGCCTTCGCAGTTGGCGGCTGTGGCGGCTGTGCTGGACAAGATGGCCCGCTTTGAAAAGCCTGATCGGAAGGTTCAAATTGGCAACGAGCTCGTCGACCTTTACCGCGAGGCGGCCGACCTCAGCCAGGAGGCGAACAAGAGCACGGACGTCTCGCTGTACCACGGCAAAGCCTCATTAGCGGCTCGCACGCACCTTCCTCCGTTTCAGGCCGCCGCCACGTTGAAGGATATCGCATCTGACAGAGCAGAGTACGAAGCCGAGAAGCGACAGGAAGCCGAGGCCGAGAGGCTCCAGGCGAACATCCGGGCCAACCCGACGGACCCCAAGGCGAATCAGGCGATGGCGTTCCACGTCATCCGAGCCGGGCGGACCGCGGACGCCGTGCCTTACTTGAAGGCTTCGGGTGTCGAGCGACTCAAGCAAATCGGGGCCCTTCTCGCAGAGCCGACAATTGCCGAGCAGGGCAAATTTGGCGATCTGCTTCGGGCCGCGGCGGACGAATTCCCCACGGAGAAAGCGACCCTGTTGGGGCTGGCCCGTCAACAATACGAAGCCTTTCTGGCCAAGAATCCCAAGGGGGCCGACACGGATCGGATTCGCTTACTTGCGAAGGAACTGCAAGCCGTCAGCGGCCGAGTCGGAACGTTGCTCACCCTTGTGGAGGATAACTCCTCCATCGCGGATCTCTTCGGGAAGGTCGAAACCGGGACAGCCAAAGTCACATGGGACCCCGCGGTGGGCTATGCTACGGCGGGTTCTCTGAAAGTGTCGACATCGCAGATCGGCCAAATCAGTGTACGGCACGGTACGATCCCTGGCTGGAAGTACCTTGTGAAGGACCGCCCCGGCAACGGGGAGTATCAGTATCTCCAGTTCGCGGTCAAGATGCGAGGCGGTACTTACGCCTTCATCAACTTTGGCTCGTCCGAGGCGGCGGCCTCTTATGCGATTGGCAAGCCCGGAAATGACAGCCGAGTCTACGCGATCGCCGACAAGCCCCCGACGGACTGGCTGGTCGTCACTCGCGACATGGTTGCGGACGTCCGGGGTGCGTTTTTCCTCTCGAACTTCAAGATCGAAACTGATGGCGAAGTTTGGCTCGACAGTGTCTACCTCGGCCGCTCCGCTCGCGACTTGAGCAAGTTCACCCCGAAGCCCGGCCCAACGGAACGGAAGGCTCCTTGATCCGAGTCGGCTTCAACGCCTATCTGCTCTCCTCCCCGCACATGCGCGGCTGGCCGAGGTACACCGTGAACCTGCTCGCGGCCCTGCCAGCCTGGGGCGTGAGGCCCGTGCTTTACTCCATCAATCCTATTCACGAAGTCCATTTGCACCCCCTTCCTGCGGGAAGCTTTGACCTCGTGCCATCCGGGCCGATGAAGTACCTCCGCTGGGAACAGTCCTGGCTGCCGCGACGCTGCCGGGCGGATGGTATCGACCTCCTTCACTCGCCGATCAATTTCGGGCTTCCCTGGCGTTCGCACTGCCCTCGCGTCCTCACGCTGCACGACGCCATTGACCAGGTGTACAACGCCCCGAAGAGCCACTGGCGAAGTCGGCTCCGCCTCGCCGCGCTGAAGTCTCGCTTTGCCGCATGGTCCAGCCGGGTGCGGGCGCATCGCATCATCACCGTGAGCGAACACGCGAAGAATGATCTCGTCCGCCTTCTGAAAGTGCCCGAAGCTCGCATCCGTGTCACACCCGAGGCGGCGGACCCGGTGTTCCACAAACCCCTGACCCTCGAACAGCGTGACGCTGTGCACTCGAAGTGGAACCTCGCGTCGCGTTACGTCTTCTACATCGGCGGCTGGGAACTGCGGAAAAACATTCCCTTCTTGCTCAAAGGCTTCGCGGCGGCTCATTGCGGCGACGTGGACCTTGTTCTCGCCGGCGGCCGTGAAGAGCAGAAAGCCGACCTTGTCGCCCTGGCGGGGGAACTTGGCATCGCGGATCGCCTACGTCTGCTCGGCTTCGTGCCCGACGAAGACCTGCCGGCTCTCTATGCGAACGCTCTCGCTTTCGTGTATCCCAGCGAGTACGAAGGCTTCGGCCTGCAACTCGTGGAAGCAATGGCCGTCGGCTGCCCCGTGCTCGCGGCCCGCGCCACCTGCCTGCCCGAAGTGCTCGGCAGCGGAGGCGACACCTTCGCCCTTGGCGAGCCGGGCGAACTCGCGATGCAACTGCGGAGACTCGCCACGGACGACGCCTACCGCAGCGACCTGGCAAGCCGCTCCCTCGCGAGATCGGCGGACTTCACCTGGGCTCGGACGGCCGAACTGACCGCCAACGTCTACCGCGAACTCGTCGATCGGCCGAACCACGCATGAGTCGCTCGTCACGATCAACGATGAACTTCCTGGCCTCGTCGATCGCGACCATCGTCGCCGTCGGCATCGGCTTCGTGGCCACGCCCTTCCTGCTACGCTGGCTCGGTGAGGATCGCCTTGGGCTCTTCAAGGTCTCTCTGGAGTGGCTTGGCTATCTCACGCTCCTGGAACTCGGCACGGGTGCGGCCCTGGCGCCGCTGATTCTCCAGGCCCGCGCTAACATCGACGGCGAACGAGAAACGGCGATCCTGGCCGCGGGGCTGCGTCGCTATGTGACCGTGGCGGTGCTCACACTGCTCGTGGGGGCGGGATTGGTCGCCGCGTTGCCATGGGTGACCAGGACTCCGCCGGAGTTGCGGAGCGAACTTTGGATCGGGGCCGGGCTTTATCTGCTCATCATGAGCCTGGTGTTCCCGCTGGCCCTTTACCGTGCCCTCGCGGAGGCCACTCAGAAGACGTATCTGGTGTCGTCCTTGCTGACGGCTCAGGGAATCGTGATGGCAGTGCTCGCGGTGGCAATGGCGTATGCCGGCTGGGGCCTGATCGGCCAATTCCTGGCAACGGCGGTCGGCAGCATCGTCGTCGCCTTCGGACTGGCGTTCGTCATGAGGCGTCTGGCCCCTTTCGCCCGGCTCGTGCATCCGAATGTGGACCTCACGGAAGCCACGAGTCGCGTACGATCGCTGAGCCGATTGACGCTGCTGCAAAGCTTCATCGGTCGCGTCTGCTTGATGACGGACAACATCGTGATCAGCCTGTTCCTGGGCCCCGCCGCGGTGACGGCCTTCTTCCTGACGCAGAGCCTGACGCGGATGGCAACGACCGTTCTGCAATCCGTCGGCGGTTCCACCTGGGCGGGTTTATGCGAACTCTATCAGACCGGCCAGCACGACCTCTTCCGCCAGCGATTACTACAGCTAACAAATTTCACTGCAATCCTTGGAGCCGTCTTCGTACTGCCCGTTGCGGTGCTGATGAAACCGTTCGTGCACTTATGGGTTGGCTCATCTAAATATGCGGGAGACGCTGTTGCCGCCATAGCCGTCACAAATGCCTTGCTATTGCCAGTCTTCAGTCTATGGGGATGGGTCTACAACGGTACCGGTCGCGTTGATCGCCTCATGTCGT
>Ga0105047_10003126_pt1 | contig 29318 bp, 30 predicted proteins | sample MAT04_FD_78384 | JGI IMG/M metagenome (GOLD analysis project Ga0105047, IMG submission 78384) | Freshwater microbial communities from Lake Fryxell liftoff mats and glacier meltwater in Antarctica - MAT-04 (megahit assembly) | ecosystem: Environmental > Aquatic > Freshwater > Ice > Liftoff... | reverse complement strand
GGATGCGCAGGATGCGCAGGATGCGCCGCGGGCACCGGACGTCGAGGTTCGTTTGGTCGAGCCACCAGCCTCGCCGCCCACCGCGGAGGCTGGCCGTGCTGCTGCAAAGAAGCCAGGCTCGGCGAAACGCCCCAAGCTGACCCGCATCAAATGACGGGGGGGCCGGATCACCTGATCCAGACAATTCGCCGCATCTTGTAAAATTTCCCTCGTGCCGATTTAGCTCAGTTGGTAGAGCAACCGCCTTGTAAGCGGTAGGTCAACAGTTCGAATCCGTTAATCGGCACCATTTTGTATTCCAGTCGGGCGGGCCTGGCGTGTCCGGGTGTCCCGCACCTTCAATCGGATGGACGTGATTTCCCAGCCTTTGCTGCGCAGATGGGCTTGAAGGGCAGGCAGCAACTGGCGCATCTTGGCGGCAGTGGCGTTGTTGTCGAGCAGCAGGCACCAGACACTGCCGTCAATGGGTCCGGCCGTTATGGCAGGCCGCAGGGAGGCGGGTATCAAGGCGGTGACGGCTTTGAGCCGAGCCACGGATTCGCGGCTGAGTTCGGCCAGCCGTGCCAGTGTGGGTGAGGCCTCGGTGGCTTGCTGCAAGGTGACGGAATGTGCGCGCCGATCCATGGCCGAATGATAGACAGGGGGTTTAATGCACTTGATTATCACGGACGCATGGCTGGCCAGGAGCCGGGCCATCCATCTTTCCGGGACCCGTCTCATCGGTTCTGCGCTGGTTCTGTCGCTGGTGTTGATGGTGGTCGCTGCGGGTCTTTACCACTGGGTTTTTCTAAAAGGCGCGCGCGAGCGTTGGCCTGTCGTCGGATCCCTGGTTCGGCTGGTAGTGCAGGACGAGTTCGAACTACGCGACAGGTTCATGCGTGAGAACCTTGATGTTCTGGCGCGCCAGCTCGGTGAGATGCAGGCCAAGCTGACACAGCTCGAATCGCTGGGTGAGCGGGTCTCCGGCCTGGCGGGTATCAATGCCGCCGACATCAAGGTCAAACCAGGACAGGGCGGGGCGCTCGTGACGGGCCGCCCGTTGTCGATGGATGAACTGCAGGCGACGCTGGCCGATCTGAATCGATTGGCGGCCCAGCGCACCGATCTGTTGACGGTTTTGGAGTCGCGCTTGTTCGACCAGAAGATGCGCAACATGATGATCCCCACGCAAAGGCCCGTTTCCGACGGGAACCTGGGTTCCGAGTTCGGCTGGCGCATTGACCCTATCACCGGCCGATCTGCGCTGCACACCGGGTTGGACTTTCAGGCCGATACCGGCACGTCGATCCTGGCCGCAGCCGGTGGCGTCGTGGTGGTGCATGAGTACCACGCGGCTTACGGCAACGTGGTAGAAATCGACCACGGCAACGACCTTGTCACTCGTTATGCCCACGCGTCGTCAGTGTTTGTCAAGAAGGGCGACATCGTGCGCCGTGGTCAGAAGATCGCCGCGGTTGGTTCCACGGGCCGTTCGACGGGCGCCCATCTGCATTTCGAAGTATTGGTGCAAGGTGTGCCGCAGGACCCTCAAAAGTTCCTGACTGCGGGTGGTAATGTGGCTGCGCAGCAACTTGCAGCGCAAGACGCGCGTGCCAGTCGAGGTGCGCAATCCGGTGCAACGGCCCGAGGTGCCAAGGTGCGGGCCGCGCAAAGGTAAAATCTCGCATCGGATTCTCCACGGGTCATGCCCGCATGCGCATTTGCCTGGCGGGCGGGATCCCACTTCCATTTTCTGTTTGAAAAAAGGATTGCGCCTTTCGGCTGGTCGTTTACGACCCGCCGGCGGGACCGGCTTTCATGGCAACCAACTTCCTGACCAAAATTTTCGGTAGTCGCAATGACCGCCTTCTCAAACAGTACCGCGGCACGATCAAGCGCATCAATTCGCTCGAGGTCGAGCTCGAGGCGTTGAGTGACGAGGCCTTGCGGGCCAAGACGCAGGAGTTCAAGGACCGCGTCGCCACAGGTACTTCGCTCGACGATCTATTGCCCGAGGCCTTTGCCGTCGTGCGAGAAGGATCCAAGCGTGTCATGAAGATGCGCCACTTCGATGTGCAGTTGCTCGGTGGCATGACGCTGCATTTCGGCAAAATTTCGGAGATGGGCACCGGAGAAGGCAAGACGCTGACCGCGACCTTGCCGGTTTACCTCAATGCGTTGACAGGCAAGGGTGTGCACGTGGTCACGGTCAACGACTACCTGGCCAGTCGCGATGCGCAGTGGATGGGCAAGCTGTACAACTTCCTGGGCCTGTCAGTTGGCGTGAACTTGCCGCAGATGCCGCGTGAGCAGAAGCAAGCCGCCTACCAGGCTGACATCACATACGGAACGAACAACGAATACGGCTTCGACTACCTGCGCGACAACATGGTTTACGAAGTGGGCGACAGGGTCCAGCGCGGCCTCAACTACGCGATCATCGACGAGGTGGACTCGATCCTGATCGACGAGGCGCGCACGCCCCTGATCATCAGCGGACAAGCCGAGGACCACACCGCGCAGTATCTGTCCATCAACAAGATCGTGCCGCAGCTGACCATGCAGGAGGGCGAGGCAGACCCACGCACCGGCGAGGGCGTCACGAAGCCGGGTGATTTCACGATCGACGAGAAAGGTCGCCAGGTTGTGCTGACAGAGCAAGGTCATGAAAACGCCGAGCGCATCCTGTTCGAGAACGGCATGCTGCCCAAGGGCGCGACCTTGTACGACCCGTCCAACATCACGCTGGTGCATCACCTGTACGCCGCGCTGCGGGCTGGTCACCTTTACCACCGCGATCAACACTATGTGGTGCAAAACGGCGAGATCGTCATCGTGGACGAGTTCACCGGACGGCTGATGACCGGTCGCCGCTGGAGCGACGGTTTGCACCAGGCGGTGGAAGCCAAGGAGGGCGTGGCGATCCAGGCCGAGAACCAGACCTTGGCGTCGATCACGTTCCAGAATTACTTCCGTTTGTACGGCAGGCTGGGCGGCATGACCGGCACGGCGGACACGGAAGCCTATGAGTTCCAGGAAATTTACGGTCTGGAGACAGTGGTCATTCCGCACAACCGTCCAAGCAGGCGCGACGATCAGCTCGACCGGGTCTACAAGACGACGCGCGAAAAATACGAGGCCGCGATTGCCGATATTCGCGAATGCCATGAACGCGGGCAGCCGGTTCTGGTGGGCACCACGTCGATCGAAAACTCGGAGATCATCGCCGAACTGCTCGAACGCGAGAAATTGCCGCATCAGGTGCTCAATGCCAAGCAACATGCGCGCGAAGCCGATATCGTGGCGCAGGCAGGCCAACCAAAGATGATCACGATCGCGACCAACATGGCCGGTCGCGGCACCGACATCGTGCTTGGCGGCAACGCTGACAAGTTGATTGGCGCGCTCGACGACGAAATGTCACTTGATGACGCGGCCCGCGCACAGAAAGCCGCGCAAATGCGCGAGCAGTGCCAGCGCGACCATGAAGCGGTCAAGGCGGCCGGTGGACTGCGCATCATCGCCACCGAGCGGCATGAGTCCCGTCGCATTGACAATCAACTGCGCGGTCGCTCGGGCCGCCAGGGCGACCCCGGCTCGTCGCGCTTTTATCTGAGCCTGGACGACGCGCTCATGCGCATCTTTGCCGGAGACCGGGTGCGTGCCATCATGGACCGACTCAAGATGCCCGATGGCGAGGCCATCGAGGCGGGTATCGTCACGCGCAGCATCGAAAGCGCACAGCGCAAGGTCGAAGCGCGCAACTTCGACATGCGCAAGCAACTCCTCGAATATGACGATGTGTCGAACGATCAGCGCAAGGTGATCTACGATCAGCGCAACGCCATTCTGGACGCCAAAGACCTCACGGCCCAGGTCCAAGGCTTGCGTGAGGGCAGTTTCTCCGACCTTGTGCGCGCACACATTCCGGCCGAATCGGTCGAGGAGCAGTGGGACCTCGAAGGACTGGAGAAGGTTCTTGCCGAAGAATGGCAGATACAAGTCGACCTCAAGGATGTTGTGCAGCGGGCCACCGCCATCACCGACGAGGATCTGCTTGAAAAAATCCAGACCGCGGCGAACGAGGCGTTTTCCGCCAAGCTGGCATTGGTGGGCAATGAGGGTTTTCTGCAGTTCGAACGCATGGTGCTGCTGCAAAGCATCGACACCCATTGGCGAGAGCATCTCAGTGCGCTGGACTATCTGCGTCAGGGCATTCATTTGCGTGGCTACGCCCAGAAGCAGCCCAAGCAGGAATACAAGCGCGAAGCGTTTGAACTGTTTGGCCAGTTGCTGGACTCGGTCAAGAACGAAGTGACCAAGTTGCTGATGACGGTGCGCATCCAGTCTGGTGAGGAGCTGGATCAGGCGGCGCAGGAGATGGAGAGTCGTGCCGAAAACATCAGCAACGTCACCTATACCGCGCCGACTGAAACAGGTGAGGTCGAAACCACGGCGGACGCGGCCAGCGTCGTCCGGCGTACCGGTGTGGCTGCTGCCGTCGCAGCCGGTGGGCAGGTGCCCCGTGTCGGGCGCAATGAGCCCTGCCCCTGTGGCAGCGGCAAGAAGTACAAACAATGCCACGGCAAACTCAGCTGAAAGTGCGCCATGCCCGTCAATCTGATCACTCCCAAAGCCGCTGATCTGCATCCGATTGCCGGTATCCGGATCGGCACGGCAGAGGCCGGAATCCGCAAGGTCAACCGCAAGGATCTGACGGTCGTGTTGATCGAGCCAGGAGCCGGGGTCGGTGCGGTGTTCACCAAAAACCGGTTCTGTGCTGCTCCGGTCCAGGTATGCCGCGAGCACCTTGCCAGTGGCAAAGACATACGCGCCTTGCTGATCAACACAGGGAACGCGAACGCGGGAACCGGTGAGCAGGGTCTGGAGCGGGCGCGCAGCAGCAGTGCGACCCTGGCCGCAAGTCTGGGTCTGGAGCCGCAGCAAGTGCTGCCGTTCTCGACTGGCGTCATCATGGAGCCGTTGCCGGTCGATCGCATCGAGGCCGGACTGCCGGCTGCTGTTGCGGGCGCTGTGGAGGACAACTGGTTCAGTGCGGCGCTGGGGATCATGACGACCGACACGGTGCCCAAGGCCTGTAGTGTGAAGGCGCTGGTGGGTGGCGCGACGATCACTGTGACCGGTGTCAGCAAGGGTGCCGGCATGATCCGGCCGAACATGGCGACCATGCTGGGGTTCATGGGTACCGACGCCTGTGTCGCTCCGGCGTTAATGCAACAACTGGCGCTGGAACTGGCCGATGCGTCCTTCAACCGGGTCACGGTGGACGGTGACACGTCGACCAACGATTCGTTTGTTGTGATCGCCACGAATAAAGCAGCCAACGCCCGCGTGGAGTCGCTGGACAGCGCGGACGGACAGGCCTTGAAGGCAGCGATGCTGGAGGTTGCGCGAACGTTGGCGCATGCGATCGTACGCGACGGTGAAGGTGCCACCAAGTTCATCACAATCACCGTTCAGGGCGGACGCGATACGGCAGAGTGCCTGAAAGTCGGATACGCGATTGCGCATTCGCCTCTGGTGAAGACCGCATTTTTTGCCAGTGACCCGAACCTCGGTCGCATTCTGGCCGCTGTTGGTTACGCTGGCATCGACGATCTCGATCAGACTGTCATCGAATTGTTTCTCGATGATGTGCATGTTGCCACGCGGGGTGGACGTCACCCGGCGTACCTGGAGGCCGATGGCCAGCGCGTGATGAAGCAAAGTGAAATCACGGTGCGGGTGGACCTGGGCCGCGGTGCGGCCACGGACACGGTATGGACCTGCGATTTCAGTCACGAGTACGTGACCATCAACGCAGACTATCGGTCCTGAAAGCGTGACACGAAGCCGGGTGACAGCCTGAACGGATGGATGGACGGATGGACGACAAATTGCTGAATCTGCTCGCGCGCGCCGAGCAGTTGATTGACCGCATTGAGGCGGTGCTGCCCCAGCCACTTTCAGCACCGGACTGGAATGCCGGTATTGCGTTTCGCTACCGCAAGCGCAGTTCGAGCCACGGCGCGCTGGAGCCGGTGCGCAACCTGTCGCTGATCGCCCTGGCCGACTTGCAGGAGATTGATGTTCAGAAGGACAAGATCCGGCGCAATACCCAGCACTTCGTCGACGGGAAAACGGCCAACAATGTGTTGCTGACGGGCGCGCGGGGTACGGGCAAGTCGTCGTTGATCAAGGCCTGCCTGCGCGAGTTTGCCTCGGCCGGTTTGCGCCTGATCGAGGTCGACAAGACCGATCTGGTGGACTTGCCGGACATTGTCGATGTGGTGTCCGATCGGCCGGAGAAGTTCATCGTGTTCTGCGACGACCTGAGCTTCGACGATGGAGAGCCAGGATACAAGGCACTCAAATCCATTCTGGATGGTTCGATAGCCGGTGCCTCGGCCAATGTGCTGGTGTATGCGACCAGCAATCGCCGCCACCTGCTGCCCGAGTACATGAAGGAAAATCTTACCTACACCCATACTGATGACGGCGAGGTGCATCCAGGCGAGGTGGTGGAAGAAAAGATCTCGCTATCCGAGCGCTTCGGTCTATGGGTCAGCTTTTATCCGTTCACGCAGGACGAGTATCTGGCCATCGTCGCGCAGTGGTTGCAGGCATTCGGCGCCAACCCGGCCGACATCTCAATAGCCCGTGCGCCGGCACTGGTCTGGGCACTCGAACGTGGTTCGCGCAGTGGACGCGTGGCCTACCAGTTCGCCCGCGATTTCAGCGGCAGCCGTGGCGTTATGGCATGAGCGCAGGGCGCAGCGCGAAGGTACTCGATTGATCCCCCAACCCTTGCGGGCTGATCCGGACAAACCCAGAGAAGGTGGCCCTGATCGGCCGTTGGTCGATGTTGCGGTGGGTATTTTGTTGCAGTCCGATGGCCGCTTTCTGCTGACGAGTCGGCCATCGGACAAGGTCTACGCTGGATACTGGGAGTTTCCCGGCGGCAAACTGGAGCCAGGCGAAGCGGTTTTGCAGGCGCTCGGACGCGAGTTGCAGGAGGAAATCGGCATCTTGGCGCAAAACGCCGAAGCCTGGCGCTCTGAAATCGTCGACTATCCGCATGCGATGGTGCGTCTGAATTTTTGCAAGATCACGCGCTGGCTTGGTGAGTTGCAGATGCGCGAGGGCCAGTCGTTCAGCTGGCAGTTGCTGCCGGTGGATGTGGGCCCGATCTTGCCAGGGACCATTCCGGTGCTGCAGTGGCTGGCGCAGGAGCGCGGATTTCAGGGCGCCACCCATGCCTGAGCCGGATCGACACTGGAGTCGCCGAATTGCCGCCTCAAGCAGCGCAGGCACCCACAACTGGCCTCTGATCAGCCCGACCACCATGGCCGAACTGCTCGCAAACTATTGCAGACGGCTATCCGTCGGCGCTATCTCATCTGGCTCCATCTCAGCGGCCACTCGGAACGATTCGTCAGCCCAGGCGCCGAAATCCATTCCTTTGCAGCGAGCACCACAAAACGGGCGATAAGGATTGGACGGGCCGTAGATGCTGTCCCCGCGGCAATTGGGGCAACGCACGATGCGCACGGACGCGTCTGCGCTGGCGTTGGAGTCGTTGTGGGTCGGGGCCTTGGCGCCGCTTGATTTGGGTCGGTCCTGCATCAAGAGCACAGTGTCAGTTCGAAATTGCAATCGTCGCCGGTGGCATGCAGGCGGTTGTCTGCTTCCTGGCGCATGAACCGGATCGACACCATCAGCCGATTGCCGCTGATCTCGGGAATGATAGCCAATGCCGGATCGACCGACAGGCGCAGCAACTGGAATGTCTTGCCCTGAGGCAAGTTCTGCTGGTACTGGCCCGCAGCGGCGGCCACCTTCTGCGGCGAACCGGATTCGCGCAGCATCTTCATCAGCAGGGAGACTGACTCTGCCATGGGCGCCAGCGAAGAGGCCCAGCGATGCAGGTCGGTCCGCCGCGATTCGCCGCTTTGCTTTTGCCAGGCGTAGTAGGCAGGCAAATCGAATTCGCACGTGCCCCCTGGTATACCGACCCGGCTGCGGATGCTCATGAGCCAGTCGTTCTCCGTCAGCACATTGCCGGCCTTGCCTTGCACGCTGCTCAATGCGTTGTAGCAGTGGTCGACCTGCCCGATGATGGCGTCAAGCGCGCGCTCGGATATGGCTGGGTTGCCGCGGTAGCTGTACAGGTTCTGCCGTTGCCGTTCCAGGTCCTTGAGCAAGTCGGACTTGAGGTCGGCACGTGCGCCCACATCCATAACTTCAAATATCGTGGACAGGGCGTAATGATGGTCAATTGGATGATCGCGTGAGACCAACTCTGCCAGGCGCCGGAACAGATGTTCGATGCGCAGGTAGGTCCTGATGCGTTCATTGAAGGGATATTCGTAAAGAATCACACTGATGTTTCCGTTCAGACAATCATAGCCCCAAGCGTCTGGCGATCTGCCCGACTTCGTCTGCGATCTGTTCCTTGGGCGCTCCGGCATTGAATATCACGATGTCTGCCGCCCCCAGGCGTTGGCTGCGGGGGGCCTGGCTTTCGATGATCCGCTCGACCTCTTCACGCGTCAATCCGCTGCGCGCCATCACTCTGGTGATCTGCACCTGCGCTATGCAATCGACCACCAGCACCAGATCCACCCGCGCACGCCAGCGGCGGGATTCCACCAACAGCGGAATATCAAACACGATGCATGGCGCCTTATTGGCCAGGGCGTCTTGCTCCAGCTTGGCAGACGACTCGGCCACCAGGGGATGGATGATGGCCTCAAGCCTGGAGCGCGCCGCGGGGTCGGAAAAACTGGCCTTGCGCATCTTGGCGCGGTCGAGCGCACCGTTCGGCAAGATGAAATCGGCCCCGAAGGCCTCGGCGATCGGGACCATGGCTTGACCGCCTGCTGCAGTCGATTCCCGCGAGATCGCGTCGGCGTCGATCAGCACGGCACCGTGCCCGGCGAAGAAGGTTGCTACCGTGCTTTTGCCGCTTCCAATGCCACCGGTCAGGCCGAGTCGCAACATCGGCTCATCGGACAACGTGTGAAAACGGAAATGCGAAAGGCACCAGGCTTTCCAGTCGACCGGGGCCGGCCAGCATCGCCACCATGCCTGCGCCCGCCAGATAGGGGCCGAACGGGATCGGAATGTCCCGGTTCGATATCCGGCCGATCAGCAGCATGGTGCCGCCGAGCACGGATCCAACCACGGATGAAAGCAGGATCAGCGCGATCAGGTATTCGGCACCAAACCACGCCCCCAGGCCTGCCAGCAACTTGAAGTCGCCATGTCCCATTCCCTGTTTGCCGGTGAGGCGGTGGTGCAATTGATAGACCGACCACAGACTGAGGTAGCCGAATACCGCCCCCCATACTGACGATGCCAGGGGTACCGTCGTCCAGCCCATCGCGGACACCATCAAGCCAAGCCAGAGAATGAGGTAATTCAGGTCGTCCGGAAGCAACTGCGTGTCGAAATCGATCCAGAACTGCGCGATCAGCAGGCACGCCAGTGCCGCCCACACCATACCGACCGGGGTCAGCCCATACATGCGCGCCACGGCCACAAAAACCAGACCGGTAACGATCTCGATGACCGGATAACGCGGACTGATCGATACCTTGCAGTTGGCGCAGCGACCTTGCAGCCACAGATAGCTGAGCACCGGGATGTTCTCGTGCCAGCGGATCTGGTGATGGCAGCTGGGGCAACGCGAGCGCGGGCGTGACAGATTGAACGGCTCGGTTGCGGGCAACTCCTTGTCGGCCAGCTCGGCGCAATTGGCCGCCCATTCACGCTCCATCATCTTGGGCAGACGATGGATCACGACGTTGAGAAAACTGCCGACCAGCAGGCCGAGGGCGCCGAACAATACGACGTCGACCCCCGGCGACACGAGCATCAGACCACGGCTCCGAGCTTGAAGATTGGCAGGTACATCGCCACCACGATGCCACCGATGATCGTGCCCAGGATCACGATGATGATCGGCTCCATCAGGCTGGAGATACCTGCCACCATGTCGTCGACTTCGGCTTCGTAGAAGTCGGCGGCCTTACCCAACATGTGATCGATCGAACCGGACTCCTCGCCGATGGCGCACATCTGCAGCACCATGGACGGGAACAGGTTGACGTTGGTCATGGCCACGGTCAGGGCCGTACCCGTCGACACCTCGTGCTGGATCTTGACGGTGGCGCGCTCGAACACCGAGTTGCCGGATGCGCCACCAACCGAATCCAGCGCTTCGACCAGCGGCACGCCGGCGGCAAACATGGTCGACAGCGTCCGCGTCCAGCGCGCGATACAGGATTTTTCGACCAGAACGCCGAAGATCGGGAGTTTCAGCATGACCCGGTCCATGATGTTCTGCATCTTCTCGTTGCGCCTCCATGCCTGCATGAAGAAGTACACGCCGCCACCGATACCGCCGAATATCAGGTACCAGTACTTGACGAAGAACTCGCTCATGGCAATCACGATGAGCGTGGGGACCGGCAACTCGCCACCGAAGTTCGAGAACACATCCTTGAACGCCGGAATCACGAAGATCATGATGACCGCCACCACGACGAACGCGACGATCAACACCGTGATGGGATACATCAACGCGGACTTGATCTTGGACTTGATGGCTTCGGTCTTTTCCATGTAAACCGCCAGACGGTCCAGCAACTGGTCCAGGATACCGGCGGACTCGCCGGCTTCGACCAGATTGCAGTACAGGTTGTCGAAGTACAACGGGTACTTGCGAAACGCCACGCTGAGCGAGGTTCCGGTCTCGACATCGGTACGGATGTCGCTGAGCAGTTTTGTGACCCGGGGGTTGGGATTGCCCCGCCCCACGATGTCAAACGCCTGAAGCAAGGGCACGCCCGCTTTCATCATGGTCGCAAGCTGGCGCGTGAAGATCGCCATATCCTTGGGCTTGATGGACGAACCGCCGCTCATGCGACGTTTCTTGATCTTGGTAGGCGTAACGCCTTGGCGTCTGAGCGTCGCCTGCACCTGATTGACGCCAATGGCCCTGGACTCCCCCCGAACCTGCTTGCCATTGCGGTCCTTGCCCTCCCACTCGAAGACAGTTTCGGAAATGCCCTTGGATTTCGCAGTTGCCATATGGTCTTGGAGTCCCTGTTATGAGTCGTTGGTTACCGCGAGCACTTCTTCCAGGGAGGTCAATCCCAACTTGACCTTGCGCAGGCCGGAGCGCCGCAACGAGTCGACACCTTCCTTGGAGGCTTGCTGCGCGATGTCCAACGCGCTGCCGTCGCGCAGAATGATGCGCTGGATTTCCTCACTGATCGGCATGACCTGGTAGATGCCGACGCGGCCCTTGTAGCCGCCATTGCACATCGAGCAACCGATCGGTTTGTAGGTCGACCAGGACCCATCAATCTCGCTTTCCTTGAATCCGGCATCCATCAGTGCCTTCTTGGGAATGTCGGCGTCTGACTTGCAATTGGCGCAAAGACGGCGCGCCAGACGCTGCGCCGTGATCAGGATCACACTTGACGCAATGTTGAACGGCGCGATGCCCATGTTGCGCATGCGTGTCAACGTGGTCGGGGCATCATTGGTATGCAGGGTGGACAGGACCAGGTGCCCGGTCTGCGCCGCCTTGATTGCAATGTCGGCGGTTTCCAGGTCACGGATTTCACCGACCATGATGATGTCCGGGTCCTGGCGCAGGAACGACTTGAGCGCTGCCGCGAAGGTCAGTCCGGCCTTGTCATTGACATTGACCTGGTTGACGCCCGGCAGGTTGATCTCCGACGGGTCTTCGGCCGTGGCAATGTTCACGCCAGGCTTGTTCAGCAGGTTCAGGCAGGTGTACAGCGATACGGTCTTGCCCGAGCCGGTCGGTCCAGTCACAAGAATCATGCCGTACGGACGGCCTATGGCATCGAGCAGTCGCTGCTTCTCGACGGGCTCGTAACCCAGCGCATCGACGCCCAGCTTGGCGCTGCTCGGATCGAGAATCCGGATCACGATCTTTTCGCCGAACAGCGTCGGCAAGGTGCTGACGCGAAAATCGATGACCTTGTTGGGTCCGATCTTCAACTTCATCTTGCCGTCCTGGGGCACCCGCTTCTCGGAGATATCCATTTTGGAGATCACCTTGATACGGGACGCAAGCTTGTCCTTGATGGCAATCGGCGGCGACGCGATCTCCCGCAGTTCACCGTCGATGCGAAAGCGCACGCGGTAAGTGTGTTCGTAGGGCTCGAAATGCAGGTCGGATGCACGCATGCTGAACGCGTCCAGCAGCATCTTGTGCAGGAACTTGACCACTGGCGCGTCGTCGACTTCGGACGTTGACGCCTGCTCGTTATCCGACAGGCCTTCGGCGGCGGCATCGTCGAACTCGAATTCGCCGCCGATGATCTCCTCCATCGTCTCCGAAGTGGAGGTGGCGGCGGCATCGACCAGTTTGAGAACCTTGTCGTATTCGGCAATGACCCAGTCGACACCGAGCTGGGACGCGAACTTGATCTTCTCAACCGCTTCCTGATCGGATGGGTCGGCCGTTGCGACCGTCAGGCGATTGTTGCGCTTGCTCAGCACAATCACCCGATAGGCCTGGCAGATTTTCGGATCCAGCAAACCCTTGGGCAGGCGCTGCTGGTCGATGGCATCGAGATCCACCAGAGGCGCGGCGTATGCCGAGGACATCGTGTGCGCCAGGTCGGAGGCAGAGACCGCGCCCGAGCCGGTGAGTTCGGCGATGAAGCTGTTCTTGCCGGATGACGCCTTCCGATAGATATCTTCGGCCGACTTCTGGCCAAGCTTCCCCGCAAGGATCAGCGCGCGGCCCAGACCGGGGAGGGCTATTGGATTGGATTCGCGACTAGCGGTATCGACTGCGGACATGGACTGAAAATGTACTATGGCGGGATGCAATCGCCTAATCATCTCCGATTGCCCGAATGATGTAAATCGAAAGCGGGCCCACGGCTCTTCTGGGGAGGTTGATTGACAACACTCGCCATGATGGTCGGGGTGAGAGGATTCGAACCTCCGGCCTCTACGTCCCGAACGTAGCGCTCTACCAGGCTAAGCTACACCCCGATCTGCGGCGCAATACCCGATCAAATCAGTTGTTACGCTCCAAAAGTTGCGTCGCCAAGTGTATCAAACAATCGGTGTGCGGCCCCTGGGGCAGGAGGGAAGCGGACACTATCGCGCGCTGGGCTTCCTGGGCGGCCGCGTCGCGTGAAAAGTCCAACGCGCCGGTTTCTCGAACAATCGTCACGATCTGCTCCAACATGTCCACCGCGCCGGTTTCTATGGCATGGGTGATCAACGCCTTTTGCGCCTCGGTACCACGCTGCATCGCGCAGATCAGCGGCAGAGTAGTCTTCCCCTCCCGCAGGTCATCGCCGAGGTTTTTCCCCATCTTTGCGCTGTCGCCCGCATAGTCGAGCACGTCGTCAATGACCTGGAAGGCGGTGCCCAGAGCCTGACCGTAGTCGGCGCAGGCTTGCTCCACAATGGGTGACGCTTCCGCCAGAATCGCTCCCGAACGCGCACTGGCCTCGAACAATTTTGCGGTCTTCGAGCGGATGACATGCAGATATCCGGCGCTGTCGAGCGTGGCGTCATGCATGTTCATCAGTTGCAAAACTTCGCCTTCTGCGATGACATTGGTGGCGTCTGCAAGTACTTCCATGATGCGCATGTTTTGCGCCTCAACCATCATCTGGAAGGCGCGCGAGTACAGGAAGTCGCCTACCAGTACACTGGCCGGGTTGCCGAACGTCTCATTCGCTGTGGCGCTACCGCGGCGCAACGCCGAGCCGTCCACCACATCATCGTGCAGCAGCGTGGCTGTGTGGATGAATTCGACCACTGCCGCCAGGTTGAAGCGTTGCGCACCCTGATAGCCAAGTGCGCCGCTGGTCAGCAGCAGCAAGGCCGGTCGTAGCCGTTTGCCGCCGGCGCCGATGATGTAACGCGAAACCTGGCCGACCAGCGGGACGCCGGAATCCAGACGCCGCGCGATGACAGCGTCGACTTCGCGCATGTCTGCGGCAATGACGAAAAGGCCGTGGGATGGTGAGGGGGAAGGAGCCTGCAAGGAGGTGGTCTCAAGCGATTTGGCACCGATTATAGGAATCCTGTCGGCAGCATTCGGTGCGGGCATATTCTTGCCTTGTCAGATCCTCAATGCCGCTGCTATACTCGCGGGCTGTGCCGAATTTCGTCTGCACAGCTATGGACGAGTAGAGAACTACTTGAGAACTACTTGAGAACTACTTGAGGTTAAGGGGTCAACATGTACGCGGTCATAAAAACCGGTGGCAAGCAGTATCGCGTTGCTGCCGGTGAAAAAATTAAAGTAGAACAGATTGCTGCGGATGTGGGCCAGGAAATCGTCATCGACCAGGTTCTGGCCGTCGGAAACGGCGCTGAACTCAAGGTTGGTACGCCCCTGGTATCCGGCGCAACTGTAATGGCAACGGTGCTGTCGCACGGCAAGCACGACAAAGTGCGCATCTTCAAGATGCGCCGTCGCAAGCACTATCAAAAACGTCAAGGTCATCGCCAGCAGTTCACCGAACTGCAAATCGGCGCGATTTCCGCCTGATGACAACTTGAAACTGGTACTTCCTGTTTCAGACTGACTGGAGAAGCTAAATGGCACAGAAAAAAGGCGGCGGCTCAACGCGAAACGGGCGAGATTCCAAGCCCAAGATGCTGGGTGTGAAGAAGTTCGGCGGCGAGGTCATCTCTGCCGGCGCGATCATTGTTCGCCAGCGCGGTACCAAGTTTCATCCCGGCACCAACGTCGGACTGGGCAAGGACCACACCTTGTTTGCACTCGCAGACGGCAAAGTGTCGTTCACGGTCAAAGGCGCTATGAACAAGCAGACGGTGAACGTCACCACGGCCTGATCCGGCGGTTGGCCGACACAAAACCCTGCGCCTGGCGCAGGGTTTTTCGTTTATAAGCTTTGAATCGCCCAGCGAGCGCACGAATCTGCCAGCCCATGCCTCGCGGCACATGCGCGCGGGCACGTGGACTCTGGCACAGTTGAATCCAACGCCATGAAATTTGTTGACGAAGCCTTCATCGACGTTTCCGCCGGAGACGGAGGGGCGGGCTGCGTCTCGTTCCGGCATGAGAAGTACAAGGAATTCGGGGGACCCAACGGGGGAGACGGTGGCCGGGGCGGCCATGTGTTCGCCGTGGCTGACGTCGGGCTCAATACGCTGGTGGATTTCCGTTATGCCCGTCGCCATGAGGCCAAACGCGGTCAACATGGCATGGGCTCTGACATGTTCGGCGCCGCCGGTGATGACATCACCTTGCGTGTGCCGGTGGGCACGGTCTTTTCAGATGCCGAGACCGGTGAAGTGCTCTACGAACTGCTCACGCCGGACGAGATCATCACTATCGCCAAAGGCGGGGATGGCGGCTTTGGCAACATGCGCTTCAAGAGCGCGATCAACCGTGCGCCAAGGCAAAAAACGCCAGGCTGGCCAGGCGAGCAGAAAAGTCTCAAGCTTGAGCTCAAGGTGCTGGCAGACGTGGGGCTGCTGGGCATGCCCAATGCCGGCAAATCAACCCTGATTTCCGCAATCTCCAATGCCAGGCCGCGCATTGCCGACTATCCGTTCACTACCTTGCATCCCAACCTGGGCGTGGTTCGGGTCGGGCCGTCCCAGAGTTTCGTTGTGGCAGACCTGCCCGGTCTGATTGAAGGCGCATCCGATGGCGCAGGCCTGGGGCATTTGTTTCTGCGCCACCTGCAGCGCACGCGCTTGTTGCTTCATGTCGTGGACATGGCACCATTCGACGACAGCATCGACCCCGTGGCCCAGGCCAAAGCGATTGTCAATGAGTTGAAGAAATACGATCCGAAACTGTTTCGCAAACCTCGCTGGCTGGTGCTCAACAAGCTGGACATGGTTCCAGCGGAGCAGCGCGCCGAGCTGGTCGCAACGTTTGTTCGGCGCATGCGTTTCAAAGGCCCGGTATTCGAGATATCGGCTTTGACACGGGAAGGTTGCGAAGGCCTGGTGCAGGCGGTCTACAACCAGGTCAAGACGCAAAAGGCACTGGACACCGAAGTGCCTGGGGTGGACCCCCGGTTTCCCTCCGATTCTCCCGCCTGACGCCGGCGAGCCCAGCGCTGCATTTGTTTCGTTCGCCCCGTACTGACCTGTTCCCGCAAAGATGAGCAAAGTTGTTACACCCGCCGTCATGCGTCAGGCTCGGCGCATCGTCGTCAAGGTTGGCTCCAGCCTGGTCACCAATGATGGTCGAGGTCTGGACGAGGAGGCTATCGGCGAATGGTGTCGGCAGCTGGCTCACTTGGTTCGCGACAAGCGCGAGGTCGTGATGGTCTCCAGTGGTGCCATCGCCGAAGGCATGAAACGCCTGGGTTGGCGTACACGGCCGCACGAAGTGCATGAGTTGCAGGCGGCAGCTGCGGTTGGCCAGATGGGGCTGGCCCAGATGTATGAGTCCAAGTTGCGGGCACACGGTCTTGGCAGCGCGCAAGTCCTGCTGACCCATGCTGATCTGGCGGATCGCGAGCGCTATCTCAACGCGCGCTCGACGCTGTTGACCCTGCTCAAGCTCGGCATCGTACCAGTCATCAACGAAAACGACACCGTGGTCAACGACGAGATCAAGTTTGGCGACAACGACACACTGGGTGCGCTGGTGGCCAACCTGGTCGAGGCGGATCTGCTCATCATCCTGACCGACCAAAAAGGCTTGTACACCGCCGATCCGCGCAAAGACCCCGATGCACGCTTCGTGCATGAGGCCAAGGCCGGTGACCCGGCGCTGGAACTGATGGCCGGTGGCGCAGGCTCCAGCGTGGGTCGCGGGGGCATGATCACCAAGATCCTGGCTGCGCGCCGGGCTGCCGGCTCAGGGGCATCGACCGTGATCGCCTGGGGGCGTGAGCCGGATGTATTGCAGCGGCTGATCGGCGGCGAATCCATCGGCACTTTGCTGGTCGCGCAGACGCAGAAGACGCAGGCGCGCAAGCAATGGATCGCTGATCACCTGCAACTGCGTGGTGCTGTGACGGTTGACGCCGGCGCAGTGACCAAGTTGCGCGACGAAGGCAAGAGCCTGCTGCCGATCGGAATGATCAGCGTATCCGGTGAGTTCTCCCGTGGCGAAGTGATCGCTGTGCGCGAGACATCCGGCGTCGAGATTGCCCGCGGCCTTGCCAACTACTCCAGCTTCGAGGCCCGATTGATTTGCCGTAAGCCGTCCAATGCGCTGGAGGCCCTGCTCGGCTACGTGGCCGAGCCCGAGATGTTGCATCGCGACAACCTCGTGATCACGCGCTGACTGTCCCTCGCGCCGGCTGAACATGATGCGCGGGGGCCATCGCGCCCCGGTCAATTGCGTCGATGGGTGCTTGGCCGCCGCGCCTGGGGTTACCCCGGACGCGGCCGCCATGCGGCTTTTACTTCTGCGTTCCGTCCAGGTGTGTCCGTTTAAGCCGGCGGATGATCTCCTGCGGCGTACTCGCAGCGGCCGCGCGGCCGTCGCATACGGCCTGCCTGGCAAAGGCCAGCGCATGCATGGAACGCATATTGCCGTTCAGGGCTGACCACTGGGCGTCAGCAACCGGGTCCCATTTTCCGTCGCTGCCAAGACGAGCATAGGTTTTGACCTCGCCCTTGAGGCACCAGATGCCTTCGTACATGGCATTGATACTGCCGTTCGAGGACTTCGCGATCATCACATACCGCACAATGCCATCCGAACCGATATTCAGGCTGTCCGGGTCCACGCCAACCTTGACCGTGACATAACGCGGCATCTCGATCGGCACCATCCGTTCGGCGCTGAATTTGGCCGGCGCGGGTAACTCAAGCTCCTTCCAGTCCGGATCGAGATCCGCGATCTGGGACCAGCAACTTGTGGTGGTCAGCAAACACAGCAGCAGGGCACTAACGCGCATGGGCATCCCCGGAATCATCATTCACCACATTGGTATGCGGGTCGGGTTCAAAGCTCCCACCCGGAGGCAGTGCGAACGAGGCTCCAGGGGAGCCATCGACTGACATGCCATGTTCATGGTCACGCGACCGGTTGCCACTTCGCAGGTAGCGGTTGCGCACATCGTGCCGCGGCAAATAACGGGCTAGCTCGGTCAATGCCATTTCGTAGACGCCGCGTTTGAACTCAACCACCATTTCCAGCGGAACCCAGTAGTCGTTCCAACGCCACGCGTCAAACTCCGGGTGATCGGTCGCCCGCAGGTTCAGATCCCAGTCGTAGCCGGTGAGCTGCAGCAAATACCAGATCTGCTTTTGTCCCTTGTAATGGCCACGCGCGTCGCGGCGAATGTAACGTTCAGGCACCTCATAACGCAACCAGTCCCGGGTACGGGCGACAACACAGACATGCTCCGGGTGGAGCCCCACTTCCTCGTGCAGTTCGCGGTACATGGCCTGCTCAGGGGTTTCTCCCCGGTCAATGCCACCTTGCGGAAATTGCCAAGAGTGAGTGCGAATGCGCTTGCCCCAAAATACCTGGTTCCTCTGGTTGAGCAGAACGATGCCGACGTTGGGCCGAAATCCGTCCCGGTCAAGCATAATCAACCCCAATTTTCTAACTGAGACCATTATGCCCCGCAAGCGGCGGCCGGCAAAGGTCCCTGTCCTGTTTCGAATCCCATGAGAGCCTCCCGATTTTTCATTTCCACCCTCAAGGAAGCGCCTGCCGATGCGGAAGTGGCCAGCCATCAACTGATGATGCGCGCCGGCATGGTCAAGAAGCTGGGTGCCGGCATCTACAGCTACATGCCAATGGGGCTGCGCGTCATCCACAAGGTCGAGGCCATTGTGCGCGAAGAGATGAATCGTGCAGGGGCGGTCGAGTTGTCGATGCCGGTGGTGCAACCGGCGGAACTGTGGCAAGAGTCTGGCCGGTTCCAGAAATATGGCCCGGAATTGCTGCGTTTTCGCGATCGGCATGAGCGGGACTTCGTCATTCAGCCCACCAGTGAAGAGGTGGTGACGGACATCATTCGGCAGGACATCAAGAGTTATAGACAGTTGCCGTGCAATCTCTACCAGATTCAGACGAAGTTCCGCGACGAGCGCCGTCCCCGATTCGGGCTGATGCGTGGTCGCGAGTTCATCATGAAGGACGCCTACAGCTTTGACCGGGATGCGGAGGCTGCCAAAGCCAGTTACCAGGTGATGGCTTTGGCGTACCGGCGCATCTTTGATCGGTTTGGTTTGCGTTATCGAGCCGTGGCGGCCGACAGTGGTGCCATCGGTGGTGAACTGAGCGAGGAGTTCCAGGTCATCGCCGCCACGGGCGAAGACGCGATCGTCTACTGCCCAGGCAGTGACTACGCGGCCAATATGGAAAAGGCCGAAGCCTTGGCGCCGGCACAGCCGCGACCGGCCCCTGCTCAAGCCCTGGCCAAAACACCTACGCCGAGCAAGAGCACCTGTGCCGATGTGGCCGATTATCTGGGTGTCCCACTCAGTCAGACAGTGAAGTCGCTGGTTGTGACGTCGGAAGAAAAAGACGACGACGGCCTTGTCGTCAAGACGCAGGTGTGGCTGTTGATGCTGCGCGGCGATCACGACTTGAACGAGGTCAAGGCGAACAAGGTTCAGGGTCTGGAAGCGGGCTTCCGGTTTTCGACGCTACAGGAAATTGACGATCACTTCGGCTGCAAGCCGGGTTATCTGGGTCTGATCAACCTGCGCAAACCGGTAAGGGTAGTAGCCGATCGCGAAGTCGCGGTCATGCACGACTGGATCTGCGGTGCCAATGAGCCGGACTACCACTACACCGGTGTCAACTGGGGTCGTGACCTGCCTGAACCCGAACGGGTGGCTGATCTGCGCAACGTGGTGGCCGGCGACCCTTCGCCCGACGGGCAGGGCGTGCTGGTCATCGAGCGCGGCATCGAGGTCGGCCATGTCTTCTATCTCGGCACCAAGTACAGCCGCGCCATGCAGGCGACTTTTCTCGATGCAGCGGGCAAGCCGCAGTATTTCGAGATGGGTTGTTATGGCATCGGCATCACCCGACTGCCGGCTGCAGCGATCGAACAAAACCATGACGAGCGCGGCATCATCTGGCCCGACGCACTGGCACCTTTCACCGTTGTCGTGTGCCCGATTGGTCCGGACCGCAGTCCGGAAGTCAAGGCGGCTGCCGAGACCTTGTACGCCCAGCTGCTGAACGCCGGCGTCGACGTCATTCTGGATGATCGGGGAGAGCGCCCGGGCGCCATGTTTGCCGACTGGGAGCTGATTGGTGTGCCCCATCGTGTCACCATTGGCGATCGGGGTCTGAAGGACGGGCAGGTCGAGTATCAGCATCGCCGCGAAAGTGCAGCGACCAAGGTCGCTGTCGAAGAAATCCTTGGTTTCGTGACATCCAGATTGGAGCCGTGAGGGCATTGTCAGACGGCGACATCCAATGTAGTCTGCGCGGCACGCCTTCCGGCGTGACGCGACGCCGCTGGCTGGTGTCCATGGTCCCGCTAGGGGCCTTCGCCGGCAATCATGTGCCAGCGTTTGCCGGAGGCCAGCTCGAAGAGCCCCTGATGGACTCCGTTCGTACCGCGTTGACCGCATCGATCAACAGCACGGCGCCACCGGTGCCGGAGTTTGCCGATACCGCGTCACGCATCGAATACCTGCGCTGGCTTGGCGCCATGAGCACCCGACTGCAACGGCGCAAGGCGGACCTGGAAACGCGCAAGGAATTCCTGCAGACTGTCTGGTACGAGAGCAAGCGAGCCGGGCTCGATACGACGCTGGTAATGGGACTGATCCAGGTTGAGAGCGGCTTTCGCAAGTTCGCGGTGTCCAGTGCCGGCGCCAGGGGCTACATGCAGGTGATGCCGTTCTGGACCCGGGTGCTGGCGACGGGAGACGCATCGGTGCTGTTTCATATGCAGACCAATCTGCGTTTCGGTTGCGTGATCCTGCGCCACTACCTGGATCGGGAGAGTGGCAACCTCTTCATGGCACTGGGGCGCTATAACGGCTCGCGCGGCAAGGACACCTACCCCAATGCGGTGATGGGTGCCACGCGCCAGTGGAAGTACAACACCGCCTGACGCCAGCGCGGCGCGCTGCTATTGCATGAATCCGATCGTTGACTTGCGCATGGTCGGCCGAGGCAAATCGGCGACCTGAACCGCATCGCGGTTGTCCAGCCGGGCATTGCCAAAACCGGTCATCAGCGCACGGCGCATGTCACGGGGTGACATCTCGGCCAGCCGCTCGAGCAGGTCGGGCGCCGGTTCGGGGTCGAAGCGCTGACCCCAGCCATGCTCGCCACGGATGTTCTGGTACAGGTTGCGCGCGATCTGGCGCGCGGCCTCGACATCAGGCGGTTCGACGTAAAACACATTCATGCGGTTGAGGATGGGCTCCGGTATCGTGCGCTCGTCATTGGCCGTCGTGATCCAGATCACCTGACTGGCGTCGATCGGAACCTCGGCGAACTCATCGGTAAAACTCTGCGCCGTGTCATGCTCGAGCAGGCTGTAAAGGGCGCCCAGCGGGTCGTATTGGGCGTCTGCTGCAGCCTTGTCAATTTCGTCCACAACGATGACCGGATTGGCATATTGACCATCCACCAGGGCTTCAAAGACCTTGCCCGGCTTTGCGCCTTTCCATTGCGACGAAGCGCCGGACAACAGCCAGCCCGCGGTCATGGAACTCATCGGCACCAGACTCATGCCGGTGCCCAGCAGGTCGGCCAGCTTGCGCGCGAAGTGGGTTTTGCCGATGCCCGGCGCCCCTAGCAGCAGGATAGGCGTCACCTCCAGCCCGTCGGGGCTGTCCTGTGCAAGCGCCACATGGCGTTTGACGTCGTCCAGTACTTCATGGAAGTTGGGAAGCGTCGCGTACAGTTCCCCCATGTCCGGTATGCCCGAGGGCTTTACCTGGAATCGTTGCGGGCCGCGCTCGAGCATGCGCTGGTAAGTTGCACGCAAGCTGTCGTACTCGCGGTCGGCCAGTCCGTCGAGCTTGCGCTTGACTTCATGGGGCTCGAACACCCGGCGCATCTGGGCGACCGGCAGCCGGAACGCCGAAGGTGGGGAAACTGGCTTGTCAGACTCCATGACCGGCTCCTTTCGCAGACCTGTGTTCATTCAAACACAGACAGGTCGTGGTGCAAACCGCACAAAAGGCTGGGAAGGAAGATTTGTTGCAAACATGCCCACTATCGGGTCGGCATGTGGGTGAGACGGACCTGGCCGGATGGCTTTGCGCCACCCGGTTCATGCGCAGGCGCTGCCTGGAATCAGTTCGGTTTGGCCAGAACCTGCTGAAGTTCGCCGTTTTCGTACATCTCCATCATGATGTCCGAGCCGCCGACAAACTCACCATGCACGTACAGCTGGGGAATTGTCGGCCACTGGCTGTAGTCCTTGATGCCGGCGCGGATCTCATGATCCTCCAGCACGTTGACCGTCTTGAGTTGGCGGGGGTCCACGCCGCAGGCCTTGAGAATCTGGATTGCGCGGCCCGAAAAGCCGCACTGCGGAAAACTGGCCGTACCTTTCATGAACAGCAGGACCTCATTGGACTTGACCAGTTCATCGATGCGTTGTTGTGTGTCGCTCATTGGCTACTCCTGGGAAAATCGGTAGGCTGATTATTTCATCTTCCAGTACCGGGTGTCGCACAAGACCCGCGTTTTCACGGGTCATCGCTATCCCATTGTCCGCCGGTACAGCGCCAGTGCCCCCCCAGGTCGTGGCGCGCGGCAATGTTCTCCAAGCCTGCCGCCTGCAGCAGGGCAGTCACCCGGGGTCCTTGGTCGTAGCCATGTTCAAGCAGCAGCCAGCCGCCAGGTGCTAGGTGACCGGAGGCTTCGGCGACGATCAGGCGGATGTCGTGCAGGCCGTCCGGACCCGATGTCAACGCCGCGATGGGTTCGTGGGTCAGCGCGGGCAGATGGGGGTCGTCGTTCTGGATATAGGGGGGATTGGACACGATCACGTGGTAATGCTGGTGTACGGGCTCGAACCACGAACCCTGCAGTAATTGCAGGTCGAGCCCGAGCGCTGACGCATTGCTGCGCGCCAGCGTCAAGGCGTCACCACTGACGTCGACGGCATCGACCGCAACCTGCGGCCGACCGTGTTTAATGGCCAGTGCGATGGCGCCGCTGCCCGTGCCCAGGTCCAGCAATCGCAATGGTTTTCTCGGTTGGCACAGCAACTGTCGGTCCAGGCAGGCAAGTGCCCATTCGACCAAGGCCTCGGTGTCAGGACGGGGCACCAGCACCCGTGAATCGACTTTCAGGTCCAGTCCGAAAAACTCCTTGTGTCCGACGATATAGGCCAATGGCTCACCGGTGCAGCGCCGCTGCGTCAGTTGCCGGAAATGACTGTCAACCGAAGACGGCAAAAGGTCACCATCGTGGGCCAGCAGCCAGCTGCGCCGCAAGTCCTGACCCGGCGTTTCGCTCTGCAGCGCATGGAGCAGCAGCAGATCGGCCTCGAGCCGGTCCAAACCGGCGGCGCGGGCCTTTGTCAGGCTGTCGGCGATCGTGACCATGCCTTGCGAAGGTAATGCCTGTCACGCGCTCGCGCCAACTTCCAGCGCTGCGAGTTGCGCTGCGGCCTGTGCTGCCTGCAGTGCCTGGATCACGTCGTCGAGATCGCCTTCCATGATGATCAGCAACTTGTACAGCGTCAGGTTGATGCGGTGGTCAGTCAGTCGCCCCTGAGGGAAGTTGTAGGTGCGGATCCGGTCACTGCGGTCGCCCGAGCCTATCAGGTTCTTGCGCTCGGCGGCATCGCGCGCCGCTCGCTCGATGCGGTCCTTTTCCTGGATGCGGGCCGACAGCACCTGCAAGGCCTTGGCCTTGTTGCGATGCTGGCTGCGGTCATCCTGGCATTCGGCCACGATGCCGGTCGGGAGATGGGTGATGCGCACGGCCGAGTCGGTCTTGTTGATGTGCTGGCCACCGGCGCCGCTGGCACGGTAGGTGTCGATGCGCAGGTCGGCCGGGTTGATCTGTATCGCCACCGATTCATCGGGTTCTGCCAGGACCGCCACCGTGCAGGCGCTGGTGTGGATCCGACCCTGGGTTTCGGTGGCCGGAACGCGCTGTACCCGGTGACCACCCGACTCGAACTTCAGGTCGCCGTAGACGTTCTGGCCCACGATACGCAGCACGATCTCCTTGAATCCTCCCAATTCCGAATCAGACGCGCTGATGATCTCGGCCTTCCAGCTCCGGCGCTCGCAGTACCGCGTGTACATGCGCACCAGATCGCCCGCGAACAGCGCAGACTCGTCGCCGCCGGTGCCAGCGCGGATCTCGACGAACGCGTTACGGCTGTCATCCGGGTCCTTGGGCAACAACATGCGCTGCAGTTCAGCTGCCAGTTGCATGAGCTCGGTGTTGGCGGCATCCACTTCTTCTTGGGCCAGGGACGCCATGTCGGCATCCCCTGACGCACTGGCGCGCAATTCCTGCGCATGGGTCAGATCGGTTTCTCGCTGCTGGAATCGAACCCAGCGGCTGGCGACAGCGGCTACGTCGGAGTGCTCGCGCGAGAGCAGCAGGAACTGCGCCATGTCTTTCATGATGTCCTCGCGCGACAACAGGAATTCCAGCTCACCCAGTCGGGTGGTGTATCGGTCGAGCTGTTGTCGGAAAAAGGCTTTCATGGCGTCGGTGAGTCGGTTGGTGGCCCGGGGACTGCGGGCGTGCGCAAAGGAAGGGATCGCGGCCTGCGTCGGGCCGGCCAGACACGGTCCAGAGAAGCCTGGGCGTACGAGGGCGCCGCTAACGTACCTTGCGCAGGAAGAACTGTTGCACCGCCGAACCGGCCTGTTTGCGCGCGTCGGCATCGCCAGCGCGCAGTTCGGCCAGCGCGCCATGCAGCATCTTTTGCGTCAGTCCGCGCGACAATGCCTCGAGCACAACATCTACGTCCTCACCCCGGGCCAGCAGCTTGCGCGCGCGCACGATCTCGCTCTGGCGCCATTCATCGGCCTGGGCGTTGAGTTGCTGGATCAATGGAACCGCCTCGCGCTGTTCGATCCAGTGCATGAAGCTCTGCACCCCGGCATCAATGATGACCTCGGCCTGCGCCACGGCGGCCTGCCGGTTGGCGCGGCCGGTTTGCACCACATGGGCCAGATCGTCCACTGTGTAAAGATAGACGTCCTGCAACGCTTTGACCTCGGGTTCGATGTCGCTGGGCACGGCCAGGTCGACCATGAACATCGGGCGGTGCTTGCGGCGCTTGAGGGCACTCTCGACCGCGCCAAGGCCGACAATCGGCAGCGAGCTGGCGGTGCAACTGATGACCGCATCAAACTCGTGCAGCCGCTCCGGCAGCTCGGCCAGACGCATGACCGAACCGCCGAGCTGTGCAGCCAGCTTTTCGCCGCGCTCAAGCGTGCGGTTGGCCACCGTGATCGATTTCGGGTTACGCGCGGAAAAGTGGGTCGCGCACAACTCGATCATGTCACCAGCACCAATGAACAACACCTTGACCTGGGCCAGGTCCTCGAACAGCTGACTGGCCAGGCGCACCGTGGCAGCCGCCATGCTGATGGAGTGGGCGCCGATTTCGGTGCAAGAGCGCACTTCCTTGGCCACCGAGAACGATCGCTGGAACATCTGACTCAGCGTGGAACCAAGCACGCCGGCTTGCTGGGCCACCCGAACCGCCTCCTTGAGCTGTCCCAGGATCTGGGGTTCGCCCAGCACCATCGAGTCCAGCCCGCTGGCGACCCGGAACGCGTGTCGCGCCGCCATGCCATCTTGCAATCTGTAGGAGTGCGAGCGCAGCACTGATCCGGACACACCGCCGGAGTGGGCCAGCCAGTCCAGTGCCGGCTCGAACTCAGGTTTGTCGCCGGCGCAGTAGATCTCGGTCCGGTTGCAGGTCGACACGATCGCGGCCTCTGGAGGACGCGCCATGGCATTGCGCAAACCCTGCAAGGTCGGCACGATCTGTTCACTGGCAAACGCCAGTCGACCGCGCAGATCCAACGGCGCGGTTGTGTGGTTGATGCCAAGTGCCCAGACAGCCATATAAGTGAGTTTGGGCCCGATTATAAAATCGACGCCACCATGGGTGTCATCGAATTGCTAATCCACCTGATCAACTTCACTTTGCCGGCGTTGGTGGTGGGACTTGCGTTGCCACTGCTGACCCGCCTTACGGCCAGGGGACGCCAGGTCGGCCAAGCCTGGTGGCGCCAGGCCAGTGTCAATGCGCTTGCAGGGGTGTTGGTGCTGGTGGCTGGCCTGTGGTTGTGGGGTCAGGACGGCAAGTTGTTGACCTACGTGGCCATGGTCTTGGTGTGCGCGACCAGTCAGTGGCTGTTGTCGGGAGCCTGGAGGCGTTGATCGACCGGCGCCATATGCGAGAGCGGGTCGGTGCAAGGCGGTGTGGCCTCAAGCCGGGACTAAGGCGCCGCCTAGCAATGCCGTCGGTTGCTGCCCGGCGCGAATGGCATTGATCTGAAATGGCACCAGGCCAAGCGCATCGAAACCCCCCGGATCGACAATGGGCATGTCGTTCGTGGTGGCGATGGATGGCGTCGCCCCGGGTCGATGGCGCACGGTGAATTTCGGTTTGCATGGTCGCTCATGCGCTCAGTCTGGCGCGAAAAGATCGACCCGATCGGTGATGATGCCGTCGGTCTGCAGATTGAGTAACCGGTGCGCTATCCACTCGTCGTTGACCGTGTAGCTCAGACAGCGCAGGTGGGCCTGATGGGCCGCCGCGACGGTTGCCTGATCCCAAAGACTATAGTGGCAGACGACCGCGACACAGCCCAGATCGCCGGCCACGTCCAGCCAGTCCGCCCGGGGTTTGTCCAGCAGAAGGCCACGTGGCAGATCGGGCGCCGCGCTTCGCGCACCTTCGAGCGCCGCCAAGTCGAACGACGTCATCAACGGGGGGATGGCGGCCAGCGCCCAGAGCCGGGCCGCATGCCGGGCCACCACTTCGCCCGTGTGGCGCTCGGTGCCCGGCGTCGGCTTGATTTCGATATTGAGCAGGTGCCCGTTGTTTTGGCAGAAGCGGGCAATGTTCTCCAGGCAAGGCAGGCCTTCGCCGGCATACCCACGCGAATGCCAATTGCCGGCATCGTGTTGCGACAACATATGCCAGGGTTGGTTGCCGCCAGTGCCACTGCCATCCGTCGTGCGCCGCAGATCGGCATCGTGCATCAGGAATGGCACGTCATCCTGACTGAGCTTGACATCGCATTCGAACATCCGGTAGCCGTGGCTGGCGCCGAGTCGAAACGCGGCCAGCGTGTTTTCCGGTGCCAGCTTGCCCGCGCCCCGGTGGGCGATCCAGCGCGGATACGGCCAGGGCGAAGGCATCAGAGACGTTTGCCGGTTGAGGCGTCGAAGGCGTGCAGCCGATCCGGCCGCGGCGTGACGTGGACGATGCCGCCCAGGGTCGGTATCGCATCGGCTTCCTCGGTGCGAATGATCACCATCTCCTTGCCCGCACCGTGTGACCAGCGACCGTACACCAGACGCTCGGCTCCCAGCATCTCGACCGCTTCCACCCGCAGTGCCCAGCCGGTTTCCCCGATGTCCAGATGTTCGGGCCGGATGCCGACGATGGTTCCGGGCTTTGCGTTGGGGGCGTCGTACAAAAGGTTCATCGGTGGTGAACCGATGAAGCTGGCGACAAAGGTCGTAGCCGGGCGTGTATAGACCTCTTCCGGCGTGCCGAACTGCTCCATGACGCCGCCATTCATGACGATCATGCGTTGGGCCAGCGTCATGGCCTCGACCTGGTCATGGGTCACGAATAACGAAGTGATGCCCAGTTCTCGGTGCAATTTCTGGATCTCCAGCCGGGTCTGGGCGCGCAGCTTCGCATCCAGATTGCTCAGCGGCTCGTCGAACAGGAATACCCGGGGCTGGCGCACGATGGCCCGACCCATGGCCACACGCTGGCGCTGGCCGCCGGAGAGTTCGCGCGGCTTGCGTGCCAGGTAAGGGCCGAGTTCCAGAATCGCGGCCGCCTTGTCGACCCGGGTCTTGATCTCATCCTTGGGCACCTTGGCGATCTTCAGTCCGTAAGCCATGTTGTCGAACACGCTCATGTGCGGGTACAAGGCGTAGTTCTGGAACACCATCGCGATGTCGCGATCGGCCGGTTCGAGGTCATTGACGACCCTCTCGCCGATCAGGATCTGACCGCCGCTGACCTCCTCCAGCCCGGCGACCATACGCAGCAAGGTGGATTTGCCACAACCCGACGGGCCCACGATGACGATGAATTCACCATCCGCGATCTGCGCGCTGACGCCGTGGATGACCTGGTTGGCAGTTTTGCCATGACCATACCGCTTGATGACGTTCTTGAGTTGTACCGATGCCATGAGATTGCTTCGCTTATTTTTCCGTGTCGACCAGGCCCTTGACGAACCATCTCTGCATCAGCATCACGACCAGTGCGGGGGGAATCATGGCCAGCAGCGCGGTGGCCATGACGATGTTCCACTCGGTCTGCGCGTCGCCGCCCGAGATCATGCGCTTGATGCCGATCACCACAGGGTACATGTTCTCCTCGGTGGTCACCAGCAGCGGCCACAGGTACTGGTTCCAGCCATAGATGAACTGGATCACGAACAAGGCTGCGATCGAGGTGCTGGACAGAGGCACCAGCACGTCCTTGAAAAAACGCATCGGCCCGGCACCGTCCACTCGTGCGGCCTCAACCAGTTCGTCCGGCACGGTGAGGAAGAACTGGCGGAACAGGAACGTCGCGGTGGCCGACGCGATCAGCGGAATCGTCAGGCCGGCATAACTGTTGAGCATGCCCAGATCCGCCACCACCTTGTAGGTGGGCAGGATGCGCACCTCCACCGGCAGCATCAGCGTGACGAAAATGGCCCAGAAGAAGAACATCCGGAACGGGAAGCGGAAGTAGACGATGGCAAACGCGGACAACAGGGAAATGGTGATCTTGCCGACGGCGATCACCATCGCGGTGACCAGGCTGACGAGCATCATCTGACCCACTGGCGCCTTGGAGCCGGTACCCTTGCGGGTGCCGTTCCAGGCTGTGCCGTAGTTCTCCAGCAGCTGGTCGCCCGGCATCAGCGTCATGGGCGCCTGCACGATCTCGCTGGTGGTATGGGTGGAGGCGACAAAAGTCAGGTAGAGCGGAAACGCAACTACCAGCACACCCAGAATCAGGATCAGGTGTGACCACGCATCGAGCAGCGGCTGACGTTCAACCATGTCCGTACTGCGCGGCAGTGCCAAAGGTGCTGACTGCCCCTATGGGGCTGAGTCCTGCCGCAGCGACCCTGCCTGCGCAGAGTCGGACAGCACGAAGGGCCGTGGTCTCTGGCCGAGGCGCGTCCAGCGAGCGCAGTGAGCG